>Ga0256404_1005260_pt1 | contig 23173 bp, 15 predicted proteins | sample RumenRJG_01DNA_FD_185990 | JGI IMG/M metagenome (GOLD analysis project Ga0256404, IMG submission 185990) | Bovine rumen microbial communities from Lethbridge, Alberta, Canada - RJG_01 | ecosystem: Host-associated > Mammals > Digestive system > Stomach > Rumen | place: Canada: Alberta | collected... | reverse complement strand
TTCGAACCCGTCATTGAAATCGTTAATGGCAAGCCGGCATGGGTCATCAACCCACCGCTGCCGTTCTATTATGACGTGCAGACATTGGGCGTGCTGTTTGACAAGAATGAAATCAGCGACCGTCTGGCCTATCATGGCGAACAACCGATGCGCAGGGCTGACGGGCAGACAGATGAATTCCAGACGGCACTCGTCAGAGGTATGAACCTGGGTGTAGCGCCTGAAGATGTCATCTGGAGCAAGGAGGCCACGGAAAACTATCAGGAAATGATGAAGACGATGAAGGACACTGAGGCTGTGAAGAAGTTTCTGACCGATAACATTCGGCTGTACGACGGTTTGCTGATGTCAGACAACATACTGAAGGAATATGCTGATATTGAGCGCATCGGGAATAATGGAAAGAAAGTAAAGCTACCCTTAGGCAGGATCAAGCTGCAGAGCAACATCCAGAAGATTTGGGGCAATCTGTACTGCCTGCGCGCATATAATAAAACGTACGTCACGGCAGACATGAAGAAGAAGTATGCGGAATGGTGTGAGGAGTTCCGCCAGACCATGCAAAAACGGCTGGAGAACAACAAGTGGCTCTCGGACGAGACACGTGCCAACGCATTGGAGAAGTTGAGGCTTGTGGAGTTCTATGTGGGTGCCGAGCCTGACGTGACACCCGATGTGGCCATGCCTAAACTCGACAAGAATGCTAGCTTACTGTCGCTGGTTCGCCTGTTGCGCCAGGCACGCCGCGATGCACAGCACTGGATGATAGGCCGCTCGCGCCGTGAGGTGCTCATGCTCAACTCCATCTTCGAGAATGTGTATTCTTACATAGAAGACAATGCCTCTTACTCGCCCGAGACCAACGCCGTGTTTATCAATCCCTCAAACCTGTTGCCTCCCTATGTCGACGCTGCTGACGAGGAAACGCTGACCCTGGCAGTGCTTGGCTCAACGATTGGTCATGAACTGACTCACGGGTTTGACAACAACGGACGCAAGTACGACAAGTACGGAGCAAAGAAGAACTGGTGGACAACCACTGATGAGGCACAGTTTACGAAATATACTGACCAGTTGGTGGAAAATTATTCCGCACTGCTGATGATGCCTTGGGCGGACAAGACGCTCTATGACAACGGCAAGAATACACTGGGTGAGAATATCGCCGATATCGGTGGCTGCTGCCTGTCATTGGACATCTTGCTCAGCAAGCACCCGGAGGCTACTCCCGAACAGCAGAAGCAACTGACTAAACGTTATTTCCAGGGATGGGCTATCGCATGGAGCGGCAGCTATGATCTGGAATTTGCCAAGAGCCGATATTACGATGATGTACATTCACAGTTACGCGAGCGTTGCAACGGTGTGGTGCGCAACATGAATGCCTGGTACGACGCTTACGACATCAAGAGTGGTACGCTCTATCTGGAACCGGCAAAGCGAGTCATTATCTGGTAAAAAAATATTCCTGCCGGCGTCTATAACAGCTCGGCAGGAATAAGCTTCTGGGCACGCTGGAAATCTTCCGGCGTGTCCAGTTCGTATGAGAAGTAGCCTGTTGTGTCTATTACGCGGAAGGTATGCCCTTGGGGGATGAGTCGTTCAAAACAACGCTCGTAGAACACGTCGACGAGTCCTTCCTTGACAATCATCTGGTCCAGTTCGCGATAGAGTGCCGTGCTGTAGTCTGCGGTCATGTGCTCGATACCCACCGACTCGCCGATGGCATCCTTCGGATTGCACGTCTTGTTGATCTCAGTGATGCGTTGGTCAGCGTCGACAATGATCTTGATTTCCTCTTCGCCACACTCATGACGGTTCAGCGCCAGCGCGGGCTCGTTGGTCTGGGCAATGCGCACCACGGCAGCCGGGTCGCACAGTATGTCGCTGTCCATCAAGAGGAAGTCCTTGCCCCTGACCACCTCGCCAGCCATCCACAGCGAGTAGATGTTGTTGTTATGCTCGTAGTCTGTGTTATGGAGGAATGTCACCTTGATGCCCATCCGCTCGATAAACTCGCGAATCATGTTGCCACGATAACCTGTGACCACCACAAACTCATCGATGCCAGCCATCTGCATAGCCCGCACGGTGCGCTCCAACAAGGTTTTACCACCTACTTCCAGCAGACACTTTGGCTTTGTGTCAGTCAGCGGACGAAGGCGCTTGGCCATGCCAGCTGCTAAAATTACTCCAATCATGGTCCGTTTTCGTTATTTCAGGCAAGCTAGGATGGTGTCAACTACAGTTTGTGTCTGTTCTTTGCGTCCAAGCGTAATGCGCAGACATGACTCTAACCCCTTGTCCGTCATAAACTTAATCTTGTAGTCTTGGATCTTCAAGGCTTCCATCAGGCGTTCCTTGATTTCAATGGGATACTTGATGAGGATGAAGTTAGCTACAGACTTGTATACCTTGAATCCTGGCAGTGATCCCAGCTCCTTCTTATACAACTGACGGCCCCACTCCATGTCATCAGCTACACGGCGGTAGTGCTCGTCACTGTCGAGTGCAGCCAGTGCCACAGCCTCAGAGAAACGGTTGTAACCCAGATACTTGTTTGTGTAGCTAAGGAACTGGTCGTGTCCCTTGCCGATGAATCCGAATCCTACACGCAGACCGGGTAGTCCGTAGAACTTCGACAGGGTACGAGAGATGATCAAGTTGTTATATTTCTCTACCAACGGTGCGATATATGCAGTGTCTGTGCTGATGAAACTGGCATACGCCTCGTCAATGAGCACCATCGTGTCTGAGGGGATGTTCTCCATAATGCGCCCAATCTCCTCGGGAGTCAGTCCGTTGCCAGTGGGGTTGTTAGGCGATGCCAGCAACAGCATTCGTGGGTGTATGCGGTTAGTGTATTCAATCACCTCGTCCACATCGTAGGCGAAGGTATCGTCCTGCTCGTGCAGCGGGTACATCTCGAACGTGCCGCCACACTCTGAGGCTACACGGTTGTAGTACCACCACGAGAACTCAGGAATCAGTATCTTCTTGTTGTCACCCAGCATCAGGAAATAGTGGATGGCGTTCTTCAGCATGTCCTCGCCGCCATAGGTCAGCAAAACTTGTTCCTCTGGAACATTGTAAATTTCGCTGAGGCGCACAGAGATGACACTCTTCTTGCCTTGGTCGTAGATGCGGGTATAGAAACACAAAGTCTTGGGGTCAAAATTCTTGATAGCCTCTACCACTTTCTGGCTGGGCTCAAAATTAAACTCATTACGATCTAGAAAATTCATTTGTTTTTCCATATGTTTATGTTTTATCTATTTTCATGAATAACATTCCTATTAATATCCATACAATCTCCCTGAATCGGCAGATGATACTCACGAAGATGCCTAATGCTGCCGACAACCCGAGGGCTGCTATGGAAAGCACGAAGCCGCCTTCCTGAACACCCAGCTGCATAGGCAGGAAGCCGATGAGGTTGGCAAACAATGTAGTGAACGCTACAATCAGGATGCTATGCAGGAAGGTGATGGTCAGACCTGCCATTCCGCCTCCGTTGTCAATGCCGAAGAGCAACAGCATGAACATAACCTCGCTGCTTTGGACGACACGTGAGAAATACTCTAGTACCAGACTTTTGTAGAATGCCTTGGTGTCCTGTGAGTATAGAGCCGCAATCTGCGTGTCAATATGTTCGATGGTCTCTGAGTGGCGCGCCCACATGCGGAGTGTCCACCGTTTCAGTCCTGGAATATGACTGATGACGCCCAGCACGTATTTCACCAACCCATTCTTGTAGCCTCGTGAGAAGAGGTAGAAGAAAAAGAGGCAGAAGACAACGATGACGCCCAGTGTGATACCGATGCCTGTTGTAAGAGGCAGGTCGCCTGCGATAGCCAGTGCCAGGTAGATGAATATGCTGAGGAACCAAAACCAGAAATGGGCGAAGAAGTGCATCATGGCATATAGGATGACACTTGAAGTGGCATGTTCCTTGTCGATGTCTTTCGATAGTTCCATGATGCGATAGGGTTCACCACCCAGTCCTCCAACGGGGGTCGCATAATTGAGGGCATAGCCCGTAATCGTCAAACGGTAGATACGCCAGAAACTGATGGGGGCCTTCATGCCCAAGTTGCCTTCAATGATAGCCTTCCAGGCCAATGCGTTGAGTCCGTAGACTAGCAACCACACGCCTAGGATGGGGACAAGCCAGTAGCCTGCATGGCACAGGTGCTCCCACAGTTCGATGAAGCTGACGTCAAATGTCAACAGCATGACTACCACGGCTGCACAGCCGAGGAAGAAGAACATGTTGTTCAGGCGTTGCTTCGTCCACTTCATAGGCATTACAGCTTATCAGCCATCTGACGACAGAAAGTCTCGTGGCGATGGTTGACATAGAGGTAGAGCAGTCCCATGCCCACAATCTCCCAGACAAAGTTCATGACGGGGACGTCGAGCAGACAGAACAGGAAGAGCCATGCTGAGCGGAAGTTAAAGGTCAGTAGTCCGTTCCATTTGATGACGGGTAGCGAATGACGACGGAACTCATCGCGCACCTCCTGAGGGATGTTGTCCGTGCTTCCATACTTCTCGCGAAGACGTTTCATCAAGTGCTGGAACTGAGGGGTGACAGCTTCCTGCTTCTTAGTGTAGTCGATGTATGACTTCTGGAAATAGCGCTCTACGGCAGGTGTTGAAGCATCCATTTGGTCGAAAATCTCCTGCTGGCGTTGTGAGTTGTCGAGTTCAGAGCCTTTCTCACCTTTCAGGAAGAAGAGGTGTACCTGAATGTAATAGTCGGCCAGACGTTGCTGACCAGCCAGTCCCATGATGCCTGAGATGAGTCCTAAGGCATAGGCAATACCAGTGGCTATCAGAGCGTTCTCAGGGGTGTCCTCAATGCCTAGCCACTGGAATTCCAATTCGTGGTGCAGATAGAAACGGTATACCATTGCATGGTAGATGGGGATGAACCAGGCAAAGCCTGCCACACCGTCAAGGATGCGGCCCAGACGGCTTTTCTTGCCTGTCATACGAGCCAACTGACCGTCAGTACAGTCAAAGATGTCGGCCAGACACAACAGTAGGATGGCAATCAGGTTGAACATAAGACCCTCGATGCCATTGTAATAGAAACTGGCGCAACCAAAGAAGATGGCGCTTCCGGCTCCAATGAACATGGAGAGAATGGTTACCGTGTTGGGATGTATGTCTAGACGGGCAAAGAGCAATGCCCAATAATAGCAGAAAGGACGCACGAAGTGCAAGTCCAGCCAGTCTTCTGTCTCAGAAGATTTGAGTGTTTTTTTAAACTCTTCGTTCATGATGCTACGTCAAAAAAGTTGAATTCAGCTTGCAAAGGTACGAATAAGTAAGCGAAAAAGCAAATTTATTTGCGATTTTCCTTATGGAAAGACCTTTTTAACGTAGTTTCTGACTCACGGGTTCTTCAAAGTGATGATGCCCCTCAGTAACGGATTCTGCTTTGCCTGAGAAGGGCAGGTAGACATCTGCAAACCCGTCAGTGGGAATATCGATGTCCATCAGGAAGATGCCATCCTTGATTTCCCAAGCTACACTGACGGTGCCTTGCGCGCTCTCTATGGAGCCTTTGCACCAGGTGAGATCGCCCACGGGGTGGGGTGCTATCTCGATGAGGTTTCCACTGCGTGTAATGCCCAGCAGGTCGGGGATGAGCAGGTTCTCGATATGTGCCATCATGAAATGATTCATGGAAGCTCCCATGTCAGGGTTCCATTGTTCCGTCAGGGTGGTTTGCCCTTTCTTGATCTGGTAGCCATAGCCAGGTACATCGTCGTGGTTCAGCATTTTATAGAGCAATTCTCGGTGCCCGTTCTTTGCCAGCGTATAAAACAGGTAGCGATTGCCTATGTCACCAGTTGTCAGATGGTCTCCATGCTGATGGATGTCGTTGACAAGATTTTGAAGAACGGCCTTGAAGTCGCTTTCTGGAACGAGTTTTAGATAGAGTGGCAGGGCGAGTGAGCACTGCGACCCAGTGCCGTAGGTCTTGCGCTTGGCATCGTAGAACGCCCGGTTGAAGGCCTGACGGATTTTTTCTGCATGTTGGTTGAACATCTCGGCATCTTCCTTGTGTCCCAGGTGCTTAGCCATCACATACAGATAACATGTCCACTGATAGTAATGTGCAGTAGCCACGAGTGGCATGGGAGTGTTCTGTGAGAAACCTGCGCGTCCTGGTCCGTAGTCATACCAGTCGCCCAATCCCATCTTCAGGATGAAGGCAGAGTCTTGTGTGGCCAGGTATCCCAGATAGCGTTTCATCGAATCGTAGTGCTGGTTGGCTAACGATAGGTCGCCATAGTGCTGCCAATAGAGCATGGGCAGGGCGATGATGGCGCCTCCCCATTCAGGTGACTCTTGGAAAGGACGTGCCCACGAACCCGTGAACTGGGTGTATTCGGGGGCAATCTCAGGCATCGAACCGTCAGCATGCTGTGCGTCGACAATGTTCTGCATCGTCTGCTCGATCATACTCCTGGCATCGTAGTTATACACCAGTGCCTCTCCGTTGAGCCAGTCTTGTTCGAGCCATCCAAGCTTCTCACGAGCCGGACAGTCCGTCCAGACAGATTGCCAGTTTGAACGTATAGCACGGTCGATGAGTTGGTGGGTGGCGTTGATACGAGGATTGGAACACTCGAAGCTGCCTGTGCGCCTGGCGGCATTATAGATGAAGCATGACTCCACACTTTTCAGCACATTCACATCGCCCTCCACCTGCAGGTAGCGGAATGAGTAATACGAGAATCTTGGATGCCACGACTCTTGATGCTCTCCTCGCAGGGTGTAGGTATAGTAGTGTGGACGACCCGTCTGTCGCTGGTTCACTAGTCCGTTGGCATCCAGCGTCTCACCAGGTGTCAATTTCAGTTGCTGGCCTCGTTGTCCACTGACGGTTATCTCAGGAAATCCTGCCAGGTTTTGTCCCATGTCGAGCACGAGGATAGTGTCCTTGCGGAGCACCTGCTTGACTGGATAGCGTTCCATCAGTTTCACAGGGTGAGCTATCTGTGGGCGCAACAGTCCCTTGAGACCTTCCATCATGACAACGGGCTTCCATCCTGCCTCTTCGCCTTCTTCGCTCAACTCTAGTCTGGCATCGTAATCTTCTCCACCATAGATGCTGTTGAAGGTGATAGGTGATAGAGTCCATTCCCACTTCTCGTCACTCAGCAGTCGCTCGCACAGACCGTCTTCGTAGGTAACATATAGGAGGAACAAAAGCGTGGGTGGTCCAAACGAGATACGAAGTTTATGGTATCGCCCGCCTTGCTCGTTGTAGAATCCGTTACCTAAGAGCACACGGATGTTATTGTCGTCTTGTTGAATCAGTCGGGTGACGTCATAGGTGTTGAAAAACACGGTTTTGTCGTAGTCGCTCCATGAAGGAGCAAACTCAGAGTCGCCTACCTTCTGTCCGTTGATGGTCAGCTCGTAGAAGCCAAGTCCGCAGATGCGTATTTCTGCATGCCTGATGGGTTTCAACGGTTTGAAAGAACGACGAAGAATGATGCTGCGTCGTGACAAAGTGTCTGCCTCTGCCCATAGTGCCTTGGTCTCTTTCAGAACACTTCCCTGATAGTGGCGCCCTTCTGGTATGTGTGCCTGTTCACGGGTGATGGCACCAATCCAGTGGGCTCCTCCGAAGTAGTCCTGGCCTTGTATGACCAATGAGGCCAGTGAGAATAGTATAACGAGAAGGCTTTTCTTCATAGAGCGTTTTCGATGATGATTTTCCCGATGTCCTTACGCTGACCTACGCATTTTCCGTCTACGTATATGCGGAGTCCCTTTCCCATGTGATAGCGAGTGCCGTTTTTATCCCAGAGGATGGTGATGTTATGGCCGTGGTATAGCACATTGTCCAGGCAGAAGTAGTCCCACTTGCCTACAGGCAGCAAAGGATTGACCTCAATGCTATTGTCACTGCGAGGGCGTAATCCGCAGATTCCCGTAATCATCAAATCGTTCCATGTAGAGTGGTTGTAATAGCGTGAACGCTCTTGATCGCCTTTGAGCCAGTAGCCTGTCGTCTCGTCGAGGTATTCCCCGATATAGGGTTTCCCACGCATGTGCTGGCTCTGCATATATTTCTCCATCTCAGCGAAATATAGTGAGTCACCCACTACTGGGTTGCTATAGTCGTTGATATAGTTTGCCATCGCCGTCAGCGTCTGACTGGTGGCAAAAGGCCATACGGCACCGTCCCATTCGCACTTGCCTACACCGTGGGTGCGGAACTGCGGATGACGGCGTTCTGCAGTCGTCTGTCCATAAGGAGCAGAGAACCCTTTCTCGTTAGCAGCCTGCAACCAGGCAATGCCATATTTCGCCTCGTCCTTGGCCATATGGGTGTACCAGGGCATGAAACCGATAGCCTCGCGGACATTGGCACTAGAGTCGATGCGGTGTGTCTCGAAGAACTGGTGCTGCTCGTTCCACAGTTTCTGGTGTACCTTCTCTTTCAGGTCGTCAGCTTTGTCGAAATAGGTCTTAGCCTTGTTGTTGTCGCCAGACAGTTGGGCGATATTGCCGATAGCCTTTGCGTTGCCATACATGTAGGCATTGATAGAAGGGCGCAAGTATTTCTTCTTGCGACCACCTGAGATGGTTTCCTCCATGGCATCCTGTACGTCAGCCTGCCAGTAGAAGCCTCCGTCACGGGTGTGGGTGCTTTCCCAGTGGTTGTATTCCCATTCCAGCGAGGGCAACATACCCACAATCCAGTCTTTGCGGCCGTCTACGAGGTAGCGTCCCCACAGTGAGTGCGGCATCCACGATGAGTAGTTGGCTATCTTCTTCATGGGTTGTCCATCATTTCCTTTGTACCAGGTGTTCATAATCTGGTCGAGCCACATGGGGTTGCGCAACCAACGGCTCTCCAAGATGTGGTGTCCCACGCCTGACGAGATGAGGTTGTACTGGTCGGCATAGCTTCTGTTGACCAGGAATTCCGTCATAGCATAGCCCACAGGTGTTGTCTTGATATGCTTGCGAAGCGTCCACCAGCGGAAGTACCACATCTCCTCGAAGCCACGGTCAGGACAGTCGAAGAGAGGTGTGTTCTGTGTCATCCACTCCCATGCTTTTGCATTGGGGATGGCCTGCACGATATTCTCGTCTTCCATCGTGTTGAAATAGTCGACGTAATGTTTGTAGTCATCATAGCGTAACACGGCACCCTGAGCATCCAGACTCTGGGTATGGAAACGGGCGATGGAGAAAGAAGCCTCTGCCTCCCGTTCGCCAGCATCAGGCAGGATGCCATCCCAGTCGGCTGGGGTGTCGACATCAGGGAATCGGCGCTCTTCGCCTGTTCGGAACATGATGCGCTCAATGCTCTCTACAGGAGCGAAGAACATGCGCTGACCGGCTTTTTTGTCGTTGATGAAAACCTCTATCAATCGTCTTGAAACACTGAGGATACACTTCATGCTGACCTTCTCGTTCACGTTGTATTTGCCGATGTTGGCATAGCGGGCACCACCCTTGCAACGTATAACACCCTCGGGTGTCAGTTCGATACGTGAGCAGGCTGTGCCGTGCTGGTCGAGGAAAGCTATCTGTAGCAATCCGTAGTCGTTCTGATGAGGTAGTAGGTCGAAGGTAACCTCCAGTTCCTTTGATGCAGGAATCTTACGCTCCACGCGGGCATAGTCGAAGGGGTCGCTGTCTTTCAGCGTCAACCAGCCATCCGCCAGACTGATGGGTGCATATACAGGTGAGTAGATATTCCATGTTGAAAGAGCTGATAGGCTATTGGCATCCAGCTCGTCCACTTGTGCATGCTGATGGGCTTCTGTCTGTACGGGTACGGGGATGTGAGCAACCCACATATCCTCCTTGTTCATCGAATAGCTCACCCAGAGGTCTGAGTCCTTGGGTACGCCATTGCCTTCCTGGATGCCTCTTACATATTGTGGACCGTACGACTTATAGTTGCCCCCATAGCGCATAGGAGGCACCTCACCTTGTACTAGGTTTAATGTGGTGTATTCCAAACCATCCTTGGACAAACTGATACCCAGTGGCCAACGGTATTCCGAGGGGTTGTAGACAGTGGCATAGGTGCCGTCTGTGAGTCGTTGTCCCCATATCTTCGCATTGCTGTTGACAAATCCCTTGGCACGCTCTACAGGTTGTGCCCATGTCAGTCCTCCGTCGTCGCTGATGCTGGTTAGTGCATGTTTCCAGAGCGATGCAATGCGTCCGTCAGGCAGTGTGTAGTCGCAATAAGCCTTGTATTCCTTGTGAAGTGGAATCAGCGGGTCGTTGCGATCAGCCTCTTCCACCCATTGCATCCTGTAGCGCGGGTTCGCCAGAATTTCCTCGCAGGCTTTGCGCGTAGCCTTGTCGGCCTTGGTGTAGTAAGGGAAAATTTCTCTAGATTGTCTAGACTCTCTAGATTCTCTAGAATATCTAGAATAACTAGAATTCAAATAGATGAAATAGATTGGGCCTAAGGTGCCGTCCTTCTTTACCTCACGGATGACGCGTCCTATGCCGTTGCCATCGTTGGGGTCATCCTTCTTGTCGAAAGCAACGCCGTAGTTGCCGATAGCGTAAAGTTGTCCGCTCTTCGATACATACCACCCTACGCGCTGGTGCATGATAGCTATCAGGTTGTGCGCCTTTTCAGGGCGGTTGGGCTTTTGGAAACCTTCGGGCACTTGCAGTTCGGGGAACAGAATCTCAGGTTCTGTCCATGTATAGCCGTCCTTTGAGGTCTGCAGCATCGTGCGTGAAGGTGGCACGTGCTCGTCTTTCGGGTCGCAGAGGTAGTGGACGTAGAACTGCTGGTTCCAATATGCCATCATGGGCTGGTGGTTATAGGTCCACCCGTCATTGCCAGCCTTGGTGGGATGCTCACGGTTGGCACGTAGTATCTGGATGTTATGCACGCCAACGACGGGCGACAGTCCGCCATCGTGTCGGTTGGGATTACTGAGCGTCTTACCTGTATAATGGATGCGGTCGTTTGCATGCAGGAGTCCGTAGACAATGCTCTCGGGAGCCTTGAAGATAGTGCCGTGCTTGTGTAGGACGGGCACTTTTACCGTTTTTGACACATCCTCGAACTTCACAAAATCTTTGGTGAAGTGGGCGCCGAAGTCCTTCAGCCGATAACGGTCGTAATAGATGAGCCAGCCTCCGTCAACCTTTGCCGTCGTAGGACCTTCCATCATCTTGCCAGTAAACGGTTCGGAAGCCTTTGACCATGGTCCGTAGGGCGAATTGCTATAAGCTACCTTGATGTCGCGTTCAGGACGCGTATTATCCTTTAGTACCATCACATAGTCCTTCTTGCCCCGCTTGACCAGTGTGGCATCGATGCACGAGAACCCTGGGTCAATCATCAGTTTTGTGGGCGCAAAGGTCTTGAAGTCTTTCGTCGTAGTATAGTATAGTCGGTGGTTGTTCTTGTGCTCTTCCTGTCCGTCGGGGAACTTGCCTGGTATGCATGATGCCCAGATGATGATGGCCTGCTGCTTGACGTCGTCCCAGAAAAGTTCGGGTGCCCAGACATTGACCGTAGTGGTGTCGCTCATCACCTCGATGAAACGCTCCTCGCTCCAATGCTTCAGGTCTTTCGAACAGGCATAGCCGAAGCCTCTGTCGCCACGCCACGATGAGGTCCATACCAAATGGAATGTGCCGTCGGGTGTCCGGATGATACTGGGGTCGCGCATCACTTTCTGCTTGCCAACCTCCGGTTTCAACCAGGTGCCGGGAATGGCCTCCCAATGCCATCCGTCGTAGCTGTAGATGAACCTCAAACCCTCTGTAGCGGGTTCGTGGAACGAGGTGGATACATAGACTTCACGCTGGGCGAAAGCCGTTATCGCAACTGCCATGAATAGGCAAATGATACAAAAACGTTGTTTCATGTTACATTTATTATTTATAAATAGACGAAAGATTTGGCTGTTTGTAACTAAAAGACTAATTTTGTACACTCCAAGCGATAAACCATCAAACAAAAATATGAAACGACTAACAATTATCACGCTGTGCATGGGAATGGCACTGACCATGTCTGCTAAGAAAGAACAAGTGCGTACCAATGGCTATCCTATCAGCCAAGTTCCATTTACTGCTGTCAAGGTGACCCCCAACACCTTCTGGGGCGACCGAATCCATGCTGCCCGTGAGGTGACTATTCCCTTGGCATTTCAGAAATGCGAGGAGACACACCGTTATGAGAATTTCAAGATGGCTGCCTTTACCTTGCAGCACCCGGGTCATGAGGGACTGCAGACTGCCAAGTGGAATGTAGCCAAGTTCATGGGCTTCTCCTTCGACGATACGGATGTCTACAAGACCATTGAGGGTGCCTCTTATGTGTTGCAGACCTATCCCGATGCCAAACTGAAACAGTATATCGACTCGGTGTTGGATATCGTGGCAGCTGCTCAGGAACCCGACGGCTATCTCTACACCGCCCGTACCATCAATCCTGAGCATCCTCACGGATGGGCTGCCAACAAGCGCTGGGCTGCAGAGGAACATGCCAGTCACGAGCTCTATAACCTAGGTCACATGGTGGATGCCGCCTGTGCCCATTATCAGGCTACGGGTTCGGAGAAGTTTCTGAACATCGCCAAGCGCTATGCCGACTGTGTTATTCGCGAGGTGGGCGACAAAGACGGACAGGCACTCGTGGTTCCTGGTCATCAGATTGCCGAGATGGCACTGGCTCGTCTCTATGTCCTGACGGGCGAGAAGAAATACCTGGATGAGGCTAAGTTCCTGCTCGACTATCGTGGCAAGACAACGGTGAAGAACGTTTATTCGCAGAGCGACAAACCCGTTGTTGACCAGACAGAGGCTTGGGGACATGCCGTTCGTGCCGGTTATATGTATGCCGGAATGGCTGATGTGGCTGCTCTGACAGGCGACGAGGCTTATCTGAAAGCTATTGATGCCATCTACAACAATATCGTTTCAAAGAAGTATTACATCACGGGTGGTGTCGGAGCGCGTCATCAGGGAGAGGCTTTCGGTGCTGATTATGAATTGCCCAATCTGACTTCCTATAACGAGACGTGTGCCGCAATTTCGATGGTCTATCTGTTCCATCGTATGTTCCTCCTACATGGTGACGCCAAGTACATCGACTGCTTGGAACGCACCCTGTATAATGGTGTCATCAGTGGAATGAGTGTCGACGGAGGTCGTTTCTTCTATCCCAACCCATTGGCTGCTGACGGCAAATATGCCTTCAATGCCGACAATACCAAAGAGCGCCAGCCTTGGTTCGGATGTGCCTGCTGTCCCTCTAACCTCTGCCGTTTCATCCCCTCGTTCCCTGGCTATATGTATGCCGTCAAGGACCGTCAGCTCTATGTCAACCTGTATGCAGGCAACACGGCAACGATGCAGGTTGAGGGCAAGGATGTCGTATTGGAGCAGCAGACCAACTATCCTTGGGATGGTGATGTGACCATTAAGGTATTGAAGAATAAGGCTAAGAACTTCCGTATGATGATTCGCATTCCTGAGTGGGTGAACAAACAACCCGTTCCCAGCGACCTCTACCGCTTCAGCGACGACGTGCTGGGCAGCTATCAGGTGAAGGTCAACGGACAGGAGGTCAAGGGTGAACTGGAGAATGGCTACCTGAAGATTGAGCGTGCGTGGAAGAAGGGCGATGTGGTGACGTTGCACATGGATATGCCTGTCCGCACGGTGAAAGCTAATCCTGCTGTCAAGGACGATCGCGGACGCATCGCTGTCGAGCGTGGCCCTCTGGTATATTGTGCTGAGGGTGTCGACAATGCCGACTTTAGCATCTTCAACTTCCTGATGCCTCGTCAGCCTCGCTTTACGGTGGCTGACAAGAAGATAGAAGGCACTCGCAACGTGACCTTCGACGTGAAAGCTATTCAGGTTGACGGTCAGGCAGTGGAAACGGATTCGAAGGGAACGCTGACCACCAAGGCTGCCAAATTGACCATGATTCCTTATTATGCCTGGAACCATCGTGGCATCGGTCTGATGGAGGTGTGGATGCCTCAGAGCATCAGCGCGCTGGGTAACTATTGATGAAATCCAACACGGTGCGATTGAACTCCTTCGGTCGCTCCATGTTCAGCATATGGCCGCAGTCGGGAATAACGACATAGCGGCCATTTTTCAGATACCTCAGCTCGCGTGGCTCGCCTTTCTTTCCCTTCAAATCGTTCTCGCCTCTGATGCATAGGGTGGGGACGTCGTTCTCCTGCTCCTGTAGCCGTTGCCAGGCTTCCTTGCCGTAATACAGGCGCACCTCTACATGGGTGGCTTGCCAGGCGGTCCACGCTTGAATCATGCGGGTGAGGGGCTTGCGCATCCGCTCGCGTTGCGTGCCGCCTGAGGCCATCAGCTGCTCCGTCCATTGGCGTTTCATGTTGTCGACGCCTTGCTGATACACCTCGCTAATCTTGCGAAGGCGCTCAGCGCGTTCCGCAGGACTGACAGGTGTGTGTGGACCTTCTGATGAGCGAATGCCGCCTGAGGCCATTGTGCATGTCAGCAGTCGTTCGGGATACATCGCTAGCAGGTCGCCGGCTACGAAGGCTCCCATCGACAGTCCTACCACATGCGCTTTACGGATGCCTAGCGAATCCATCAGGGTGATCACGTCGTCAGCGTGCGTCATCGGCAGGTCCTCACGCTGTTCGGAAGAGAGCCCGTAGCCGCGAAAGTCCAGCCGTATTGTGCGATGATGCTTGGCGAAAGCCTTGAACTGCTCGTCCCACATCCTGCGGTCCAGCGAGTGACCATGAAGGAGTAGTATGGGCTCGCCTTTACCACGCTCTTCGTAGTATATTCGGCCGTTCCCCGTCGTGCTGACGAGGCCTTTGTGAGTGGTGGTGCAACTGGTGCACACCGCCATGAGAAGTATCCAATAAAACCATTTCATGCGTGCAAAGATAGTCATTTTCCAAAAAAATCATTACCTTTGCAGCCGAAACTTAAAATCAGTAGATAATGAGAAACGTATTGATAGCAATGCTGCTGATGGGTGCCATGAGTGCTCAGGCAGACGATGTGATGAAGAAAGAGAAGGACGGCACCTATGTCGTTAACACCACCACCCTGGCTCAGGACGTGGAGGGCTACAACGGTCCTACGCCCGTAGAAGTTTATATCAAGAAGAACAAGATTGTCAAGGTGGTGCCGCTGAAGACGATGGACGGTGCGAAATATGTGGCGAAGGTGAAGAAGGGAATGTTGCCGAAGTACGAAGGTGCCAAAATTAAGAAAGGTGTAGTGCCCGAGGTGGATGGCGTCACGGGGGCTACTTTTACGTCTGATGCTATGAAAGAGAACATCCGTCGTGCAATTGACTACTATTTTAAGCATAAATAGGGTAAATATTGACATAAATTAAGAATGTGCGCGTCCACACAACATTTTTTCAAGAAATTCCATTGCCAGTTCAAAAAGAATGTCTATATTTGCGGTGTGAATCAATTAAACGGGTGGAAACACCTTTATTATTATTAAAAGGTAAATGATTATGAAAAAGATTTTGATGATTGCTGCCCTGATGGTAGCTACGTTGAGCGCAAGCGCTCAGAACGAGGTTGGTCAGTTCACGCTGAAACCAATGGTTGGTATGAACCTTTCTAATGTTACCAACTTCAATGGTAAGATTAAGGTAGGTCTTGCTGCTGGTGTTGAGGCTGAGTACGGTATCACCGAGACTTTCGGCGTTTCTGGTGGTGTTCTTTATTCTATGGAAGGTTGCAAGAACAAGGACAATTCTGATTTCAAGACAAACCTTGACTATATCAACGTACCCATCCTGGCCAATGCTTATCTGTTTAAGGGCTTTGCCGTAAAGGTTGGTGTTCAGCCTGGTTTCCTGGTAAAAGCTAAGGAGAAGTTTACTAATGGCGGTAACTCAGTAGATAATGACATCAAGGATGCTTGCAACAAGGTCCAGCTGTCAATTCCCATCGGTCTTTCTTACGAGTATGCAAACTTCGTGTTAGACGCTCGTTACAACTGGGGTTTGACAAACACATTTAAGAATGACAATAGTGACAAGAAGAGCCACAACAGTGTGTTCATGTTCACGCTGGGTTACAAGTTCGCTCTCTAATCTCCGCGAATTAGCAAACAATATCAAAGCTGCGCTCCCACATCGGGGGCGCTTTTTTTTGCGTTTAGGGCAGGGGTGGGGGGCGTAGAATTGAGTGACGGGTGGCGTAGAATTGAGTGCTGGACAATGCGGAATTCATGATTTGTGGGCGGAAAGTTTGGATATTTGCACGCTATTTTTTATCTTTGCACCGCATTCAACTTATAATTTGATTGCAATGGATTTCAGATTGATTGCAATGAAACGTTAGTTTGATTGCAATGGAATGCTGAACTGATTGCAATGAAATGCAGAACGGTCTGCAATGGATGTTTGCATCGGTCGCAGTGAATTGACGAACATGACATAATGATACGACAAAGCTATGGCAAAGATGAAACTGAAAGTGGCGCGGATTAAGCACGTGAATCCGTCGACCAAGGCGATGGGCTATTGCACACGGGTGGTGACAAACGGCAGGATGGGTTTCGACGAGATTGCCGAACGGGCAAGCAGCAATACTACCGTACACCGGGCTGAGATGCGCATGTCGCTGGAAATTTGTATGGAGACGGTCAGCGAGATGCTCCGTCAGGGGTACATCGTTGACCTGGGTCCGCTGGGCACGCTCTATCCCAGTTGCAACAGTGGATGGGCTGAGCGGGCCGAGGACCTGCGGCTGGACCGGTTGCGCCCGTCGCTATTCTACCGTCCGTCGCGCGGGCTGCAGCAGGCCGTCGGCGGTGCCACACTCCGGTGGGTGCGCGGCGTGGCGGAATCAGAAGAGTAGCACCAGTCCTGCTATGGCGCAGTATAGAATCATGCGGATGGGGTTGACCTTGACAAACTTAACACCCACGAAGGCGGCAACGAACAGGAAGCAGCTGATGCTGAACTGCCAGGGGTCGGCAGACGGGGTGGAGAAGTTGTCGGGCGTCATCAGCAACAGGGTGGCGGCGGCCAGCAGTCCGACAACGGCGGGTCGCAGACCGCGGAATACGGACTCGACCGCGTGGTGGTGCATGTACTTCATGAACATCTTGCTGATGAGTATCATCAAAATCAGCGAGGGCAACACCAGGGCGAAGGTGGCTGTGGCGGAGCCCAGGACGGCCAGGGGCATCGAGTAGCCTGCGTTCTTGATAGCGGTATAGCCAGCATAGGTGGCTGAATTGATGCCGATAGGACCGGGTGTCATCTGCGAGATGGCTACGATATCGGTGAATTCGGCCGACGTCATCCAGTGCCAGTGCTCAACGGTCTCATGCTGTATGAGCGACAGCATGCCGTAGCCGCCTCCGAACCCGAAGAGGCCTATCATGAAGAATGTGTAGAATAGACTGATGAAAATCATATTTTCTTAACTCTTAACTCTTCCCCAAATGTATCCGCCGATTCCTGCCACGATGATAATCCAGATGGGTGACACGCCCAGCAGCCAGATGACCAGCGCCGACACGATGGGAATCCAGATGGTGAACTTGTTCAGCTCGGCACGCTTGCCCAGATTGAACGTGGGCACAGCAATCAGTGCCACCACGGCAGGGCGGATGCCCCGGAACATGGCGGCCACCACGGCGTTGTCCTCGAACTGGTGGAAGAACATGGCGATGACGAGGATAATCAGAAACGAGGGCAGCGCAGTGCCCAGCGTGGTGGCAAGGGCTCCGCGCACCTTGTTTAGCTTATAGCCGATGAAGATGGCGATGTTGATGGCGAAGACGCCCGGACAGCTCTGCGCGATGGCTATCAGGTCCAGCATCTCCTCCTTCCCGACCCAACGGTGGCGGTTCACCACCTCTTCCTCAATCAAAGGTATCATGGCATACCCACCGCCGAGGGTGAATATGCCAATCTTAAAGAAGGTCTTGAATGACTCCCAGTACATGTTATTGCTTTTCAATCCACTTGCGGGCATTGACGAAGGCTTCAATCCACGGGGTTACCTCGTCCATGCGGTGGTTCTCAGGATACCAGGCGCACTGCCAGGGGAACACGGCACGCTCCAGGTGCGGCATCATGCACAGATGGCGACCGTCGGCCGAGCAGATACCTGCCACGTTATAGTCGGAACCGTTGGGATTGGCGGGATAGCCGGCATAGTTGTACTTGGCAATCACGTTATACGCGCTCTCAGCCTCGGGCAACTGGAACTTACCCTCGCCGTGGGCTACCCACAGACCAAGCTTGTTGCCGCTCAGTGAGCCGAACATCACGCTGTTGTTTTGGGGAATGCTGAGCGAGATGAACTCACTCTCGAACTTATGCGAGTCGTTGTGCAGCATCTTTGCGCCTGCTGCGCCAGTTAACCCGAGCTCCACCATCAGCTGGCAGCCGTTGCAGATGCCCAGCGACAGGGTGTCCTTGCGGGCATAGAACTTGTCGAGTGCCTCCTTGGCCTTCGGGTTGAAGAGGAAGGCGCCTGCCCAGCCCTTGGCCGAACCGAGCACGTCGCTGTTGGAGAAACCACCGCAGAACACGATCATGTTGATGTCCTCCAGTGTCTCGCGGCCGCTGATGAGGTCGGTCATCATGACGTCCTTCACGTCGAAACCTGCCAGATACAGGCAGTAGGCCATCTCGCGCTCGCCATTGGTACCCTTCTCACGGATGATGGCGGCCTTGATGCCTGAACGGCCCTTGCGGTCGGCAGTCAGTCCGTATTGTGCCAGCGTGCCGGTGAAGTCGTTGTTGAACTTCATCTCCAGCGGCTGCTGCTTGTAGTTCTCGTAGCGCTCCTTGGCCTTGCCGTTGAAGCTCTGCTCGCAATCCAGCTCGTAGGACGTCTTGTACCACACGTCGCGCAGGGCGTCGATGTCGAAGGCCAGTTCCTGGTCGCCTGCCTTAACGACAAGGCTGCGGCCCTCCTCAACGGGATAGCCTATCTTGGCGAAGCCCACGCCTTGCTCTTCCATGAACTTGGCGAACTCCTGCTTGTGCTCGTCGCTGATTTCAACGACAACACCGGGATTCTCGGCAAACAGCGCCTTCACCACGTCGCCGTCTTGGCACAGGTCGTGCAGGTTGATGTGCATACCGCCCTTCGTGTTGGCAAAGCACATCTCCAGCAATGTGGTAATCAGACCACCGGCGGAGATGTCGTGACCTGCCATAATCCAGCCCTTCTCAATCATCTGCTGGACGGCCATGAAGGCATCTGCGAAGTATTCGGCATTCTTCACCGTGGGCACGTCGCTGCCCACCTTGCCTAAGCTCTGGGCAAAGGCTGAGCCACCCAGGCGTTGCTCGTCGAACGAGAAGTCGATATGATACAGCGAGGCGTGCTTGTCGTTGACAACAACGGGACTTACCACCTTGCGGATGTCTGACACCTCGCCGCCTGCGGAGACGATGACGGTGCCCGGAGAGATAATCTTCTCGCCATTGGGATATTGCTGGGTCAGCGACAGCGAGTCCTTACCCGTAGGCACGTTGATGTGCAGGTCGCAGCAGAAGTCTGACAGGGCCTTCACACCGGCATACAGGCGGGCATCCTCACCTTCCTGTGAGCGGCAGGGCCACATCCAGTTGGCACTCAGCGACAGCGAGTCCATGCCATCAGCCAGCGGAGCCCATACGATATTGGTCAGCGCCTCGGCAACGGAAAGTACCGAACCTGCCTCGGGGGATGCTAGGCCGGCCTGGGGAGCGTGGCCCAGTGCGGTGGCTATACCCTTGCGACCACGATAGTCGAGGGCTACCACACCACAGTCGCTCAAAGGCAGCTGTATCTCACCCTGGCACTGCTGACGGGCTATCTTACCCGTCACCGAGCGGTCTACCTTGTTGGTCAGCCAGTCTTTGCAGGCCACGGCCTCCAACTGCAGCACGCGCCGCAGATATTCGTTAATCTTCTCCTGGGCCTCATTGGCCTTATTAGCCCCATTAGCCCCATAATACTCCACATCAGCATAAGTGCGCTTAACGGTATTGTCGCGCATGATGGTCTTGGGCGAATGACCGAACATCTGGGCGACATCCAGGTCGAAGGGCTTCACACCGTCGCCTTGCTTGAAGGAGAAGTGGGCATCGCCCGTGGTCTCGCCGACGACATACATCGGAGCGCGCTCGCGCTCGGCAATCTTCTGCACGTGCTCGATATGCTTCTCGTCAATGAGCAGACCCATGCGCTCCTGACTCTCATTGGCTATAATCTCCTTCGACGAGAGTGTCTTGTCGCCGATAGGCAGCTTGGTCATGTCTATCTCACCGCCACACTCCTCAACAAGTTCGGAAAGGCAGTTCAGATGACCTGCTGAACCGTGGTCGTGGATGCTGACAACGGGGTTGGTGTCTTCCTCGCACAAGGCGCGCACCAGGTTGTAGGCTCGCTTCTGCATCTCGGGGTTGGCACGCTGGATGGCATTCAGCTCGATGCCGTTGCTGTAACGACCGGTGTCTACGGATGAAACGGAACCGCCACCCAGTCCGATACGGTAGTTGTCACCACCAACAACAACGACCTTGTTGCCCTTCTGCGGCTCTTTCTTCAGACAGTCGCGCTTGGTGCCGTAGCCCACACCGCCTGCCAGCATGATGACCTTGTCGTAAGCGTATTTAGTGTTTGTTGCGACTGAGTCGCAACCCTTTTCCTGGTGCTCAAAGGTCAGCACTGAACCGCAAATCAGTGGCTGGCCGAACTTGTTGCCGAAGTCGCTGGCACCATTGGATGCCTTGATAAGTATCTGCTTTGGTGTCTGGTACAACCACTTGCGCGCAGGCATGATGTCCTCCCAGTCACGCTCGCCAAGACGCGGATAGGCAGTCATGTAGACGGCTGTTCCGGCAATAGGCCATGAACCGACACCGCCGCCCATACGGTCACGAATCTCACCGCCAGTTCCTGTGGCTGCTCCGTTGAAGGGCTCCACCGTAGTGGGGAAGTTGTGGGTCTCGGCTTTCAGCGAGATGACACTCTCTATCTCCTTGACGCGGAAATAGTCGCTCGTAGACTGGTCGGCAGGGGCAAACTGCTCAACAACAGGACCTTGTGCAAAGGCTACATTGTCCTTATAGGCTGAGAGAATCTTGTTGGGATTCTCCTGCGTGGTCTTCTTAATCATCGCAAAGAGGCTTGACTCCATCTCCTTGCCGTCGATGATGAACGTACCACCGAATATCTTGTGACGGCAGTGCTCTGAGTTGATCTGGGCAAAACCGAAAATCTCGGAATCGGTCAGTGGACGGCCGTTCTCTTTCTCTATCTTGTGCAAATATTCTATCTCCTCAGGCGACAGGGCAAGGCCTTCCTGCTCGTTGTACTCCTCCAGGTTGTCCACATACTTGATGGGCTCTGGCTGGATGTTCACCGTGAAGATGTCCTGCGTAAGACCGTTGTACATGCGCTGAAGCATCGGGTCGTGCTCGGCATCCGATGATGATACAGGGAAGTACTCCTCTATACGCAGAATGCCGTTAAGACCCATGTTCTGAGTAATCTCAACGGCATTCGTAGACCACGGAGTGACCATCTCACGACGCGGACCGACATAGTAGCCATTCAGCGTCTCGTCACCCAGCAGCACGGCATCGCCGTAGAGCCAGCACAGTTCTTTTACTTCGTCTTCCTTGAGTTGATGGTCCACTTGCGTAGCGATTATGCTCTGCTGTGGAGTCTTAAAAAAGAGTATCATATCCTTCTTTACCTTATTAATATAATGATTTTGGTTGCAAAGGTACGAATAAGTGAGCGAAAAGCCAAATTAATTTCTTGCTTTTTGCAAGCGAACAAAGTTCGAAAGGGGGTTTTCCGAACGAAAGTTCCTTCGATGGCTTCAAAGTTTACTTAAAAATATCTAAATAGATGCAACTTTCGGCGGAAATAAGCGTCTAATCATTAACTTTGCACCGTCAAAGCGACAAAAAGTATTTTAAACTAATTATTTGGAAAAGATGAAAAAGACCGTATTTATGATTGCACTGGGAGCAGGTCTGCTGCTGACCAGTTGCGCTTCTAAGAAGGAACTTCAGGCTTGCCAGGAAGATAACAAGGCGCTTCAGGCTAATTATCAGGACACTAAGGAGCAGCTTGCTGCTGCCAATACTCGTGTGGCTAGTCTACAGGAACAGCTCGCTGCTGTACAGAAAACCAATGAGACATTGCAGAACTCGCTCGACAAGAGTCTGACAAATGCCAGCCAGAACAATATCAGCATTGAGAAACTGGTTGACCAGATTAACGAGTCGAACCAGTACATCCGCCACCTGGTTGAGGTGAAGTCTAAGAGTGACTCACTGAACATGGTGCTGACCAATAACCTCACTCGCTCACTCTCGAAGGAAGAGTTGAAGGAGGTCGACGTACAGGTGCTCAAGGGCGTTGTCTACATCTCACTGGCTGACAACATGCTGTATGAGAGCGGTACCTACAAGATTAACAAGCGCGCTGCTGAGACCTTGTCGAAGATTGCCAAGATCATCAAGGACTACAAGGACTATGACGTACTCGTAGAGGGTAATACCGACAATGTGCCCATCTCACGTGAGAACATCCGTAATAACTGGGACCTCTCTTGTTTGCGTGCCAGCAGTGTCGTACAGGCTCTGCAGAACGACTATGGTGTTGACCCCAAGCGCCTGACTGCTGGTGGTCGTGGTGAGTACAATCCTCTCCAGCCCAACACTTCGGAGGTTGGAAAGATGCGCAACCGTCGTACGCAGATCATCATCACGCCGAAACTCGACGAGTTCATGGATCTCATCGGACAGGCTCCTGAGGAAAAGAAGTAATCTCCTTATATAATATAATAAGGTGTAATATGGTTTCGGAACTTGATTTATGTCAAGTTCCGAAAATTTTTCGCATAAAATTAAAATTTTTCTTGGAAAAAGTTTGTTGGTTCAAAAAAAAGTCGTACCTTTGCATCCGCTTTCAGGAAATGACCTGCGAGCAAGCGAAGAAAAACGTTCTTTGAAAGACTTACATAAAACAGAAGAAGTAGTAGTACAAGAAGCGAGAGGCTGATGCCTCTTGGGTAATTGAACGAACCGTCAATAACTTGACTTCAATAGATACTACCGGATATGAGAGCGTTCTGTGACAGAGCATCAACTTATAGTTGAAAAAGATATTTTTACAGTGAAGAGTTTGAT
>Ga0256404_1005259_pt1 | contig 23181 bp, 20 predicted proteins | sample RumenRJG_01DNA_FD_185990 | JGI IMG/M metagenome (GOLD analysis project Ga0256404, IMG submission 185990) | Bovine rumen microbial communities from Lethbridge, Alberta, Canada - RJG_01 | ecosystem: Host-associated > Mammals > Digestive system > Stomach > Rumen | place: Canada: Alberta | collected... | reverse complement strand
TTATCGTCAGATTGCCTGCATTCTCAGCCTTTGTGATATAAAGTCTTTCCATTTCTTTTCCTCCCTATAGTTTTTTGTTGATTCTCGTACTACGAACGCTTTGCTTCAATACAAAGAACTTTACCCATTTCTATATCCGTTCATCATAATAAGATCAAAGATGCTCTCCTTGTCTCCATGAAGCACATGAACATGAATAGGTTCGTGTTCGTTGGAGAAGAAGTAAAAGATAAATCCAAAGTATTCAAATATCTTAGGCATAATTGACTTTATTGTGATGTTTCAGATGCAAAGATAAGAAGAAAAATTGAAAGTTGTATCATTTGTATGGCGATTTTTACAAATGGCACGCAAATAAGTCCAAGTCAGGGACTAATGGGCCTAATTATTTGACATAACAAAAAGGAAGCCCGTGTGAACCCTATACATTTTTATAAAAAATATGGTAACACAGGTCGTAAAGATACGGATTGTAAAAAAAAGGCGAAAATATTTTGCAATTTATAAGATAATTCGTACCTTTGCGCCTTGGTATGAAAAAGATTATTTGCTTAATCATTATGGCATGGGGGACTTCAATAGGTCTGCTGCATGCACAACTGCCTGCCGTCACACTGAAGACAATGGACGGACAGAGCGTACGAACAGATACCTTGTCGAACAACGGCAAGCCGTTTATCATTGACTTCTTTGCTACCTGGTGCAAGCCCTGCAACCGTGAACTCGACGCCATCGCCGAGGTATATGAGGACTGGCAGGAAGAGACGGGCGTGAAGATTTATGCCGTGAGCATTGACCAGGCACAGAACATCAACAAGGTGAAGCCTTTGGTGAGCAATCACGGCTGGACATACGACGTGCTGCTCGACCCTAACAGCGACCTGAAGCGCGCCTTGGGTATCCAGATGATACCCTTCGTGCTCATCGTTGACGGACAGGGCAATATCGTCTATAAGCACAACGGCTATACCGACGGTGCCGAAGAAGAACTTATTAATAAGGTACGTGAGCTGACGAAATGAAGAGACAACTACTAATAACCTTGGCCGCCATCTGCTGCATGACAGCCGTTGCACAGGAGCAGAAAGGCATCACGTTCAGCGGAAGCATACAGAGCGACTGGCTGGTGCCACAGAATGACGAGGCAACGGGAGCCGTCAAGACAGACGACCTGCTGACGAACACCTACGTGGACCTGCAGTTGCAGAGCAGCCATGTGGATGCTGGTGCACGACTGGAATATCTGGAACACCCGCTACCTGGTTTTGAAAACGACTTCAAGGGATGGGGCATCCCCCACTTCTGGGTAAAAGGAAAGCTTGGTTGCGCAGAATTAACCGCAGGTACCTTTTACGAGCAATTTGGTTCTGGCTTCATTCTGCGCACCTATGAGGAGCGCTCACTGGGCATCGACAACTCGCTATTAGGTGGTCGTTTGACGCTACGTCCTGCAAAAGGAGTCACGTTCAAGGCCCTAAGTGGCAAGCAGCGCCACTATTGGAAATGGGACGGCGGACTTGTATCAGGACTTGATGGTGAGATAGCCCTTGACGAGTGGATACCAACATTGCAGAATAAAGAGACACACCTCACAATAGGTGCTTCGTGGGTAAACAAATACGAGAAGGACGAAGACATCTTTGCCGACCCCACACACCGCTATAACTTGCCAAAGTTTGTCAATGCGTGGGACGTGCGTGCCAACCTGAACAAGGGACCGTGGAGCATGCTGGTGGAGTATGCACACAAGACGCAAGACCCCTCGTTTGACAATGGCTACAACTACCATAGCGGACAGGTCGCCATGCTCTCCGGTTCTTATTCGAAGCGTGGCCTTAGCCTCCTGTTGCAAGCCAAACGTTCTGAGAACATGGCATTCCGCAGTCAGCGAAATATGCTGGGAACAAGTTCTTTCATCAACCACTTACCAGCCTTCACGCTCGACCACACCTATGCACTGGCAGCCCTCTACCCTTACGCTACACAACTGGCAAGCGGTGAGTGGGCCTATCAGATGGAGGCTGGTTACAACATCCCACGCAAGACGACACTTGGTGGTCGCTACGGCATGAACGTCAAGGTGAACTACTCGTATGTACGTGCTATTGACAACCAGTGGCTGAAATGGGGCGATGCCACCTACTATCAAGACCTGAATGTACAGTTAACACGTCGTATGACTCGTGATGTCAAATTAAGTCTGATGTACATGAACCAACGCTACAACAAGACAGTCATAGAGGGCGAAGGCGATATGATACACAGCAATATCTTTGTAGCTGACGCGATATTCCAACTGGCTCGCAACACGAAGTTGCGCACAGAGTTGCAATATCTGACTACTCGACAGGACCAGCACGACTGGGCATTCGGTTTGGCAGAGCTCTCAATAGCTCCACACTGGATGCTAACTATCAGCGACACGTGGAACTGTGGTGAGACTGACATCCACTACTATCAGGGATTGGTAACCTACAACACAGGGGCTCATCGCATACAGTTGGGCTATGGTCGCACTCGTGCAGGCTATAACTGCTCTGGTGGTGTCTGCCGCTATGTGCCAGCCACCAAAGGTTTCACACTGTCATACAACTATAACTTCTAAACCATGAGAAAGATTTTATATATACTGACACTCCTGCCGCTATTCTTCGCCTGCAGCCACATTGCAGACGATGAGCAACTGATATATGTAGCACCTAATATACCAGACGATCCGAATCCTAATTCACCTACCTCAACTCTCCGCACGGTCTTGTTAGAAGACTTTACAGGTCAGAAGTGTGTCAACTGCCCTAAAGGAACAAAGGTAATAGAACAATTGCAAGAGGCTTATGGCGATTATTTCATCGCCGTTGGTATTCACGGAGGGCCATTAGGTTTTTCAGGAAACAATGCCGCCATTGGTTTGGCAACGCCTATAGGTGACGAATACTACAACCATTGGCAATTGGAATACCAGCCTGTAGGACTCATAGACCGCCATGGAGCCGTAAATTATACAGACTGGATTGCCAAAGTAAGAGAAGAGCTCGCTCGCGAGTCATCTGTCCGCATGGAGTTAGAAGCCAGTCTCCTTGCTACTGGTGAAATCAGCATCTCTGTTGGGATGGAAGCACTCGGCACTGCTTATAGCGGTAATCTTCAGGTATGGGTATTGGAAGATGGCATTACGGCCACACAAACACGTCACGAGCCAATAGACAATGACAATGTTACCATCAACGATAAGAACTATGTTCACAACCATGTGTTACGCACTGCCGTTAATGGCACATGGGGCGAAGCCATCAGTTTGAATGCTGGCGAACAGAAGACGCAGCAGTTGACTCAAGCTATTAGCAGCAATTGGAATACACAGAATTTATCTATTGTAGCCTTTGTCTATAACGACAGCGGCGTTGAACAGGCAATTAAAGTCAATATAACACAATAACACACATTAGATTAATTAGCGTATGAAGAAAATTTTTACTTTTCTTTCACTCTGCTTGCTGAGCATCACGGCCTCAGCACAAGAGTACGTCTTCACCGATGCTCAGGGTAACACCTATGACGACGGTGTAGTGATTAACCGTACAGAGGTAGAAGATGATGGCTTTGGAGGCATCAATCTTCCAGGTAACCTCTTCGTTAAGAATGTGGGTGCCGCAGAAGGTTGCGAGGTAGCTATCGTGGCAGAGATTACCAAGATTGACAATGGCGATCTGCAGTTATGCTTCCCCACTAACTGTCACAACCAAAGTGAAGTCGGTACTTACGAGACTAACGAGAAGGCAACCTTAGCGATTGGAGAGTCTAAGAACCTCATGACTGAGTGGGTTCCAGTGGAATATGGTGAGTGCATTGTTACCTACACAGCAAAGAAGTATCTGGAGGGCTCTGGTTCAGCTGTCCGTAGCATCACCGTTAAGTACAAATACAGCAACGCTCAGCAGAAATGGTGGGGCTATTTAAATGGTGACGAAGAGATGAATGGTGTAGGCGTTAGCAAAGCAGACACTTACCACTGTGCCGTATTTATTCCTGGCGACAATGCCATTGCAGTCGGCAAGACCATCAACGCTGTCCGTTTCGGTTTGACTGCTCCTCATGCAACGAATGCCAAGGTCTGGGTTGCTTCTGAACTTCCCGTTACCGTTGACGCCAGCCACACACTGCGCTTTGTAGATTTACCCGACAGCAAGTTGGGTAATGCACAGATTGACGTTGAACTTCCCTCAGCTATTGAGGTTCCTGCCAACGGTATCTATGTAGGTTACTCATTCACAATTACTACGGCTTCAGGTAACGCTGATAAATATCCCGTATTGTTTGCAGGAAAGCCTGCTGTCAACATGCTCATTTTGAAGACCAACTCTGCCGTTCCTCAATGGACAGATTTGGTTGACAACAACTTCGGTCGTCTCTTCTTGCAGGTATTGCTTGAAGGAACCTTCGCTGACAACAACGCTACTGCAGAAGACTTTGGTCCTGTATATGGTGCAGTGGGAGAATCAGCAACAGTCGCAATTGATGTAACCAATTATAGTGAGACGCCATTGAGCAGCATCGACTATACTATCACTTCTGACGGTGAGACCAGTGCAGAGCAGCATGCCGACATCGCTACACCAATCACATTCAACAAGACTGGTAAGGTAAACATCATTGTTGCTGGTGATGCCGCTGTAGGCGAAAAGGCAAAGACACTGAACATTACCAAGGTAAACGGAAACGCGAATGCAGCTGCAGGCAAGGCTACAAACTTTACCGTATACACATTACCCGAATTGGTAGAGCGCAAGGTTGTTGTTGAAGAGTTTACTGGTACAGGCTGCGGTTGGTGTCCTCGTGGTTTGATTGGTATGGACAACCTGCGCAACACCTTTGGTGACCGCTTTGTTGGTATTGGTATCCACCAATATAACAGCAGCGATGCGATGTATATCACTCCTAGCTCATACGCCAACATCAGCTTTAGCGGTGCACCTTCTTGTCGCATCAACCGTGGTGACGAGATTGACCCCTACTATGGTAGCGTTAGTGATATCCGTGACGACTTTGCTGCAGCGATGGCTGTACCTGCATTGGCTAAAATCAACGTAAGCGGTACCATTGATGAAGAGCTGAAGAAAGTGAATGCAAAGGCTCAGGTAGAAGCTCTGCTCGATAATTCTGAATATACCCTCGAATTTGTAGTTATCGGTGACGGTCTGAAAGGTACAGGTAGTGCATGGAACCAGGCCAACTACTATACTCAGTATTCAGCCTCACAACTGCCCGAAGACCTTGCCATTTTCGGCAACGGTGGTAAGTATGGAACAAGCACCATCACTGGTTGGTCATTCAACGATGTTGCACTGGTTAGCTCATACGTTAGCGGCAGCAACAAGGCTCCCAAGCTGAATGTTCTGAATGCTGGTGAACAGCAGGAGGCAGAGTACACGCTCACCATGCCTACTAAGACTTCTTTGAAGACTGCTGTAAAGGATGCTGAGCTTTACATCGTAGCAATGCTGGTAGACAAGCAGAAACACATCGTCAATGCTGCAAAGGCTGCCATCACTGTTGAAGACCCATCAGGTATTGAGAACGTGAATGTAGCAGAAAGCGAGCAAACTGCTCACTATACACTCGACGGTCGTCGCGTGCAGACCATGCAGAAGGGCATCAACATTATCCGCATGGCTAATGGCAAGACTATCAAGATGGTACAGAAATAATCATCTATAGAATCTCTTTACGTTCCGCTGCTGTTTACGTCCTGTAAATAGCAGCGGAATTGCTTTGCAAAAGTGTGCAATCACAACCTGCACACTTTTGCAAACATTTTTTCTTGGTAGGAATTAGTTTTTTTCGTACCTTTGCATCAAACAAAACCAAAGAACCGACATGATACTGACCAACCGTGAGCTGTTTCTTCTCATCATCTGCACCGTATTCTACATCACCTTATTTATAATGGTGTTGCAGGCCAACCGCCGCAAGATACAACTATTGCAGAGTCGCCTGGACAACATCCATGCCATGCAGAAGATGGCCGTTATCGAGCCCAGGCAAGATGTAAGCCAGATATTCTCCTCATCAGTCTATCTGCGCATCAAGCAATATCTGAACGAGGGTAGCTGTCTTGACGACGAGGATTGGAAGGAACTGGCAGAGATTGTGAATGCCACCTATACAGGTTTCACAGAGAAGCTGTTCAGCCTCTACAACATGAGTGACCAAGACTACCACGTCAGTCTGCTCATCAAAATTAGATTGCAACCTAAGGATATAGCCATACTGACAGCACACTCCAAGGAGAGCATTGCATCAACACGCAGCCGCCTCTACCAGAAAGTGTTTGGCAAAAAAGGATCCACGAAGGACTGGGACGACTTTATATTATCTATATAAATAAGGTATAAGCAACAGAAATAGTAAATTCTCAAAAAAATACAACTATGATTGAGTACTTCTTACAAAACATGTGGCAGGTATGGGCTGTTATTGCTATCGCCTGCTTAATCCTGGAGCTCTCGTCAGGTGATTTCTTCATCATCTGCTTCTCCATTGGAGCCGTCTTTGCCATTATCTCGGCAGTCCTCGGCTTAAGCGTCTACTGGCAAATATTCATCTTTGCCATCTTCTCGCTACTCAGCGTCATATTTGTCCGACCTGTAGCCTTGCGCTATCTTCACAAGAACGACCCCAACCGTGTTTCCAATGCCGATGCACTGTTAGGACGCACGGGAAAAGTCACGGAAGTGGTGAAAGCCGGAGCCAACGGCTATGTCAAAATTGATGGTGACCTGTGGAAAGCGGTCAGCAAATCGGACACCGACATCCCTGTGGACACCACAGTTCGTGTCATCGGTCGTGAGAGTACCATCATTACCGTTGAGACGCTGTAACAACAACCAATAAGCAATAAAATAATAACCAATAAACAACAAAGTATTATGGACATTATGACTTATGTATTGATTGCCATCGTAGTACTGGTGATACTTTTCGCCAAGATGGCACTGGTGATTATCCCACAGTCGGAAACCAAGATTATTGAGCGCTTGGGTCGCTACTATGCCACGCTGAATCCTGGTATCAACATCATCATCCCGTTCATTGATCGTGCCAAGGACATCGTAGTGCTCTCTCGTGGACGCTATGCTTACTCTAACAGCATCGATCTCCGCGAGCAGGTCTATGACTTCCCGTCACAGAACGTAATCACCAAGGATAACATCCAAATGGAGATCAACGCCCTACTCTACTTCCAGATTGTTGACCCCTTCAAAGCTGTCTATGAGATTTCTAACCTGCCCAACGCTATAGAGAAACTGACGCAGACCACATTGCGTAATATCATCGGTGAGCTGGAATTGGACGAGACACTGACCTCGCGCGACACCATTAATACCAAACTGCGTGCTGTACTGGACGATGCCACCGACAAGTGGGGTGTGAAGGTGAACCGTGTAGAGCTGCAGGACATCATCCCACCCGCAACCGTGCTGAACGCCATGGAGAAGCAGATGCAGGCAGAGCGTAACAAGCGTGCACAGATTCTGACATCTGAGGGTGAGAAAGCTGCTGAGATTCTGGCTTCTGAGGGTGAGAAGACCGCTATCATCAACCGTGCTGACGCCCAGAAACAGCAAGCCATCCTGCATGCAGAAGGTGAAGCACAGGCTCGCATCCGCAAGGCAGAGGCTGAAGCCAAGGCCATCGAACTGATTACCGAGGCAGTGGGTAAGAGCACCAATCCTGCAAACTACCTGCTGGCACAGAAGTATATCCAGATGATGCAGGAACTGGCACAGGGAGACAAGACCAAGACAGTCTATCTGCCCTACGAGGCTACCAACCTATTAGGTTCGATTGGCGGCATCAAGGATTTGTTCAAAGCAACAGAATAAAAAAAGAGGCTCAAGCCTCTTTTTTTTATGAATATAATCTTTTAATCTTTCTTTAGTGGAATAGTAAAGCTGAAAGTAGAGCCCTCGCCAACGGTCGACTCCACCATAGTGTCACCACCGTTCTTGCGTGCAAAGTCCTGACAGAGCTGCAAGCCCAAGCCAGATCCTTCCTCACCACCTGTACCGTAAGACGTCTCACCCTTGGTAAAGATGCTCTCAACACGTTCTGGCGCAATACCTACACCGTAGTCACGGACAGAGATACGAGCAAAATCACCTTCATGTTTATAGAACACCTCAATGGCCTTACCCTCTGGTGTGAACTTGATAGCATTAGACAAGAAGTTGCGGAGGATGGTCTTTATCATGTCGTTGTCGCCATGAACAGTCAGCTTCTCCTCAGCAGGAATATACTTCAAGTCAATCTTCTTCATCTCGGCAATCATCTTGAAGATGTCTACCGCACCAGGAACAATGTCATCAAGATCTATATCCTGATAGACCACATTCAGGCGGCCAGTCTGACTCTTCGTCCACTTCAGCAGGTTGTCCAACAGGTCATGCGTCTCTTCTGACTCACGGTTGGCCTTGTCAAGTAAGCCAAAGATTTCATCACCTACGACATCGGGGGACACCACATTAACAGCCAAGTTGAGCACCATACGGATGCTGGCCATAGGTGAGCGCAGGTCGTGAGCAATAACCGAATACATCTTATCGCGGTTGGAGATGGTACGCTTCAATTCCTCATTCTGCTGCACGATGATGCGTTTAGCAGCAACAAGCTGTATCTGGTGCATCACACGCATAACGAGTTCTTCCTTGTTGAAGGGCTTTGTCAAGAAGTCGTTAGCACCCACCTGGAAACCTTTCACCAGGTCACTGGGATTATTAAGAGCTGTCAGGAAGATAATGGGAATATCAACTGTCTCTGGGTCTTTCTTCAGGATAACAGCTGTATCGAAACCACTGATATCAGGCATCATCACGTCCAACAGAATCAAGTCAGGCTTCTCCTTCTTAGCCTGCTCAATACACATATTTCCATTGGATGCCGTGCATACCTGAAACTTCTCATTGGTCAAGAGGATTTTCAGCAACAGCACATTGCTGACCACATCGTCCACGATTAAGATTTTATAGTCGCCACGATTGATCTGAGACTCAAAGGTTTCGTTCAGCTCCATTCTGTTATTGACGTTTATGATGTTTTAAGTCTTATTCAATATGCAAAAGTAGCAAATATTTAGCATTTCACCAAATATTTGCCCACTTTTTTTATTCTACAGTCACTGACTTAGCCAAGTTTCGGGGCTGATCGACGTTCTTTCCCTTGCAAACAGCGACATGATAAGCCAATAACTGGAGAGGAATTGTAGCCACTAACGGTTCCAGACATTCCTGCACGTCAGGAAGCTCGATGACCTCATCAGCAATCTTCGCAATAGTGTCATCACCCTTGCTGACAAGTGCTATCACCCTACCCTGACGAGCCTTGATTTCCTGGATATTAGAGAGCACCTTCTCGTACATGGCGTTATGGGTGGCAATAACCACAACAGGCATATCAGAATCGATGAGGGCAATAGGTCCGTGCTTCATCTCAGCAGCAGGATAGCCCTCAGCATGGATATACGAAATCTCTTTCAGTTTCAGTGCACCTTCCAAAGCTACGGGATAGCTGTAGCCACGACCCAGATAAAGGAAATTATGGGCATAGGTAAAGGTACGAGCCAAATCGGCCACCTTGTCGTTGGTCTTCAGTACCTCACGAATCTTATCAGGAATTTCCCCCAACCCTTTGACAACCTTCAGATATTCATCACGATCAATAGTACCCTTAGCCTCACCCATGGCCAGTGCAATCATCGTAAGCACCGTTACCTGACCAGTGAAGGCCTTAGTAGAAGCAACACCAATCTCAGGACCTACGTGGATGTAGGTACCCGTATCAGTGGCACGAGGAATACTAGAACCAATGGCATTGCAGATACCATAGATGAAGGCGCCCTTCTCTTTAGCGAGCTGGATAGCTGCTAACGTATCGGCAGTCTCACCACTCTGTGATATAGCGATTACCACATCGCCCTTTCCCACAACTGGATTGCGATATCGGAACTCGGAGGCGTACTCCACCTCACACGGGATACGACAATAGGTTTCTATCAATTGTTTGCCGATGAGTCCTGCATGCCAGGAAGTACCGCAAGCCACAATGACCACACGCTTAGCCGAGAGCATCTGACGACGATAGTCGATAAGAGCAGACAACGTAACGTGGTCGCCCTCAACATTAATACGTCCACGCATACAGTTGGTGAGGCACTCTGGCTGTTCGAAGATTTCCTTCAACATGAAGTGTGGATAGCCACCCTTCTCTATCTGACCCAGGTCGATATCGACAGTCTTCACTGCCAGTTCTTGCTCTTCACCCAGAATGCTTATAACTTTCAGTCCTTCGTCCAGACGAATGACAGCAATATTGCCATCTTCCAGATAAACCACCTTGTCGGTATACTCAATGATAGGACTGGCATCAGAACCAAGGAAGAACTCGCCATCGCCAATACCCACTACCAACGGACTCTGCTTGCGTGCAGCTATAATCTGACTGGGATCGCGCTTGTCAACGATAGCGATAGCGTAGGCACCAATCACCTGATATAGAGCTACCTGTACAGCCTCCAACAGGGATATCTGCTTTTTCTCCATGACATATTCCACCAGCTGTACCAGCACCTCAGTGTCAGTATCACTCTGGAAAGTCACGCCTTTCTCTATCAGTTTCTGCTTAATATCGGCATAGTTCTCGATAATACCATTATGGATAATAGCCAGATTGTGTGACTGCGAATAATGAGGATGGGCATTTCGTGAAGAAGGTTCACCATGGGTGGCCCAACGGGTATGGGCTATACCAATACTACCGCTGACATCCTTGTCGTTGCAGTATTCTGTCAGGTTGTCCACCTTACCTTTCGTCTTATATACATTGAGATTACCATCGTTGTTAATCAGTGCCACACCGGCAGAGTCATAACCTCGGTATTCCAGTCTTCGGAGACCTTTAATCAGCACAGGATAAGCTTCCTTGTGGCCAATATATCCTACTATTCCGCACATATTAGTTTCTGTATTATTATTATTTTCGGCTGCAAAGGTAAAAAAAAATCGGCTATCCCAAGCAGGATAGCCGAACTTTTTTTCTTAATAGAACTTGAAATATCTACGGGCGTTGTTGTAGGAGATGTCTTCAACCATCTTTCCAAGCAGTTCACGATCGTCGGGCAAGAGGCCTTTCTCAACATCATTTCCCAGCATATTACAAAGAATACGACGGAAGTATTCATGACGCGGATAACTCAGGAACGAACGACTGTCGGTGAGCATTCCAACGAAGCGAGAGAGCAGTCCCAGCACGCTGAGCGCATTCATCTGGCGCTCCATGCCGTCCTTCTGGTCGTTGAACCACCAGCCAGAACCAAACTGTATCTTGCCTGGCTCACCACCCTGGAAGTTACCCAGCATTGTTGCAATAACCTCGTTGGCACAGGGGTTCAATGTATATAATATGGTACGCGTGAGCTTGTCCTCCATATTCAGCTTGTTCAGGAACTTCGACATAGCCTTGGCTGTATTGAACTCACCAATAGAGTCGAAACCTGTATCGGCACCCAGCTGATTGAACATCTTGGTGTTGTTGTTGCGGATGGCACCATAGTGGAACTGCTGTGTCCAGTCAGAATCAGCATCCATCTCAGCCATCACTGTCAGGAAGCAATGCTTGTACTGACGAGTCTCCAGCACAGAAAGCTGTTGGCCACGCATAGCCTTCTCGAAGATAGTCTCAATCTGTGAATCAGTATAATCCTCATCATAGAATTCCTCAATACCATGGTCGCTCAACTTACAACCATTAGCAGCAAAGAAGTCGTGACGTTTCTTCAAGGCGTCAACCATATCAGTAAACTTGGTAATAGTAACACCACTGACCTGCTCCAACTGATGAACATAGCTGGAGAATTCAGGAGCCTCGATGTTCATGGCCTTGTCAGGGCGCCAGGCTGGAATCATCATGGGATCGTCCGGTGCCTTATGTTTTGCATATTCAATATGGTTGTGCAAATCGTCAACGGGGTCATCGGTGGTGCAAACGCACTCTACGTTATAGTGCTTCATCAAGCCACGAGCAGAGAACTCTGGCTTCTGCAGCTTCTCGTTACACTCATCAAAAATCTCACGGGCAGTCTTGGGGCTCAAGAGTTTCTCTATACCGAAAGCAGTCTTCAGCTCCAGGTGTGTCCAGTGATACAACGGATTGCGAAGAGTATAGGGAACGGTCTCTGCCCACTTCTCAAACTTCTCCCAGTCAGAGGTATCCTTACCTGTGCAGTACTTCTCATCGACACCATTGGTACGCATGGCACGCCACTTGTAGTGATCGCCACCTAACCACAGTTCGGTGATGCTCTTAAAACGATGGTCGTTGGCCACCATCTCAGGAATCAGGTGACAGTGATAGTCGATGATGGGCATCTTAGCCGCATGATTGTGGAACAGGTCCTGTGCTACCTCGTTGTCGAGTACGAAGTTCTTGTCATTGAATTGCTTCATAGTCATTATGATTGTTTGTTGTTTTAGTGATAATCGTAATTGTTCTGCAAAAGTAGCAAATATTTTTCATTTATAAGGTAACTTCTTTTATTTTTTGCAGAAAATCTACGTAAACGTTTCCTTATATCACTTTTTCTTCTTATCTTTGCGACATGCAAACACGCGTATTACTCATATACACCGGTGGAACTATCGGGATGAACCGTAATCCACAGACGGGTGCGCTGGAGCCTTTCGACTTTGAGCACCTGCTACAAAATGTACCTGAACTGAAGCAGTTTGATACTGAGATAGCGACCTACCAGTTTTCACCTCCTATCGATTCAAGCGACATCTCGCCAAAGCTGTGGACAGAACTCAGTCACGTCATTGCCGATCACTATGACGACTATGACGGCTTTGTCGTGTTGCACGGCACAGACACGATGGCTTATACGGCCTCTGCCCTCTCCTATATGTTGGAGAATCTGACAAAACCCGTCATCTTTACGGGTTCACAGTTGCCTATAGGACAGTTACGCACTGACGGCAAGGAGAATCTCATCACCTCGATAGAGATTGCGGCTTCCAAGGATGCCAACGGTCATGCGATGGCGCCAGAGGTAGGAATCTACTTCAACGGTCACCTGCTGCGAGGCAATCGTACCACGAAGCAGTCGGCAGAGGAGTTTAACGCCTTCGAGTCGTTCAACTATCCGCATCTGGTGGATGCGGGCGTCAATATTGTCTACCATCAGGACCGCTTGTTGCATCCCGACTGGCAGAAGCCGATGGTGCCACATTTCCGGTTAGACAACAATGTCATCATCTTCTCACTGTTCCCTGGCATTCGGGAAGACCTTATCCGCCACATTATCCATACGCCCAATCTCAGAGCTATCGTCATGCGAACCTTCGGCAGTGGCAATGCTCCACAAAGTCCATGGTTGCTTAACGCACTGAAGGAAGGCACCCGTAACGGCAAGGTCATTGTCAACATCAGTCAGTGTATGCAAGGCTGTGTAGAGATGAGCCGCTACGATACAGGCTATCACTTGCAGGAGGCGGGGGTGGTCAGCGGTTACGACTCGACTGTGGAAAGCGCGGTCACCAAGCTGATGTTCCTCCAGTCGCACTACGACGACCCAGAAAAAATACGGATGCTCATGAATCAGAGCATCCGTGGAGAAATATCACTATAGCGGTCAGCGGTTTCCCCGCTGACACTTACTTTAAGTTCTCTTTCAAGAAGTTCACACACTGTCGGAACAGGTGGTTACGAGTGTTACCACCATAGATACTGTGGTTGCGGTCGGCATACACCTGCTGGCGGAAATCCTTGTCAGCCTGTATCAGTGCCTCGCAGTATTCAGCGGTGTTGCGATAGTGCACATTGTCGTCAGCCAGACCGTGAACTATCATCAGTGCTCCCTGAAGACTGTTCACACGGGTAAGAGGATTATCGTCATAGCCGGCAGGATTCTCCTGAGGAGTACGCATGAAACGCTCTGTATAGATAGAGTCATAGTAACGCCAAGTGGTTGGCGGTGCAATGGCAATACCTGCACAGAAGACACCACGGCCTTCAGACATTGACATCAACGTATTGAAACCGCCGAAGCTCCAACCCCAGATGGCAATGCGTTTCTTATCAACATACGACTGCTGGCCCAACCACAAAGCGGCCTCTACCTGATCGACAGCTTCCAACTGGCCAAGCTTCAGATAAGTACATTTCTCGAAATCAGCACCACGACCGCCAGTACCACGGTTATCGACACACACGCAGATAAAGCCCTGCTGGCAGAGGTACTGTTCCAAAGCTGCCCCCTGGGAGCACATACCTATACCCCAAGCATCCTTGACCAATTGACTGCCAGGACCACCATACTGGTACATCACCACAGGATATTGCTTCTTTGCATTGAAGTCGGCTGGCTTCACCATCCAACCATTCAGCGTCACACCTTCCGAGGTGGTCAGGGTAAACAGCTCACGCTCGCCCAACTGATAGTTCTTCAGCTGGTCACGCAGTGCCTTATTGTCAACAAGTGTTTCCACCTTCTTACCCTTGTTGGTATAGATGGTGCATATAGGAGGGGTATTGATGTCACTCCAAGTATTGATGAAATACTGGTAATTCTTGCTGAAGACAGCACTATTCCAACCTGCCTTCTTGGTCAAGCACTCACGCTTTCCATTCTCGTAGGCCACCCATACGCGCTGGTCAGTAGCACCGTTCTCGTGGGAAGCATAATACACGCTACCCGTCAGCTCGTCATAGCCATAGACGTCGCTGACCTCATAGTCGCCCTGCTCCACCTGACGAAGCAACTGGCCATTAAGGTTATAGAGGTAAAGGTGCATATTACCATCACGGTCGCTGGGTAACAAGATGTGGCGACCAGTAATAACGGTATTGCTATAGGCTACGTCACGGATATACTTATCGACCTTGTCTTCTACAGCCAGCTTGCTGACGGTAGTCAACGGATTGGCCATATAGATGCGCAAGCAGTCCTGATGGCGGTTCAGCGTGAAGACGGCAACCTGTGAAGAGTCAGCAGTAGCCACTATGCGAGAGACATAGCCATCCTTTTCAATAGGTACTTGCAACTGGCGGGTCTGACGACTAGGCACATCGTAACTCCACACAGAGACGGTAGAGTTCTGCTCGCCAGCAATGGGATATTTATAGAAATAGCCACCATTCGTCTTAGGGATGAAACACTCTTTGACAGCACTCTCATCGTAGCGCACCCAGACTATTTGACGACTGTCGGCACTGAACACCATGGCACGACTCTGCGAGAACTCTTCCTCGTTGACCCAGTCGGGGATGCCGTTAATCACCTGATTCTTCTTGCCATCCTTGGTAACCTGCACCTCGGCATTGTCGTACAACAACTTGACAATGAAGATGTTGCCATCGCGTACAAAAGCGATCTGTACACCATCGGGAGAGAACAGCGGAGTCTGCTGAGGACCGTTGCTCGACAATGGCACAATGCGGTTGTTATGGATGGTATAAATGTAGTACTGGGCCGTAAATGAGTGACGGTAGATGCGCTGAGTCTTAGTCTGAATCAGGATACGCTTACCATCGGGACTCATGATGTAGCCATCAATATCGTCGAGTTTGTCACCCTTGACAGTAGCTACATCAAACAGTGTTCCAACTTCCTTGCCGGTTTTGAACGAATACTGCACAATACGGCGACCATCGTTGCTGAGCTGGGCGTACGTCTCACCATCGTTAAGCGGCTGTACGTCACTCACCGTCTCACCACGGAACAGGCCGCGGGTAATCTCTTTCAAGTCCAGTTTCTTAGCGTCCATAGACACCACTGCCAGCAGTGCCAACGCCATGAATAATAGTTTCTTCATACCTTATTATTATAATAATAGCGCAAAGTTACGAAGAATTGGCTGAACTACAAAAAGAATATACATTTTTTATACTTTAACGCACAAAATAGTGGGCGCCACCTATCAGCAGCGCCCACACCTTATTTATTAATATAGAAATCCTTGATGAAAAAGGATTACTCTTTTACTTCGCCTTGGCACTAAATTCTACATCAGCTGTTACATCTGAATAGTCATCAATACCACTCATTTGATCCGAGAAGGAACCCTTAACGCCTTTCATCTTAATAGTATAGATACCATTGCTCAATGTAATGGTTGCCTTAGCACTTGGAATATTCAACTGGAAATGTGGACCTGCCTCCAACATATAATTGAATGAGGCATTGTCATACTCGGTCTTGTTAGCAGAATAGCCAGAGACAGAGAAATAGAACTGTTCTCTACCACTCTGCATGTGTTGCTCATACCACATCCATTGCTCCTCTTCGCTCAGGCCTTCAGGCATCGGTTCATTATCCTCTGCAAGAGTTTTCTCGCCAATGATTGACAACATACCATTATCAAGCGTTGCAGTCCACAGGCCACCATCTGCAGCTTCAGGAAGATTATATGAGAAATTCAGACCAATAGCAGAATTAACAACCCTAAACATACCAGTACCAGCTCCACTTGTGTTCTCTACCTCCAGATTAATGCACTGGTCTTCTGTGCCAATGGTAATATTCTTTTTGACCATCGAACCATCAGCGAAGCGAGCAAAGAGCACAGCAGCACCTGTATAATTAGCTGGTGCGAAGATTGAATAGTAGCCCTTAGTATCGCTCATAACTTCTCCTGTAACATTCCAGCCATAAGAAATATACAAGGCGCAAATGTTAGAACCAGCAGTATTAGTCACAGTACCATAAATACGGGGAGCACTGGCCGGTAGGGTTATCGTCAATTCCTTCGTTTTGTCACCCTCAACTTTTATTTCCTGCTTATACTCTTCACCACCCATATCAGCATAGTTTCCATAAGCTTCCGAAGGAATGCGAACATACAATTTAGTATTGCTGGGAATGTCACACTTCATGAAACCCTTGCTGTCAGTGTAGAACATACGCTGACCATCAATGTCGATAGGCACATTAGACAATAGGTTACCATTCTTATCCTTAACGGTAACTTTCAGATGAGCAGTCAATTCAGGAGAGTCTAGGTTGTGCCAAGAGAAGTGAGAAACCTCTCCAACATAGTTGGTACCATTGAATGTGGCAACACCTTCTTCTTCCCACAGACCAGTTGTCTCATTGAAACTCCAAAGTGGAATAGTGGCAGGAGCTGCCTCGTTCTTAAACTTATCAGGAACAGGGAAGGTAAGTGTTGCTTTTTTACCAGGAGCCATCTCCAACTTCTGGCCTTGATCACCCTTAAGGTCTACAGAAACCATACCCCAACTGATTAGCTGAACAGCAGACTGGTCTATTCGAATAGCAGAAAGGTCACCAGGCATTTCACTGGCAAAACTGTCGTTGTCTGGATCTAGATAAACAGCTTCGGCAGTGACGCTACCAGTACATTCAGTACCATTAGCCGTAAAGCCACCCTCAAAGTCGACCTTCACTTGACCATAGTAGTCACCAACTATAATGGATGACGCAGAGGTTGCATTGACATTCTGAGTCTGTGCCTTCTTCATGCTAGCATCAAGACGCACGGGAGTACCTGCTTCATAGGCAATTGAACGAACGACACTTGCATAACCATCCTTTGAAAACTTAACAACAGCATGGTTATTCTGCACATTAACTTTATCAAACTTATAAAAACCATTAAGGTCGGTAGTTGTAGTCTGATCACCAGAGGTCACCGTAACACCAACTAATGGGCCGTTATTCCATGTATTAGAATTATGAACCACACCAGACACCGCAGCAAACTGCATATTATTAGGATCAAAAGGCCCAGATGGAACGCTAGGACCTTCAGGGCCACTACTAGGGCTATCATCACTACTGCTACATGCTGTCAATGAAAATGCAGCAACGAAAAGGCTTGCAAATAGCCAAAGATTCAGTTTCTTCATAATCATTTATTGTTTTGGTTAAGTTTTAATATCGTCTTTACTTTCCCTGCCAGTCAAAAGTAGCAGTCAGCAGACCATGATTGTGAAATACCAGATTCCTATTAGGATTGCCAAACACCATCTTCGTACCAGAAATAGAATAAGGTAAAGCTACAGCAGAGGGGTTAATGTCGCTCTGCCAGTCAAAAGACCACTCCTTGGTTTGCGGGTCGTACACATCCCAGATAAAGTACAATGCGCTTTCATCCTCTTTATAGGAACCATTCTGATAATATTCTGCCTTTTTATAATTAAGCGTTATTGTTCCATTGGACGTCGTATAAGAACCTGAGAAGCGGAATAATGCTTTTTCTTCCCCCCCAGACCAGTCTGCAAGAACAGTAAAAGTCTTATCTGACTTAAACTCATAAGTAATATCGTGATTATAACGTGAGCACAAGCCATCACCCCACGATTTGACATAAGCATGCCACTTACCCTCAATAGAAGTTGGTCCGCTTGGAGTATTATCATCATCGTCACTACCACATGCACTCAGTGCAAAGGCTGCAACAAACAGGCTTGCAAGAAGCCAAAGATTCAATTTTTTCATATTAGCTGTATTTTAAGATTAATATTCACTTCTTTACAAATTCGGTATTGTTGAACTCCTTACCATTGGTGTCGTCACCAGAGATATACAACTTATTATTCTCTAACCTATAGGTATAGACATACTGATCAACCTGCTCGAAAGTATCTTTATCATCGGTAAGTCTTTGGAACTTGGTAAAAGTTACATTTATCGTCTGTCCACTAACCTGATAAGTTCCAGTTAGTATATATCCATTATGCAAGCCACCACCGGCAGAATACATTCTGTATTCATAGCTTATGTTATTATTTGCTCCAAGGACGAAGGCATAAGAGATATTCGTATCTGCTCCAAATGAATGCTGCGCTTCCCATCTTCCAAACAATGGATTAGTCTCTGGTGGCGTATCATCGTCGTTATCACCACATGCGGTCAACGTAAACGCCGCTACGAAAAGGCTTGCAAGTAGCCACAGATTTAGTTTTTTCATAAATATTAATTTGGGGGTTATTGTTTCTTCAGTACAAATACGTCCATATTAACCTTGATCGACAATTCTGAATCAGTAAAGCCAACAACTGGCCACCTGGAAATATAGAAATCAGTACCATCCTGCAGGTCTCGCTCTATACCTTCTTGAATCAGAATTTCAGGAGTCTCGTACCACTCGTCACACTCCATTGTCTCAGGATTATAATTATAGAAAGTGTGCTTCATGGGATCCATGCTTGTTATAACATACGATGCATACTGATTAGTAGGAGTTAGTACCAGTACACCGTCATCATACTTCCAAGTACCCTTTTCCTTGTTACCCACTGTCTTCAGACCTGGTTCGTCATAGATTGTACCTACCGTCTGATGAGTATGCCAAGAGGTGTAGTTCTTACCGTCAAACTGGATGCGCCATCTCTGCAGATAGCCCTGAGCAAAGTCTTGCTCCAAGCTGCCGTCCCAAATGCCCTTCAGCTTTGCTTCTGTAACTTCTGGGGTCTTGTCATCATCGATGTCACCAAACGACTTCGTCAAAGTACCGACAAGGATGTGATGATAGCCAAAACGCACCATATTCGGATCGTCAGAGCCAATAGTCAAAGTATTACCTGACAGTGAATAATTCAGAATCAGGTCCTTGCCCATATCACCTCTATCCTTAGACTTGTCCCACATAATAAGCAAATAGGTTACATCACTAAATTGTAACTTTCCATTGTTAGCGACGTACTTGCCAGAAAACACGACCGTCTCTTCACCATGGAACTGTTCACTGGATTGACCTTCGCCATAAATGGTTCTGATCTTAAACGTGCCATCCTGATTGAACACATAAGTCAGCTTATGGCTATAGCGCAAAGCCATATCATCAGGATTGCTCGCTTTTATAAAAGCATCCCACGTACCGACAACAGATGTAGGTGTCGGTGCTGGAGAGCCACTATCATCATCGTCACCACATGCACACAGCGTAAATGCTGCTACGAAAAGGCTTGCAAGAAGCCATAGATTCAGTTTTTTCATTGCGTAATTGGTTAGTTGTTAATTATTGATAATGCAAAATTATATAAAATTTACACTAATAGCATGATATTATTGCAAAAGATAGTCGCAAAATTGCAAAATAACACTCTCATAATTGCAAATAGCAGAAAAAATGCTTGGATATTAGGAGGTTATTGCGTATCTTTGCAGATAATATGATATACGAATTTTTCTCTTCTCTGCCACTGATGGTCTGCGTGGTAATGGTTGTTCAACTGACTCTTACCTACAGACGGCGTATGGATAAAGCCATACGCTGGTTACTCCTATGGGCAATAGCGACGCTGCTACTCTACGGTTGTCACTTCATTTACTTTAACCACTTCAGTGATCTTCTACCATTTAGCGACACGCTATATGTGGCACTGAACCTGACGGTCTATCCTCTATTCCTATTATATATTAGTGCCATTACCGACCGTAAGCCGCTATCGCAACAAAAGAGATTCCTTTGGTCGGCATTCATGCCACCAGTAACGGCAGGAATAGTTGTAGGTGGACTGTACGGGGCTATGGATGCAGGAGAAGCCAAGGCTTTCATCACAAGCTATCTCTATCTTGGCTATGAAACAACACTAAGCGGACTGGCACTCGCTCAGGCATGGGTTCATATCGTCTGTCATATTACCTTTGCCATACAAGTCATCATCGTCATTGTCAGAGGATTCCGACGCATAAGGCGCTTCAACAAAACTGTAGAGCAACTATATGCAGACACGGAGAACAAAGAGATTGAAGCAATCCCCACAATCCTTATCCTATTCATCGTTACTTCGCTGGTTTCTACCATTGTCAACGTAATAGGACGACAGATGTTTGTCGATACCGTTATCATAGCCCTGCCTTCAGTAGCTTTCTCTGCGCTCATCTTCGCCCTGTCATGGGTAGGCATGCAGCACAATTTCTCTATGCGAGACATCCCAGAGGAACAGGAGAAAGAAACAGACGACAGCGAAAAAGTGACTGCTGTTCCAAGCGCCAACAGCATCATCATATATGAGAAACTGGAGAATCTGATGAACAACGAACAGATATTCCTCCAAAACGACCTGCTTCTCAACGATGTAGCTAAATTGCTAGGAACCAATCGCACCTATCTGCTTCAGGCACTCAGCAGTTGTGCACACATGACTTTCAAGGAATACATCAACCGAAAGCGTATTGCTCATGCAGAACAACTGATAGCCAACAATCCTCTGATGCCCAAGACAGAGATTGCAACACGCTCAGGCTACAACAGCATGTCATCCTTCTACCGTAATCTTGGTCACTATAGTAAGAAACAGTAGCTAGGAGCTGTGTAAGCTTCAAAGCCAGCCTAATACAGACGCGTATTAGGCTAATACAGATGCTAGTCAGCCTAATAACAGATGCGTACTAGGCTATTTTATTAACCTCCACTCACGAGGTGTGAAGTCGTGAGTATCGGGCTTCCACGACGGGTCGGGCATGTACCAGAAGAACTGACTAAAATACTTCTGCAACTTCTTGTCCTTGAAGACGTAACCGCGATTGGCAAAGGGCAGATTGGTCAGGATGCGGCGCTGCTCCTCGCTCCTATCGTTGTCTTCCAAGATATAGCAGCCTGGCATGTAGCGGTCGCTACGATCATAGAATGTGCCGAGTTTGAAATCGTCGTAGTGAAGGCGCTCAGCAGACTGTATGTTCATATCGTCCTTGGGACGGAAGTTCTGGGCGTGCCACGTTACAGCACCGTTTCTCAGGGCTATCTCTACATACAACTCGTCATAGTTTTTGGTTTTCTTCACCTTACCAACGCCCTCAGTCACGACAAAGGGCGACTGTGAGAATATCGAGTCCTCAACTAAGAAATGTTTGGCAGTATTCTTGGCCTCAATACGCAGGGTAAAATCATCAATCTGCTGGTTAGCCCAGCGCATGGCAGGCATTAACCAGTAAGGCACTTCGAAGGTACGTCCTACACCATAGCTCATCAGGTAGCGGTAAGTGTGATGGATGGTGTTCTGTCCTGGCTTAAAGCGGGCTATGAAGTAGTAGGCGTAAGCAAAGTCGATGAGACTGTCCAACTCGGTGTTATATAGCAGACTGTTATTCGGCAGTTCCTCGCCATTGCGCATCTTTACCTCATCATAAGACTTCCATTTATTGAGGTTCAGTGGCAGGAAATCACAAGCCTCGTTGTACTTCGTCTTGACAACGGCATTCATATAACTGAGCTGTTCGCCATTCATCACCACCGTAAAGTCGCTGATGTAAGGATGGATACCCTGCGGACTGAATGCCACCTCATCGTTGTAGGGGGCACCGGCCTCGAAACCCATCGTCACAGTTTTCTCCTTGCCACGATTCGTCAGCACGTACTGCACATCAACCGTTGCATAGCCATCGTCACAGAGACTGATGGTCAGTACCTCCTTCGTCAGCGCAATGTCCGTCTCCTGTACAGGCACCAGATGATTGCCATTCACAAAGAACACACCGTCGTTCGCACCTACAGTCAACGTCATCATCATGACGACAGCAACTAACAACCATTTCTTCATAATCCTATCTATTTCTGTTGCGAAAGTACCCTTTCCTCAGCATGTACGTCATTGCGTGGCGACCAAGCCACATGAGTAATGACATGAGGACTTCCAAAATCTAATCCAGCCCAAGTATAACTACGTTCATACGAGGCAAAGAAAGTCTCCAGATTTCCGTCAAATACGTCAGCACAAGTATTAATGGTCGTAGTTTTTGCACCTGATTTATAATCAACCGACTCCTCTGTACCAATCACTGTACCCGTCAGTTTGATCTCTGCGCATACCTCCATCATCTGGAAAATTACTACAGAAAAAAGGAAAAATCTATAGCATGTCATCTCAGTCATTATTTAGTTGTTTTAAAAAATGCCTTACAAAAGTAATAAAAAGCCCTGCTATCGTTACTGATAACAGGGCTTCTCTCTTTGCCTTGCGGCTTCTTTAAAAGTGGCGGCCTCCTACTCTCCCGCATTGCATTGCAGTACCATCGGCGCAAGCGGGCTTAACTTCTCTGTTCGGAATGGGAAGAGGTGGGACCCCGCCGCAATAACCACCTGATATGGGTTATGACAAATTCCACAAGCAAGATGTGATTGGACTATTGTTCCAACACCTGAAAATATGACTGTTATCTGTGCTCTT
>Ga0256404_1005258_pt1 | contig 23190 bp, 20 predicted proteins | sample RumenRJG_01DNA_FD_185990 | JGI IMG/M metagenome (GOLD analysis project Ga0256404, IMG submission 185990) | Bovine rumen microbial communities from Lethbridge, Alberta, Canada - RJG_01 | ecosystem: Host-associated > Mammals > Digestive system > Stomach > Rumen | place: Canada: Alberta | collected... | reverse complement strand
TAGGGAACTTCGGTGTCAACCTCAAGCTCGTCGTTGTCCCAGTTGACCCAGGTTACGGTGTAGGTGTTGACGGTCTGCTCGAATACTGCGGTGTAGGTGATGTCGCCGGTTACCTCGGAGACCTCGGGATCCCAACCGATGAAGGTGTAGCTGTACTGTTCGTCGCCTTCCTTGGTGGGTTCATTGCCGTCGTAGGTGGGCATGGTGCCGTAGGGAACTTCGGTGTCTACCTCGAGCTCGTCGTTGTCCCAGTTGACCCAGGTTACGGTGTAGGTGTTGACAGTCTGCTCGAATACTGCGGTGTAGGTGATGTCGCCGGTTACCTCGGAAACCTCGGGATCCCAACCGATGAAGGTGTAGGTGTACTGTTCGTCGCCTTCCTTGGTGGGTTCATTGCCGTCGTAGGTGGGCATGGTGCCCGCTTCGACCTCTTCATCGACCTCAAGCTCGGTGCCGTCCCAGTTCTGCCAGGTTACGGTGAATACTTCAACGATCTCGGTCTCGGAGCCTTCAACGGTCACGTTGGAAATTTCATAGGTTTCGGTGGTGCCGGGCTCGCTGTAGAAGAAGCTTGCAAGCTCGGGTCCGAAATAATAAACGTCGGGCTCGGCATCATCCGCAACGTGCATCTTGAGGGTGTAGATAACGCCCTCATCGCTGACGTCGCCATCGGGGATGAGCACGATCAGGGCAACCTCGCCGGGGTTCGCTTCGTGGGACTCCACATGGTAGCCGCCCGCAGCGGTCGCCGCATCGAGCACCTCGCCGGGCACGAATTCGGTGATCTGGAAGATATTCGCATCGTAATACAGATGAATCTGAAGGCCGGTAAGCTGATACTCGCCGGAAATATTGAGCGTTACCTCGATATCCTCGCCGGCCTTTGCCTTTTCGGGGGACTCAACGAAGATATTCGCGTTCATGTTCTCGGTGGGATCGCTCACAGCCGTTGCATCGAGGATCTCAACGTTGGCAGGCTCCATGGTGTACGGAATGTATTCGCCGACCGTGGTTCCCGGCGGCATATAAACGAAATTGCCGGGGGTTTTGATGTTCGGCGTGAACGCATAGTTTCCGGGCTGCGCATCGGTTTTCGCCTTAAAGGTGGCGGTGAAGATGATTCCCTCGGCGGTGAGAGGTGCGCCCGTGAAGCTCAAGTAGCCGAAATAAATGGAAGTTGAAGCTTCATTCGTTTCAACAAAGCCGAACGGAGCCGCTGCGGCAAGAACCGGGCCGCCTTCGTACGATACAATTTCAAACGCATTGTAATCGTATGCCAGGTTCACGCCAAGAGCATGCGTCTCGTAATTTCCGCTTATGGAAAAAACGACCTCGAACTCCTCGCCGGCCTCAATGGTTTCCGGAGCTTCGGCGGTGAACGTCGCATGCATATCGGAAACATCACGGGTGACGGGTGTTGAAGCTTTTTCGGCGGATACGGGCACGACAACAAGCGCCAGCACCATCGAAAGAGCAACAACGAAAGCGATAAATCTTTTCATGTTTTTCCTCCTGTAGATTAGATTAGATTATTAAACTAAAGCCGACATGCGGCTGAAGTTCCGTTATGACCTTCTTCCAAAAACAACAACTGAGTTTACATATACAATTATACTTCAATATACAATGCAAGTCAACCGTTTTTTGCAAAACGGCTGACCTGTGTTGTTTCATCTGAAAATTCGCAAATATGCGGTTTGGTATATTTTTTGCCGCCTTGTTGTTTTATAAATATAAGCGTTTTCTATTATTTAATGAAATTTATAATTTTTCTCCCAACCGAGAGTGAAAAAAGTATGCGCATTCGGGCATCAATATATTATTCTTCGTTTTGCCCGGACTCCCATTCGATGTTCTCAAGTCTGCGTTCGCGGCCCGCCATGATGCGCTGAATATTCGGAAGATGCGCTATCACGATTATAATCAGCACCACGACAGACATGACCATCAGCGGAATATTTCCGAAGTTTTTGATGATGACGAGCACCGAGGTGATAAGCGTTCCAACGAGCGAGCCCACCGAGACCATACGGGTTATCGCTATGAGCACAATGGCTATTGCAAGCGCGATAAGAAGCTGCACCGGGGAAAGCACGAGGAAGCCTCCCATAGCCACGGCAACGCTCTTTCCGCCGCGAAACTGGTAGAAAACGGGCAGAAGATGCCCAAGCAGTGCGCCGAAGAAGCCCACGCAGCCGAGGAAGTTCGGCAGCTTGTCCATAAAACCAACACTCGGAAAGAGCGCCAGCGCAATATGCCCGAGCCCCATCCCAACCAACACGCTCACGGCACCCTTGAGGCTGTCGAAAAACAGGCATAGAAGGCCCCATTTCCAGCCGAAGGTGCGCAGGATGTTTGTAGAGCCCGCATTTCCGCTGCCGCATTCCCTTATATCCTTAGATTTTGCCTTCGCTATCTTCACGGCCGTCATAATGCTTCCTATCAGATAGCCCGCGACAAGCGCGATAACGAAAAAAATCGCCGTTATCATGATGCACTTCCTTTCATGCCGCCTAATTGCAGCCGAAATACTCCCTTGCGGTTTTACTGTCCGCCGCGATCTGCGCTTTAAGCTCTTCAAGCGATGAAAACGCCTTCACGCCGCGCAGCCTTTTAACGAAGAATACCTCGATATCCTTTCCGTAGATATCGCCGCCTAAATCGAAAATATGCGTTTCTATCATTCGCTTTCTGCCGCCCACGGTGGGATTGGTGCCGATATTGGTAACTGCCGGCAGCATATCGCCCGAAAGCTTCGCCATGCTGATGTAAACGCCGTCCTGCGGGATCGCCCGCGTTTCGTCGGGGATGATATTGGCCGTTGGAAAGCCGATCGAGCTTCCGATACGGTTGTTTTCAACCACGGTGCCGCAGAGGGTGTAGGTTCTTCCGAGCATGAGCTGGGCGGTCTGCACGTCCCCCTTTTCGATCAGCTCGCGTATGCGCGTGCTTGAAACGGGCTTGTTTGCAAAGTTCACAGGCGGGATCACCGCAGAGCCGATGCCCTTTTTAACGGCAAGCTTGGTTAAAAGATCGGTGTTTCCGCTCTTGTTCTTTCCGAAGGTGTAGTTGAAGCCCGCAACTATCGTATGCGGCTGCATGGTCTCGACAAGCATGTCCAAAAACTTTTCCGGTGCAAGCGAAGCGAGCTCCCGCGTGAATTCGGCCTGCTCAACGCGCTTGGCGCCGAGCTTCTGCATGATGGCGAGTCGCTCATCATTCGAGCAAAGCCGCGCAACCTTTGCGCCGAAAAGCTTCTGCGGATGATCCGAAAAAGTGAACACGGCGGGCTCGCAGCCGTATTTGGCCGCGAGCAGCACCGCAGTATCTATCAGTTTTTTATGCCCAATGTGCATCCCGTCGAACATTCCGAGAGCGAGCACGGTCTTAGTCATAATGGTTCTCCGTATCCCGAGCAGTTATCGGGTTTAGTGAATAGTGCATAGTGAATAATGAGTGCTGAGGTTGAGATCCCTGCGGGATCTCAGAAATTTTAATTCGCTATTCTATTCGTCATTCGCAGCGTTCTCGGGGCCAAGCCAGACGGTTATATCCAGCCCGCCCGCATCGCGAACGGCAAGCCCCATAAAAGCTTCATTTATATAGAGCCTGTGGATCTCGCCCTTGGCGCAGCCCTCGAACGGGATGCTTGCGCCGTTTACAAGCAGGCGCTTCTGTTTATTGGAAAGCCCTTCAAGCTTCAAGGCAGGGATATGCGCTATCGCCTCATCCATCGGAACGAGCACTCCTTCAAGCGCATTTTTCTCCGAAAGCGCCTTGAGCTCCGCTATCGAATAGGAGTTTTCAAGAACGAAACTGCCCGAGGCCGTTCGAAGAAGAAACGGCATATAGGCGGGAAGTCCGAGTTTTCTTCCGATATCGCGGCAGAGCGTGCGAACGTAGGTGCCCTTCGAGCACTCTATTTTAATAAGGAAGCTGTTTTTAGCGAGCTTCTCAACGAGCTCCAAGCGGCTGACGGTTATAAGGCGCTTCCTTTCCTCGACCGGAGCGGTAACTTCGCCGCGCCGCGCAAGCTTATACATCTTAACGCCGTTGACGTTCAGCGAGGAATAGATCGGCGGCACCTGGAGCTGTTCGCCCAAAAACGACGGCAAAACCGCTTTGAGCGCCTCCTCGGAAACGTCGCATTCCGCGCTTTCGAGCACCGCGCCGTAAGCATCCTCGGTATCGGTCGCAAGGCCGAAGCGTATCTCGGCGAGATACTCCTTTTTCTTATCCACAAGATAGTCAAAAAGGCGGGTCGCCCTGCCTATGCAGACAGGCAGCACCCCCGCCGCCGCCGGGTCGAGGGTCCCCGTGTGTCCGACGCGCTTTTCATGAAATATCCTGCGAACGTCCACCACCACGTCGCTCGAAGTGAGTCCGGGCGGCTTCAGTACGCAAACAACACCTTCAAACGGCATTTTGTTTCCTTAATTTATCAGTTTATACAATTTATTTTAGTTTTTAAACGCCTTCATTCGGCCTTATTCTCGCCGCCGAGCACCCTTTCGAGCTCCTCATGCGCCTGAAGCACGATATCGGCCTTGACCGTTGAAAGCGGCTCATGCGCGGTGTAGCCCGCGGCCTTTTCATGCCCGCCGCCGCCATGGAGCGCCGCGAGCCTGCCGACGTCGCCAACCCCCTTGCTCCGAAGGCTTACTTTATACGAGCCGTCCGCACCCTCTCTGATGAAGATGGCGATCTTAACGCAGTCGATATCGCGAATTCCGTCGATAATTCCCTCGCAATCCTCATTGGTGGCATCAAAGCTCTTCATCTGCGCCTGAGTCAGCGTGGCAACGCCTATCATGCCGCCCGCTTCGAGCTGGATATTTGAATTAACGAAGCCCTGCACTCTCGTTTTGCCATACGGCACGTTTCGATAGATGAGGCGGTTCAGCTCCGCAACGTCAACGAGCTTTTTATCAACGAAATCGGCGATGATCCTAAGCGCGTTGCCCGTGGTGTTGCTGTAGCAGAGGTTGCCCGTGTCGGTAACGATGCCGGTATACAGGCAGATCGCCGCGGGCTCGTCCACCTCAACGCCCATCCTTTTATACAGCTCGTGGATCACCTCAGCGGTGGCCGCCGCATCCGCAACAACGAGATTGATCTCGCCAAAGCGCGGGTTAGTCATGTGATGATCGATGACCGCAGTATGCTTCGCCGCTTCAAAGATGCGGATCGCCCTTCCGAAGCGCGGCATATCGGCGCAGTCCACCGAGATCACGTTCTCATAGCCGACTGCGCTTTCGGGCATCACGACAGACTCCGAGCACGGCAAAAAGCCGTAGATCTTCGGCACGGGGTTGGCGCAAACCACCTCCGCCGTTTTACCGCGCTTTTTCAAAAGGCGGAAAAGCGCGAGCGCGGCACCGAGCGTGTCGCCATCGGGGGAGATATGCGAAAGCAGAGTGAACCTGTCGCGCTCCTCGATGAAGCGTATCACGGAGTCAAAATCGAGATCGTTATTGCTCATCATTTTTATCGGAATCATCCTTTGCTCGCTCGCGCTGCAGTCGGTCGATTATCTCCGCAATATGCACGGAATACTCGATCGAATCGTCGAGCGTGAATTTCAGAGTGGGTATCCGTCTTATATCAATGCGCCTGCCGAGCTCCCTTGCGATGAAGCCCTCGGCGCGGTTGAGGCTCGCGACGGTCTCCCTTCGCACAGCATCGTCCTTATCGTATACGCTGACCTTGACCTTCGCAAGCTTGAGGTCGTTCGTGGCCTCAACGAGCATGATGGTGGTCATGGGCGAGATGCGCGGATCCTTCATATCGCGCACTATCTCGCTCAGCGCCTTCTTTATTTCTTCGTTTATTCTGTCGTACCTGATGTTCGGCATTTTTTCTCCGTTATCTATATTCTTCCGTTTTTACCGAATAGGAGACTCTAATCATGTGAAATTCCGCAGGAATTTCAACCTAAACTATTCACTCTTCACTATTCATTCTTCACTATCCACTAAGCCCGAAGGGGCATCAAGCGCCTCAGCGCTTGACCTCCTCCATGATATAGGCTTCGATCTGATCCATCTCGTGGATATCGTTGAAATCCTCGATGCTGATGCCGCACTCGTAGCCGGTGGCGACCTCTTTAACGTCGTCCTTGAAGCGCCTGAGCGAGCCGATCTTGCCCTCGTGGATCACAACGCCGTCGCGCACAACGCGAACCAGCGCATTGCGCGTAACCTTGCCGTCCTGAACGTAGGCGCCGGCGATGGTGCCGATGGAGCTGACCTTGAAGGTGTTCCTAACGCTTATCGTGCCCAGATGCACTTCCTTGAATACGGGCTTGAACAGACCCTTCATCGCGTTTTCAACGTCCTCGATCGCCTGATAGATGATGCGGTAGGTGCGAACGTCCACCTTTTCCTGCTCGGCAAGCGCTCTTGCGCCCGAGTCGGGGCGAACGTTGAAGCCGATGACGATCGCATTCGATGCGGAGGCGAACATAACGTCCGACTCGCTGATCGCGCCAACGCCGCCGTGGATGCACTTAACGCGCACTTCCTCATTGGAGAGCTTCTCAAGCGAGCCCTTGACCGCCTCGACCGAGCCGGCAACGTCCGCCTTGACCACGATATTGAGGGTCTTTATCTCGCCCTCGGCGATATGGCTGAACAGATCCTCAAGGCTGACCTTGGAAAGGTTCTTGAGCTGCTCCGCCTTGATCTTGTTTCTGCGCTCCTCGGCAACCTTCTTGGAAACCTCGGCAACGTTCATAACGTCGCCGGCGGAGGGAACTTCGTTGAAGCCGAGCACCTCTACAGGCTGGCTCGGACCCGCTGACTTGACGCTTCTGCCCTTATCGTCCATCATGGCGCGGACCCTGCCGTACGCAATGCCCGCAACTATGGGATCGCCCACCTTGAGCGTGCCGTTCTGAACGAGCACGGTGGCAACGGGGCCGCGGCCCTTGTCGAGCTGCGCCTCGATGATGGTGCCCCTCGCGGCGCGGTTCGGGTTCGCCTTGAGCTCGAGCACGTCCGCCTGAAGCAGTACCATCTCAAGCAGGCCGTCCAGATTGATCTTCTTCTTTGCGGAGACCTCAACGCAGATGGTGTCGCCGCCGAACTCCTCGCAAACGAGCTCATGCTCCATGAGCTGCTGCTTTACGCGATTGGGATTCGCCTCGGGCTTGTCGATCTTGTTGACCGCAACGATTATCGGAACGCCCGCCGCCTTGGAGTGGTTGATCGCCTCGATGGTCTGGGGCATGATGCCGTCGTCCGCCGCAACCACGAGGATAACAACGTCCGTCACCTGTGCGCCGCGTGCGCGCATCGAGGTGAACGCCTCGTGGCCGGGGGTGTCGATGAAGGTTATGGTCCTGCCGTTGAGCTCGACCGTGTATGCGCCGATATGCTGGGTTATGCCGCCCGCTTCGCCCTCCACGACGGAGCTCTTTCTGATGGCATCGAGCAGAGAGGTCTTGCCGTGATCGACGTGACCCATGATCGTAACGACCGGGGGACGGGGCTGAAGATCCTCTTCCCTGTCCGCTTCCTCGGCGTTCTCCTGCATGGTCTCCTCGTAGGTCTTGGCGACCTGATGTTCGAGCTCGATCTCGTAGTCCATGGCGATGAGCTCGCAGGTCTCGTAATCGATATCCTGGTTGATATTGGCTACTATTCCCATCATGAAAAGCTTTTTAAGTATCTCGGCAGCGGGCTTTCCGATCTTCTCGGAGAAGTCGCGCACGGTGATGGTTTCGGTGGTTATGACCGCTTTTTCGATGATAACGGGTTCGGGCTTGCGAACGGGCTGCTCGTGCTTCGTGTTTTTACGCTTCTTCGAGCCGAAGGATGCGCCGTCGTCTTCCCAATTTCTTGCAGAGGGGCCGCTTTCTTTCATAATGGTTTTCTTATTCTTGGCTTTCTTCTCGGTGTCGAACGTGCGCACATAGGTGCCCTTGCCCTCGGGAGTGCGCGTATCCTTTTTATTAACGATAGCGGAGGCTGTTTCTCCGGGCTTTCTGCCGCCGCCCTGGGGGCGCTGCTGCTGGCGGCCCTGCTCGTCCTTGCCCTGGGCGGGCCTGTCGGCGGGCCTGCGCTCATCGCGCGGCTTGTTCTGCCTTGCATCCGCTCGGCTGTCGCGATTGTCGCGATTATCGCGGCTGTCACGGTTATCGCGGTTGCCCGCACCATCGCGCTCGCGGGGCTTGCGCTCGCCTCGCTGATCGGGCTTTATCTCCACCCTGCGGATCTCATCCTGCTTTTTGCCCTCATCGGGCTTGGTCTCGGCAGCGGGCTTGATCTCATCTCCCGCGGAGCCTTCATCTGCAGCGGGCTTCTTTTCCTCGCTCGGCTGCTCGACCTTCTGCTCGGCTTGGGCGGGCTTGACAGGCTCGGCGACGGGAATCTCCGCGGCTTCGCCCGCAGTTTCCGCATCGCTGCCGAAGTTGCCGTCCCTATCGCTGACGTAAATGCCCTGCTGACTGTCCGAATTGAGGTATTCCTGCCAGCGCTCGGCCTTTTCGCGCTCGAGTCTGGCTTCCTCCTCCTTCTTTCTTGCGGCAATAAGCGCACTCTCGCGGCGCTTGGCGGCCTGAAGCGAATTTCCCGCCTCGGTCCTGAGAGCAGCCGTCTTTTCGATCAGCTCCTCCGCCCTGCTCTTTATTTGTTTTGCCTTTTCCAATAATTCGGTCTTAGTCATGGGTCTTCGCCTCCGTATCGTGAACATTTTGCTTTTCGCAATTATCGGTCTCTGTTTTTGCGGTATCCTGCCCGTTTTCATCGGCATCTCCCGCAGTTTCGCGCTCCGCCCTAAGCTTTTGTTCGGCGGAGAGAATCATTTTTTTGAAGCCGTCGTCCGTAACGACCGCGCTCATACGCGCACTCTTGCCTATCGCAAAGCCGAGATCGCGAACGAATATTATCGGAACACCTCGGAATTCGCAAGCGCTGCGCCATTGTTTTTTCGTGTTTTCGGATGCATCCTCATCCACTATCGCAAGCCTGCCGCCGCTTTTGAGCGCCTTCTCGGCGGCGAACTCGCCCGAAGCGAGCTTGCCCGCCTTCATGCAGAGCCCTATCGCGCTCATGAGCCTGTTTTCAAGCTCCGTCATTCCGCCCCGCCCCCATTCTCTTCAACGGCGGGAGCAAGCGCCTCTATCCTTGAAGCGAGCGCATCGAAAACTTCCTTTTCGACCTTTCGCGAAAACGCCCTTTCGAGCGCCCGGCTCTTCACCGCTCTTTCAAGGCAGCCTCTTATCGGGCAAACGTACGCGCCGCGCCCGGGCGCTTTGCCGGTTTCATCCACGGCGACCGCGCCCTCCTTTGAGCATACTATGCGCACAAGCTCGCGCTTGGGCTTCATTTCGCGGCAGCCCACGCACATGCGCATTGGGATCTTTTTCTGCAAATTCTTCCTCCGAAAACCGTTCCGTTTTATTGAGAACCGATATTTCTTAATAATTATTTATCGTTTTATCGTTTATCATTCAACGCCGTCAAGAAGCTCGTTGGCATCAAAATCCGCGGCATCCTCGCCGTCTTCGCCCTGCGCTCCGAGGCCGAGATCGTCGTATTCCTCATCCGCCTGGGACTGGGACTTGATATCGATCTTCCAGCCCGTCAGCTTCGCGGCGAGCCTTGCATTCTGACCTTCCTTGCCGATCGCAAGCGAAAGCTGGCTGTCGGGCACGATAACGCGCGCAGCCTTCTCGGCTTCGTTTATAAACACCATCGTTACCTTTGCGGGGCCGAGCGCCTTTGCGATATAAACGGCGATATCGGGATCCCACTCGATGATGTCCATCTTCTCATTATGCAGCTCGCTTACGATGCGCTCCACGCGCACGCCGCGCTGACCCACGCATGCGCCCACCGCATCCACCTGCTCATCGGTGCTGAACACGGCGATCTTGGTGCGCTGACCCGCCTCGCGGGCGATGGACTTTATTTGCACTATGCCTGACTGGATCTCGGGGATCTCCAGCTCGAACAGGCGCTTAACAAGGCCGGGATGCGTTCTCGAAGCGAGGATCTGCGGACCCTTGGTGTCGCGCTGAACCTTTAATACGTATACCTTAACGCGGTCGTTGGTCTCGTAGTTCTCGCCCACGATTACCTCGTTGAACGGAATCAAACCGTCGGTCTTGCCGAGCTCAACATAGACGCCGTTCTTCTCGCTGCGCTGAACGATAGCGGTGAGCACCTCGTTCTCCTTCTCGGCGTACTCATCGAAGATCGCGCCCTGCTCGGCCTCGCGGATGCGCTGCATGACCACCTGCTTTGCGGTCTGTGCGGCGATGCGGCCGAAATTCTTGGTGTCGGCCTCCTCCTCGAGCACGTCGCCGATCTCAAACAGCGGGTTGACCGCCTTGGCGTTCTTGAGGGAGATCTCGGTCATGGAATCCTCGACCTTTTCAACAACGGTCTTGGATGCCCAGATCTCGATCTTGCCCGTTTCGCGGTCAAGATTGGCGCGAACGTTGCCGTTCGTGTTGTAATTCTTCTTGTATGCGCTTACGAGCGCCGCCTCGATCGCATCCGCAAGCACCTCGAAAGAGATGCCCCTGTCCTTGCTGATCTGCATGAGTGCGCTGATGAGTTCCGCGTTCATTTTATTATCTCCTTAAATATCATTATCTGTTTCAGATTGTTTTATTTTTATTAAGTCACCGCTCGGTTTTGCCCGTTAGAAATCGATATGCGGGCGAACGAGAGCGCAGGCCTTGCGGGCTATCTGCTTCTCGATTTTATCGGTTTTAACGGTGAAACTCTCCGCATCGAACGAGATAAGCTCGCCCGTGAATTCCTTCTTGCCGCCCATCGGAGCATAGAGGCGAACGTCGAGCTTTTTGCCGATATTTCTTTGAAAATCCTTATCCTTTTTAAGCGGTCGGTCGATGCCGATGCTGCTCACGGAAAGGTAGTACGCCTGCTCGATCGGGTCGGCCTCGTCCAAGATCGGATCCACCGCGTTGCTGACGCGCTCGCAATCGTCCAGATCGATGCCGCCCTCTTTATCTATAAACAGCGTTAAAACCCAGTTGTCGTATTCCTTTTGGAATTCGACCTCATACAGCTCATAGCCGAGATTTTTTACCGTCGGCTCAAGCAATTCAAAGATACGGTCTGTAAGCTTCAATTCTTCCTCCGAAAGCGTACCCCCTCAAAATTAAAGAGCGGGTTTTGCCCACTCTTGAAGGTACTTCCGACAATTTCTGCCGCTAAAAAAGTTACGGTGATCCATAAATACAAGGTACATTAGCAGAATAACATATTTTGTTCATAATTGCAATAGTTTTTTTGCAAATGCACCATATATTTTTTAAAATTTTATGCAGTTTCAAGGGTTTTATGCGCCCAAGCGCACGATTTCGGCTCTATCGCGCCCGCATCAAGCGGTTTTTTGCGTTTTTTCAAGCGTGCGCAAGGCATTTTTTAGGCAAATCCCGCTCATCAATACCTTTGAAAATCAAACGGCTCATTCTCCCCGCAAAACTCCTCGAAGCGCCTTTCGCCGATGGGCTTGAGCATATTGAACGGAGCGGGGGCATTTTCCCCGAAGAACGGCTCCGCCCCCATCGGAAGCGGCAGCTTCACTGCGCCCTCTTCATCCAAAATTCGCAGTATAAGCTCCGATGCGGTATCTCGGCTTGTGAACGCGAATTCATCGAGCGATACGGGTCTATCTTCCCCATCCTCCGCATCGCCGTACCAAAGCGCATACGCTTCGCCTTCTTTGGTTTTCACGGCAAGCGACCTTCCTCCGCAGACCGCGTATTCTTCAAGCACCGCCGCGCATTTTTCGCGACTTCTCGAAAGAGTTCCGCAGATGTTTTCGGTGTATGCTCCGTAAACTCGGTAAAGCGCATCCGCATCGAGCGGAATTTCCGCGGCGTTTTCGCCCGGGCTTTTCGGCGAGCAGCATTCGCTCTTTTTGAACGGATCGACAAGCCACCCTTCCCCGCTTTTCAGCGAGCAGATATTACGAACAGCAAACGCCTTAAAGCCGAGTTTCTCATAAAAAGCGAAATCGAACGGCTGAAGCACCAGCGCCTCGAAGCCGAGCGGAGCAAGCCGCGCTTCAAGCTCCGAAAGGAGCCGCCGAACGAAGCCGCGCCGCCTGTATTCGTGGAAGGTGCAAACGCCCGCAGCGAACGCCACCCGCGCCGATCTTTCCTTTGAAACGCGCATGAAAAGCTCCTCGAAGCAGAGCATACTGACGAGCTTTTCCTCCGCTTCGCCCCGTTCGCCCGTTTCGCCCTCCGAAACGAAGAGCCCGAGCATCTTTTCCGGCGAGGTGCGCGCGCGGAAATAGTAGTCCACGAAAACCTCGTCGTCATCGGGGAAGCTCGCAAGCCAAAGCGCCTTTGCCGTTTCAAGATCGGCCTTTTCAAGCGTTCTGATATTCGTTTTTTCGTTTAATAGCTTATTCAATTATCCCTATGTACCGCTTCCCCCGCAAGCGGGAGAGGGCAGTTGAAGCTGTGCCTGCTATTATAAATAATCGCAAGAAATTCCGCAGGATTTTCAACCACAACTATTCATTATTCATTCTTCAATATTCACTCTTCACTAACGCTCATCCGAGAAGCTTCACTCCATTGCTCGTTCCAAGCCTCGAAGCGCCCGCTTTGATGAATTTCTCCGCGTCCTCGGGAGTGCGAACGCCGCCCGAAGCCTTAACGCCGAGATTATCGCCAACCACCTTGCGCATCAGCGCCACGTCCTGCTCGGTCGCGCCGCCGGTGGAAAAGCCGGTGGAGGTTTTAACGAAATCCGCGCCCGCCTCCATCGCGCACTGGCAGGCAAGCACCTTCTCCTCGTCCGTCAAAAGGCAGGTCTCGATGATGACCTTGACGGCCGCTTCGCCGTTCGCCGCGGTTACGACCGCCTCGATATCCTTTTTAACGAGCTCCCAGTTGCCGTCCTTCGCCGCGCCGATATTTATGACCATATCGAGCTCCTTCGCGCCCTCCTCGATCGCGGCGGCGGCCTCAAAAGCCTTCACCTCGGGAAGAGTCGCGCCTAGCGGGAAGCCGATAACGCAGCATGGCAGCACGTCGCTCCCCTCAAGCTGCTCGGCAACGAAGCCCACGCGGGACGGGTTCACGCAAACGCTCTTGAAGCCGTATTCCTTCGCCTCGTCGCAGATCCTCTTTATCGCTTCCTCGCTCGCATCGGGCTTAAGCAGGGTGTGATCGATCAGTTTCCTGATATCCATTTTGTTTTCCTCCGTTTAATAGATAAACTTTCTTCTTAATATTTTAATATAAATTTTGTAGAAATTCCGCAGGAATTTCTTCCACAACTATTCACTATTCACTCTTCATCATTCACTATTCACTAACTAAACAACGACTCGTCCAGCGCCTTAAGCGGTCTGACTTCATCTATCGCGCCGCCGCCCAAGCAGACTTCGCCGTCGTATAAAACCGCCCACTGCCCGGGCGTTATCGCGCGCTGCGGCTCGTCAAAATCGATATGCGCCCTCTCGCCGTCCATCGTGACCGTAACGCCCTGATCCGGCTGTCGGTAGCGGAATTTTGCGGTGCAGCGGAAGCTTTTTGAGGGAGCTTCGCCCGATATGAAATGCAGCTTGGAGACGGTAAGCGCGGTGGAGAAAAGCTCCTCGTGCTCGCCCTGCTGAACGATCAGGCGGTTATTCTTCATATCCTTGCCGACCACGAACCAGCTTTCGCCGCTCCCCTCGTTCATGCCGCCGATGCCGAGGCCGCGCCGCTGACCCATCGTGTAATACATAAGCCCGTCGTGCCGCCCTACGACCCTGCCGCGCACGTCTATCATCTCGCCCGGCTGCGCGGGAAGAAACTGCATCAGGAATTTCTTGAAATTCCTTTCGCCGATGAAGCAAACGCCCGTTGAATCCTTCTTTTTCGCGGTAACGAGCCCCGCCCGCTCGGCTATGGCGCGAACCTCGCTCTTTTCAAGCTCGCCTATCGGGAAAAGCGCCTTTTCAAGCTGCGCTTCGGTGAGCCCCGCAAGAAAATAGGTTTGATCCTTGCCCGTATCCCGAGCGCGAAGAAGCCGCGTTCCGCGCGATTTATCGAGCCGCGCATAATGCCCCGTTGCAAGCAGCTTTGCATCCATAGTCAGCGCAAGCTCCAAAAATGCCTTGAACTTTATCTCGGTATTGCAGAGGATATCGGGGTTCGGCGTGCGCCCTTTTTTATATTCATCAAGGAAATATTCGAAAACCCTATCGTAATATTCCTTAACGAAGCTGACGGAATAGAAGGGTATGCCTATCTGCTCGGCAACGCGCCGCGCATCGGCGTAATCCTCCTCGGCGGTGCAGGCTCCGTTTTCGTCCTGCTCGTCCCAATTCTTCATAAAAACGCCCACCACATCCTGCCCGCGCTCCTTGAGTATCAGCGCGGCGGCGGAGGAATCCACTCCCCCGGACAGGCCAATTACGATCCTTCCGTCAAACTCCATTTTTCCTTTTCCTTACCGAAATTTCTTACTCCGCCTTTATCGAAACCACCTCGAAGCCCTTTGCCTCGATCGCGGCGCGAATATCGGCCTCTTGTTTATCCGAATAAACCGCGATATCGTTCAGCTCGACCTTCTCGATCTGCGCGCCGAGCTCCTCCATCGCCTTCGTAACCTTCTTGATGCAATGCGGGCAGCCCATGCCCCTTGTGATGATGGAATACTTCATTTTGTTTTCTCCTTTGCTCGGTTTATTTGCCTTTAGTTTAGCACATTCTTTCGGATAATTCAATCAAACCTGAAAAAAGCCCCGCACGATTGGCGTGCAGGGCGGCAATCCAAAAAGCTTGTTTTGCAGAAAATCTTTACATACTATTATGCATGTTTATATATTTTTTTATATTTTAATTTCTCATTGTCAATATACTTTTTCCTTCATGTTTTCTTGTAAAACGTAATGCTTTACGGAACTACATTTTGAAAAATATTACATTTATATAACAAAAAGACGACACACATATAATCTGTGTGTCGCCTCACTCCTATTCTAGGTTAACCCTTTCCCAAATGGGCTCACCAGGCTGAGTATGTGCAGTTTGTCCATTAGGCTCAAAATATGCAAAATGGTGCACTATGGTGTTCCCATCTGCATCTATTAAACCCATTCTTGACTCATTAAAGCTGACTTCCTTTCCAACGTCCATCTGCCAACAATGTTCAAGATAGAGGTCAAAACTTAATACCCTATTATCTTCCAAGATGAAAATATAGGATATAGTATCAGCACCATAATAGACATAGTCCTTTACTGGTAAGGAAAATGTTTTACCATCTAACCCTATCCAACAAAAGGCCTCTACATCCTCATTTAAGCGAAGCCTGGAACTACTATTATAAGCCAAAAGCATAAAAGGAGAATCAAACCACCTTTCATATCCCATTTTTTTATAACTGGCCATCAAATCCGGAACTTCATATTCTATGAGGATTTCCATATTATCCCATTGTTGGAAATAATACTTTCCGTCCCTATGAGCAATACAATATCCTATATCGTACGGAATAATAGGCTGAGATACTACCTCCACCTCCGGGGGGATATTTCCTCCTGGGTCAATGTACCAGTCCGAAGGAACCGGCGTAGCCGTAGGCTCCGGAGTCGGTGTGGGTTCGGGTGTGGGCGTAGGCGCCGCCGTGGGCGCCTCGGTTATCGGCGCTTCGGTCGCGGGTGCGGGCGTTGCCGCGTTCGCGCTCTTATCGTCCTCGCTCTTTTTATCGCCGCAGGAAACGAGCGCAAGGGCGGTGAGCGCCGCAAGTGCGCCGGCAAAAATTCTTGTAAAGGTTTTGTTCATTTTTCCTCCAATGGTTTTATCCGTTTATAGAAAACAGATGGATTTTTCAAAAATTATAATGGTTTTCACAGTATAAGTCAACTGTTCCCGCGCAAATCGGAGCTCCCCGCGATCAGAAAAAGCACTTCCTCCGCCAATTCCTCAACGGTTCTTCCATCGGTATCAATGTGCAAGCCGTCCAGCGCGGCGCTGCCCCGTCTTGAAAGCTCGATATTCTCCATGCACCAGCAGCCCTCCTCCTCGCCGCGTTTGAGGATGCGGTCATGGACCGTTTTGTGCGAGGCTTCAAGCACTATAAGCTCGGTTTTTATCCCCGCTTGGCGCAGCTTTTCGATGACGGAAAAGGATTCTTCCCGCAAAAGCGTCATCGGAACGAGGATATTTATATTGAATTTTTCGTGAACATCGCAGATAAGGCGAACGCAGAACTCGCCCCAAAGCGGATAATCCTCGAAGATATAGCCATAGGGGCAATCGGGATAGCTTCCGCGAACCGCGTTTCCGACCGCTTCCGCATCGAAAACAAGCGCATTTTCAATTTTCTCGGCCAATGCCTCTGCAAGCGTTGATTTGCCCACGCCGTAGGGACCGCTTATCCAAATTACCATACTGCCTCCATAAAGCTATCACTCATATTTTTCTATCCGCACCACAAGCCTGTCCTTTCGCGTTCTTCGCGCCTGCTCCCGCAAAATAAATCTTCCATAGCCGCGCACGGAAACGATGCCGTTTTCGGGAACGGTTTTTGCGCCGTTTTCAATTTGAACGCCGTTCACAAAAACGAGCCCCTTGCCTATCAGCTCCGCAGCATCGCCCCTTGAAAGCTTGGCGTATGCGGCGATGATGCAGTCGAGCCTTTCGCTTGCGATGGTCAGCTCTGCGGGCGCGAGCCTATACAGCGCACCTTCGGGCAGGCTTTCGGCAAAGCTGACCGAAAGGTCGGTATGCTTCGCCTTGGTGAAGCTTTCCTTTATATGCTCCGCCATCGTTTCCGCGCAGAAGATGTATGCGCCGTTTTCGCGGATAACTATATCGCCGAGCGTTTCTCGCTCTATTCCAAGCCCCATCAGCGCGCCGAGGATATCGCGGTGCGTGAGCTTATCCGCAAATCTGCGGCTCAATGGCTCGGCAAGAAGCAGCTTTATCGGAAACGGCTCGTCGTAGCCGAGGGTATCCGCGCTTCCGAAGCGCACCATAACGCGCTCGCACCCGTCCGCGCCTCCGAACGCTTCAAAAGGGATGAACGAAAGCTCGCGCTTCATCCGAAAAAGCGCGTCCTGCTCCATCAGCCCGAGAAAGGGCGTGTAGGTGAAAATGCCCTTGTTATCCGCCCTTTTCGCAAGCTCCGAAAAGCGTTTTTTGATAAGCTCCGTTCCGCCGTTCATTGGTGTTTAGTTTATTCGTCCTTTATTCCGAGGTTTTTCAGAATGACCGAGGAAGCGTACGCATCGTCCACCCAAAAGTTTGGCTCAAAGCCGAAGGTCTCCTCTATGCCGAGGTCGAAAACCTTGAACGGGCAGGCGAGCGTTATTTGAGAATGGGGCAGATAGTAGAACATAAGGTCGCCGAATCTGCCGATGCCCTTCGTGTTGCAGCCGTAAAATTTTACGCGCGGCACCTGCTTTGCCCAAGTTACCGCAAGCTCGCCCGAGGAAGCGATGCCATCGTTTATTATAACGTGCAGCTCGCCCGGGAAAAGGTCTGCATAGACCTTGGCTTCGCCCTCCGGGTTCTCGTCCGGAACAAGCTTATAGGGCGTTTCCTCTATCTCGCCCGTCATCTTCGCCTTGACCGCGGTCGATTCAAGCACTATCATCCTTGCGCCGTCATCGGGGTTTATACCGCCGGTGAGACCGTCCAAAAACCTTTGCGGCAGTTCGGAATTTCCGCCGCCGTTATTGGAAAGATCCCAGATAACATGCTTATAGGCGCGGCATTTTTCGCCGATCTCAAACATGATCTGCTTTTCCTCGTCGGAATCGCTTGCGCAGCTCGAGCAGGTGATTATCGCCGCATCCTCAAGATAGCGCTCATCATGCAGGCAGCCCTCGCCGCTCTGCGCGCTCCTTATTTTATGCACGGGCAGCTTAACGGGCTTTTCGCCAAGCGTGACCTCAATTTCATCGATGCTCTTTTTCGAGCGGATGCCGAGCAGGAAGGCGTTCTCCCCTGTTTCGGAAACCGTGGGGAATGCGCGCACTGGCGCAGCGAAGGTGACTTTCTCGCCCGTTTTTGCATCGTAATAGCTTCCGCCGCGCTCCACTATGCGCATGTCGGAAACGTAGGTCTGCTCGAGGGTGTGGAACGATTTTTTCGTTCCTTTTATGATGAGCTGAAGATGCCCGTCCGTGATGAAACCGAGCTTATCATAGATCAGCTCAACAAGCTGCGCGGGGGTGAAGCTTTCCGCCGAAGCGGTTTCTTTTTCAAGCGAAGCAAAGGCTTTATCGAACAGGGCTTTATCGTGGTAGGTGTAGCCGCTGTATGCGTTTTCAAGAACGAAGCGAAGATAGGCGATATCCTCCGTCGCCTCCTCGCGCGAAACGCTCTCGGGGCAGTCCTTGACTATGCTTTGCCCGCCGTAGAGCTTTTCAACGATCTGCATGATCGTTTCACTTGCTGTGTGCTTCAAAAAATCGAGTTTTTCCATGTTTTTCTCCTTGGAAGCAGCTTTTCGTTATTTAATCTTCATCGAGCATCGACGGCTCAATCGAAGAACTCATATTTCGCGTTTTCGGGATCGTAGGTGCAGAGCTTTGTTTCGGTAGTTCCGCCGAAGATGTCGTAGCCCACATCATAGAAAACTATCAGCCCGTTCTCGTGGTCGAGCTTATAATTATCGCCCGCGCAGTTGCCGTTATATAGCGCGCTGAAAAACTTGCCCGAAACGTCGAAATACTCCGATGCGCGGTATGTCTTGCCTTCGAGTACAGAAACGTCCTTTTCGGGGTAGCCGTCGCGCTCCCTGGTTTTGATAGTGAAGCCGAAGAAATAGAGCGAATTGCCGCCGATATCCCAGGTGGGGTCGGCATAGCGCCATTCGTCCTTAAACTTGAAAACCGTCCACTCATGGATAGCCGAATCTCCCTTTCTCAGACCATGCACGGTCAGCGACTCGGCGCCTATCTGGCAAAGAAGGAAGTTGTATGCGCGCGCAAAGCACCAGCAAACGCCCGTTTTATCCATGATGGCGTTCACAGCGTGGCGGTAGACGTACGGAACATCGCTCGGGCCGCTCGGATCCTCGCCGTTTATATTGCAGCCGTTGTAAACGATGTCCGAGGTGAAGGTTTTATAAACAGTGAGCACCTGCATGATGAAGCTGTCGCTTTCAACAACTTCGGAAAGAAGCTCGTCGATCCTGCTTTCAAAATCGGCGATGGTCTTTTCGTGCTCCTCTGCCGTGCTTTCGTATTCCCAGCGGATAAGCCCGCCATCTTCGACTATGCTCTCATCGCTCACGTCCGCAAAAAAGAGCGGGAAATACATATCGATAACGCGCCAAAGGTTCGGGTGCTCCTCCATCCCCTCGGGTATCTCCACGGTGTTTTCATAATTGAAATACGCAAGCGCAGCGCGGCGGTAAAGCTCGCGGTCGCCCTCGGTCATGAGCGCAAGCACGTCCTCGGGTATCGCAAAATAATCGTATTTTACCTCGATGGGAAGCTCGATATCGCGGAAAGCGGGCGCAAGCGGCTCGGGCGTGGGCTCCGGCGTGGGCGTTGGGACCTCGGTGGGCACTTCGCTCGGAACTTCGCTCGGAGCGGCGGTAACGCTTTGGGTTGGCGCTGGCACGGAGCTGTTCTCGGGCGAGGGCGCGGGGGTGGTATCGCCCCCGATGGGCTTGCAGGAAACAAGCGCACCTGCTGCAAAAGCCGAGGCAAGCGAAAGCGCAAAGGTTCTTTTGAGTTTGTAATGCAGTTTGTTTTCGTTCATATCAGTTATCTTTTTCCGATTGTTGTTCATTGCTGCTGCGCTGCGGCGATCAGGGTCTAAGGGCGGGCGGCAAAGCCCGTATCTGCGGCCCTCACCATATCGGCAGCTTCAATATTATACCACTTTGCGCATTCAAAAAAAAGCACGAGTTTGCTCCTTTTGACCGCAAGCGCCGATGATGGCGGCGATTTTTCGCATTTATCGTATATAAAGAGCGAGTGCAGGCATTTCGGTATGTACATTTTTAAAATAAAATGATATAATGTTTCTATGCGTATCTATGCGGCCAAGCTGCCGCTGAAGCGATAAATATTAAGGGGAATTCGTATGAGGCGGTTATTGCTCATCTTCATAACAGCGGCGATGCTTCTATCGCTCCTGCCTGTTTCCGTGCTCAGCGAGCAGGCGGGCATCACGCCGAGTGCCGCCCCCGTCCCGACCGAAGCTGCGGCGGAAAGCTCGATCCCCGCAGAGAGCGCGGCGGCGGAGAACGGTGCCGAGCCCGCGCCAAGCGCCGCTCCCGAGGAGGATGCCGATCCCTTCGCCGATATAACCACGCCATATATCTATCTTATCGAAGCCGATACCGGCGCTCTGCTGTATTCGCGCAGAGGCGATACCCGCGCCTTCCCCGCAAGCACCACCAAGCTTATGAGCGCGCTTGTGGCGGTTGAGAATCTGCCCGATCTTAACAAGGTCGTGACCCTCGGCTGGCGACCCGTGGTAGGCTTCGGCCCAACCAGCTCGCTGATGGGGCTTGAAACGGGCGAGCAGATATCGCTTATAGACATGCTTTACGGCATGCTGCTGCGCTCCGGCAACGATGCCGCAAAGGCGCTTGCCATTGAGACCGCATACGAGCATTTCGGCTCGTGGATCGATCCTGCGGACTCCGTTTCACTCTTTGTTAGCCTTATGAACGAGAAGGCGCGCGAGCTTGGCATGAGCTCCACGCATTTTGTGACCGTGGACGGCAGGCACGACGAGGAGCACTACACCACCGCGCACGACTTCGCCATCCTGATGAACGAGGCGCTCAAAAACCCGATAGTTGCCCAGATACTCGCAACGCCGACCTATCAGGTACAGGCGACCAATATCCATCCAAACGGCTTCTATTTCGAGAATTCAAATCGCCTTATCTGCACCAGATCCTCGGATACGGAGAGCTTTCTGTACGAATACTGCATCGGCGGCAAGACCGGCGAAACGAACGAGGCGGGCTACTGCCTTGTGAGCGCTGCGCGAAGAAACGGCGTTACGCTTATTCTCGTTCAGTTTGGCGACAGCAACACGGAAAACACCTCCTACTACCGCTATCAAACCGCGCCCGGCATCTACGAATGGGGCTTTGAAAACTACCGTGCCTTCGATCTGACGGAGTTCGACGTTCAAACCGATTTCGAGCTCACCGCCGAAAACCACTCGCCTTTTGATGAGAGCGGCGGCCGCTTCATCGCAAAGGCGGCGATCGACGGGCTTTCCATCACCGGCGCTTACACGAGCATCCGCGAATTCATGCTGGATCCCTCGAGGATAACCACCGTTGTGAATTCCGACTATGCCGAAGCGCCCATCCGCAAGGGCGATGTCGTCGGCTACGTGGACTACCGTTTCTATGAAAATGCGTTCATTCGAGCCAATCTGATCGCTCAGCGCGACGTTGCATCGGCCTCCGATATCGATATCGAGCCGCACGAGACCGCGTTCATATCGGTTACCGCGCCGCCCGGCAGCGGCAGAAAGACCGCGCTTGCGCTCGAGCGCGAGGCGAAAGGCGATCGGTATGCCGTTTGGCATTATTACGACGGCAGCCTGTATGCGGCTTCAAGCGACGAATGGCATTACCTCCGCCTCGATGGCGGCGCTTTCAAAACCGAAGCCTCCCCCGAGCGTATCGGCAGTGTGGCGCTCTATCGGCGCTGCTTTGACAGCAACGGCGAGGCCTATTACCGCCGCGAGGATTCCGTTACCGACGGCGCCGAATACGCGATCGTTGTGGATTCAATGGCGCTTTGCGCTTCTTCGCAGGGCGGTTCGCTCAAGGCCTCCCCCGTCGTTCTCGGCGCGGACGGCATCATCACGGACGGCGTTAGCGAGAGCATGATCTGGCGTTTTTCCAGCCATTCCACGGGCTACCGCATCACCAACGCATCAAGATACCTCGTTCGTAAGGGGCCGAGCGGGGTGCTGTTTTGGGTGCTTCTGCTCATCATCGCGCTTGCCGCGCTGATAGTCGTTCGGCTGCTTATGCTTCGCAAGAAGCGTTCGCGCCGCCTAAGAAATGCCAAAAGATACCGCGCCACCATGAGGTGACGCAGCAAAACAACGTTTAATAATTTGTTTCAATATGGAGGAACACATGGAAACCAACCTCAACGGACTCATCTCCCTTCTCGAAAGGTCGACCTCGCCCTACCATACCGCGGCAGAGGCGATGCGCCTTCTTGATGAAGCGGGCTTCACGAAGCTTGAGCAGAACGGCAAGTGGGAGCTAAAGAAGGGCAAGGACTACTACGTTAAATGCTTTGGAACGATGGTTATTGCGTTCCACATCGGCTCCGAATACGAGCCCGGCGATCCTTTCCGCCTTGCGGCGAGCCACACCGACTGGCCCTGCTACTACATCAAGCCCTCCCCCGAGCAGACGGCGGCAGGCTTCCTCAAGCTCAGCATCGAGCCCTACGGCGGAATGATACACTCCACCTGGCTGGATCGTCCCCTTTCGGCGGCGGGTCTTGTAACGCTCAAGAGCGAAAAACTGCTTGAGCCCGAACGCAGGATCGTTGATTTTGAAAAGCCGATACTGACCATACCAAATCTCGCGATCCACCTCAACCGCGAGGTAAACAAGGGCGTTGCACTCAATCCCAATAAGGATATGCTTCCCCTCTGCGCAAGCATTGAAAAGGATTTCAATAAGGACGGCTATTTCGTTAAGATGCTCGCCGAGCACATGGGAGTTGAGGCCGATGATATCTTGAGCTACGACCTTTGCCTGTACAACACCGAAAAGCCCGTGCTCTGCGGCTTCGATGAAAGCATACTGACCGCACCGAGGCTCGACAACATCACCTCCACCTACGCGATACTTCAGGGCATCATGGGCTGCGGCGCAAAGCGCGGCGTTTCGGCTGCGATCCTCTTCGACAACGAGGAGGTCGGCTCCGGCACCAAGCAGGGCGCAAACAGCTCCACCCTTGCGCTCATGCTCGAAAAGCTCTCCCTTGCCCTCGGCGCGGAAAGAAGCGAATTTATCGATTCGCTGACCGGCGGCTTCATGCTCTCCTGCGACGTGGCGCACGCCAAGCATCCGAACCATGCGGAGCTTGCGGACGGCACCAGCGCAAGCGAGATGAACAAGGGCGTTTCGCTCAAGATGAACTACGAGCAGAAATACGCCACCGAGGCGCGCGGCATCGGCATAGTTGAGAGCATCTGCAAGAAATACGATATTCCGCTTCAGCACTATATGAACCGTC
>Ga0256404_1005255_pt1 | contig 23202 bp, 17 predicted proteins | sample RumenRJG_01DNA_FD_185990 | JGI IMG/M metagenome (GOLD analysis project Ga0256404, IMG submission 185990) | Bovine rumen microbial communities from Lethbridge, Alberta, Canada - RJG_01 | ecosystem: Host-associated > Mammals > Digestive system > Stomach > Rumen | place: Canada: Alberta | collected... | reverse complement strand
CCCAACTTGCTCGAACAGCAGACCGTAAAGCTTGTCCGGCGCGAGGTCGAGCCCCGCAGCTTTCGCGAACGCGCCGAAGAGGCCCGCCCAGGCATTGATGTCCGACGAGCAGTTGTTGACGTGCACCATCGCGACGGGCGCGCCGTCCGGCGTCGTCACGATGTCGATGTCGCGGTGCGGCTGCGCGAGGTCGTGCTCGAGCACATGCATAGAGAAGGCCGACGTGCCCACGGAGATGTTGCCCGTGCGCTTCCGCACGGCGTTCGTGCTGACCATGCCCGTGCCGGCATCGCCTTCCGGCGGCGCGGCGAGCGCGCCTGGCGCGAGCCCGCCCGTCGGATCGAGCAGTTTCGCGCCCGCCTCTGTCAGATGGCCTGCCGCATGCCCCGCAGGCAGCGCCTCCGGCAGGAGGTCCTTGAGCTTCCACGGCATCGCTTTTGCCTCGGGCAGCTCATCGAACAACCGCAGGAAGTCCTCGCGGTACGTCCCCGTCGCTGCGTCGATCGGGAACATGCCGGACGCATCACCGACGCCGAGCACTTTTTCGCCCGTCAGCTGCCAGTGCACGTAGCCCGCGAGCGTCGTGAGGAACGCGATGTCCTTCGTGTGCGCTTCTTGATTGAGCAGCGCCTGTTCGATGTGCGCGACGCTCCAGCGCTGCGGGATGTGGAAGTGGAAGAGCTCCGAGAGCTTCTCCGCCGCCTCGCCCGTGATGTTGTTGCGCCACGTGCGGAACGGCGCGAGGAGCTTGCCGCCCTCGTCGAACGCGAGGTAGCCATGCATCATCGCGCTCACGCCGACCGCCCCGATCACCCTGAGCTTCACATGATACGTGTCCCCGACGTTCTTCGCGACAGACTCATACGCCGCTTGCACGCCACGCCAGACATCGTCAAGCGCGTACGTCCAGACGCCGTGCTCGAGCGCATTCTCCCAACCGTAACTCCCCGACGCAAGCGTCCGCGCTTCCGTATCGAGCAGCACCGCCTTGATGCGCGTCGAGCCGAGCTCGAGGCCGAGCACCGTGCGCCCTGCCTCGATGGCCTCCGTCGCCTTGCGGATTTTCATCATAATGGACTGACGCCCCTTTCGTGTGTCTACGATGCTTTCTCAATTTTTCAACGGCTTCTTTTCGGTCGGTCTTTTCGCGCGCCCGTACAAATTTCTGTGTCCGAGCACACTTTTATGTTCAAAGAATAGCACGACGCACGCCACGTGTCAATGAGAATTTTCGTTTTCCCTCCGCTTTCGATTTCTTTGCGTCGGGTCTTGCCGTTCCACGAATGATATTTTATAATAGAAGAAAGCATTCGCATGATACCAAAAAATATTTTCGCGATGGTTTTCTGTCGCGTCCATCGTTCCAAAAAAGTAAAAACGTTTTGTGAGAGGGAGGATGTTTTATGGCGGGCAAAGAAGATCTGCTGCTGAAGAGCGATGACATCGACCGCATGCGGCGGCCGCGGCTCGCGGAGATGCTCGACATCGCGGAGGGCTCGGCGTATCTGCTGTCGGCCGAAGGGCAGTCGACGCTGGCGAGCGACGAGCGCATGACCGTGCTCATTGTCAGCGCGGGGACATGGGGTCTCATCACGGACACGCCGGCAAGCCTCGAAGGCGGCGAGAACTATCAGATCACGGTGCTGACGGAAGAAGCGCGGCAAAACCTCAAGACGCTGCTCGGCGTCCCGGAAAAAGTGCGCAAAGAGTCGACGGGCCGCCCGAAGAAATACAGCGCCGAGCGCGAAGGCATGGACATCTTCCTCGCGCACACGTACGAAGGGCAGAGCATCAAGAGCATCGCGATGGAGCGCGACATGAGCCCGACGACGGTACAGAAGCTCCTGAACGAAGCGCGCTTCCTCGCGGCCGACAACCTCGCGAGCGGCGCGTGGAGCGCCGAGCCCGCATCGCCGAGCTACGCGAAGAACCGCGCCGTCCTCGCTTGGGCGGCCGCGCACACGACGGGCGAAAAAAAAGCCGCCTACGAGGCGGCGCTCCGCGCCATGGGCGGTGCAGACGGACAATGAAATACCATGAAATCGCAGGAAGCGCAAGCGCTCCCCGCGCACGATAAAAAACGAAGGGCTGTTGCAGGGAACTGCAACAGCCCTTCGTGCTGGATGCGTCAAGAAGCACCGCTCAGCGGACGAACACGACGTTCGTCGCGTCGAGGAAGCCCGTCGCGCCGTTCTCGATGAGGACGCGGTTGGCGTCGGCGACGGAGAGGACGGGGTTCGCGCTCCCGTCAACGCGGATGGCTTTGACGACGAGCGGGTTCGAGCCGGCGCGCGGCGCACGGCTGATGTCTTTCGTGTAGCCGGCCATGCCGCCTGCGACGATCTTGTCGTAGTCAAGGTTCTTGTAGCCGTAGATGGCCTGGCCGTTCGCGTTCTTGATGACCGGGCTCATCGCCGGCGTGAGGCCGAGGCCGCGGCAGTCGACGATGAGGCCGGTGTAGCCGCCGATGGCCGTGCCCGCGGGCGCGGAGGCTGCCGACGAGCCGTTCGAGGCGTGCGTGCCGGCCGTCGACGTGCCGCTGCCCGGGTACGTCGTTGTGCCGGGATAGATCGGAACCGTTGTCGTGCCGGTGCTCGGCGTGGTCTGGCCGCCGCCGACGGTCACATGGATGTCGACATTCGGCGTCGAGGGCTGGACGTCCGCGACGGGCGCGGGGAACGCCTCCGTCTTCGCGCTCGTGCTGTCAAAGACGGCGCTCGCGAGCGAGTCGCTGACGCCGTAGAGCGGCACTTCCATCGTGACGTAGTAGCCGCCGTCATCCATCGCGCCTTCTTCGATGACGCGCGCGCCGCGGATGAAGGCCGAGACCTTCGTCTTCACGATGTCGCTCGTGACTTCCATATCTTCGACGGTCGTCTCGCCGTCGACGCTCACGCCCTTTGCGAGCTCGGCGAGCTGGCGGTACGCATCGACCATCGCGGCGCGGCGCGCCATCATCTTCGCCTGCGCTGCCGTGCGCGCGCGCGTCGGCGCGACGCCCATGCCCTGCGCCTGGATCTTGCTGTCCTCCCAATTCACGCCCGACGCCGTCGTGCTGGACGACGCCGCGAACGCGCTCGCTGCCGTCATGCAGACGAGCAAGGCCGCCGCGAAGAGCGCGGTGGCAAATTTCGTGATGTGTTTCATGATGTACAGGCCTCCTCAAATCTCCTGCCCTGGACTGCGCTCAAGGCGCTTCGAAAACGAGTCCGAAGCCTGCCTGAGACCTTCTTGGAACGTTCTTCCTGATGTGGAACTTCCCTGTTCCGTTCAGCTTCCTTTACTATAACTGACACCGTGCAAATTGTCCATAGACGTTCGCTTGGAAATGTTTAACGCTTGGATGAAAAAGCGCCCGCGCCGCCTCAGAGATGCCCGATACGCTTGAGCGTGCCGGTGGAGGTGTCGGTGATGACGCCAGGCGCATCATCGCCGTCGCCCGTCGAGAGGCTGACGCCTCCAGACATGATGCCTTTCACAAACGTATATCCGCCCGCGCCGTCCGCTTTCATGTGATAGATGAGGAGCGAGCCGCCCCATTCGTATCCCGGCCACGTCCAAGCGCTCGCTGGCTGCGCCTGCGCTTTCAGGATCTCAGGCAGCGTCGTCGGCTCGCCTTCCCAGAGGCGGAGTGGCGGTTCGCCCGCCATCATGAGGTTTTTCAGAAAATTCTCCAGAGAATCATCATCCGCATAGACGTCGTCCGCCGTCCGCTTGTCGATGTCCGTCGGGAGGTAAATGTCAAACAAGCGGACGAGCTGGCCGCCGGCCTTCATCTCGAAGAACATGAGCTCGTCTTCCACGGGATTCATGTTTTTCTCGATATGCATGTGCATCGGCAGCGAGAGCAGGCGGAGCGTCTTCATCCGGCCGTTCTCCGGGAGCTGCATCTCCCAGATGACGCCGGCGAAATCGTGCATATCCCCCACGACCCGCTGGAACACGGCTTTCGAATCCTGGTTGATCCACCAGCTGTCTTGCCTGTGAGCATGGCATCGCCGCCGCTTGCACGGAGTTCCGCCATCGTGCGTTCCAGTTCTTCGCGCGCGGCTTTTTCTTTCGCCGCGCGCTCGGCGGCCGCTTTCGCTTCCGCTTCCTGACGGATGCGCTGCACTTCGGGGGCGTTTGCGTACACTGTGCCCGTGATTTTCTGGAAGTATTCACCCGCTTTCGTCACGTCGCCCTTTTGATACGCGCAGACGCCCGCGACGTATTCGGCGAGGCCGTTCATGTCGGGGCGCAGGAGGTCTTTCGCGCGGCGCAGGTGCATGGACGTGTCCGCGTCCGTCGCGGCGCCGTCATAGTCGCCGAGCTTCATGCGGCAGAGCGCACGGAACGCGTAGCCGCCGAGGTATTCGTTGTAAAAGATGGCACGCGTGTATTTCTTCGCCGCTGCCTCATAGTCGCCGGCCTTGCGCAGGGCGTCGCCTTCGGCGAGCAGCGCCCGCGCCTGCTCGTTGTCCTCCGCCGTGACCTTGCGGAAGACTTTTTCATTCGCCGAGGCCGTCGGTGCGGGCGCGACCGCCGCAAAGGCAAAGGAAGCCGCGAGCGCCGCCGCGAGGATGCAGAACGGGCGATGGCCGGAGGACACGCGCGCGTGCTTCGCCGCGCCCATCACTGCAGCCCGAGCTCGACGAGGTACTGCTGCGGGATGTCACGCGCCTGCGGGACGCTCTGGATGTACGCGCGGTATTCCTCGAGCGCGCTCGACGCCGCGCCCTGCTGGTCGAAGATGTCGCCCGCGACACGGTACGCTGCGACGTCGACGGTCTTCGCCGACAGGGCGTTGTTGCAGTCCGCAAGCGCGGCATCGTAGTCGCCGAGATCGCAATAGACTTCGGCGCGCGCGACGTAGCCGGCGCCGCGGTCCGGCGCCATGGCGATGGCTTCGTTCGCGAGCGCCATCGCGCCGTTGTGGTCGCCGCGGCGACTCAGCACCATGGCCATGCCGCTCTTCGCGTCCGGATTTTTCCCGTCGAGCGAGCTCGCACGCTGATATTCCTTTTCCGCGAGGTCCGTGAGGCCGAGCTGCATGTACATGTTGCCGTTCGTGACCTTCTTCGGCGACTCGTCCGCCGCTTTCGCCTGTTTCGCGCGCTCGTTTTCGACGTCCTTGTTGTGCTTTTCCTCGTCCTTCAGGAATTTCGCGCGGGCGCCGGATTTCGCGTCAGCGATGTACGCCTGTTCGACGAGCGTCTGGAACTCCGTGCCGAGGTCGTTTGTCCTGAGCGCGCGCTTCAGCGGCGCATAGGCGTTGTCGTCATCGAGGAAGTCGACGCCGCCCTGCGCGTCCGTGCGGAACGCCCACTCCGTGAACGTCTTGTGATCGTGGAAGCCTTTCGCGATGCCGCCCGCGATGAGGTACGACATCTCCTCGGCATCGAGCGAGCCCTCCGGCTCGGCGCGGAGCAGGAGCTTCTTGTCAAAATAAACGTTGCCCATCGTGTTCTCGTCGTTGCCGCACGTCGGGTGGCCGATGCCGTAAGCCGTCATGAGCTTCGCCGCGCGCGTGCGGCGGACGTCGGAGGCCGGATGGTCGTTCGGGAAGAAGAAGTCCGTAAACTGGTCGGCGTGCGACGTGTAATACATCATGCGCGCGACCATGGCCGGCATGCCGCCGGGGTTGAAGCCCGCGCTCGCCATCGTGTAGAAGCCGCTCTCGTCCGCATGGCCTTCGTCGGCGACGGACGTGTTCTTCACGAGGAGGAAGTTCGCGAGCGCCTCCGGCAGCTCCATGCCGATGCCGTACGAATACGCGCTCGCAACGGAGAGCGCCTCGTTCGCAAAGATCGCGCCGAGCGCCTTTTTCTGCGCGCCGCGCGCGATGTGCTGGTTGTAGCCGTGCGCCATCTCGTGGCCGAGCACGCCCGCGACCATGTCGCGGTTGTAGCCGCACGCGCGCACGAGCTCGTCATAGACGCAGACGTAGTCCGCGAAATTGCAGAACGCGTTGAACTCGTTCTTGTGGATGACCTCCCAGCGGAACGGCAGCGAATCGTTCTTGCGCACGTAGTTGCCGTGGTCGACGAGATACGTCATGACGTCATCGACGAGGGCGACGGCCTGCGGGTCGGGCTCGCCTTCGTCCGCCTGCTGCATGCAGTAGGCATGGCTGTCGTTCTGCACGGCCGGGTTGTTGCCCCAGGCGAGGTACTGCTGGCGGATGGCCGAGGCCTTCGCCACGCCGCCGGCCACGTCGCCGATGATCTGCCCGAGGTCGAAAAGACCGGCCTCCGCGCGCGGCGTCCCCATTGGCAGCCCTGCGAGCAGCACCGCCGCCGCAACGACGGCTGCCGTCTGCTGTTTCCATCCGCGCTTCCATGCATTCTTCCACGATTTCGTCCGATGCATGCTATTCATCGAAATCCCTCCATGCTTTGCCCCATGTTTACAACATCTGTGTGGAAAAGAATCGACATGTTGTCAGCCCAAAGACATTCGTCCTTTTCCTCGTTCAAATTTAACAAAAAGAACAGCTTCTGTCAAGCGACATTCAGAATACATGCGCTCTTTTCTCGGAGAATCCACACGCAAAGCAAACAAAAAGCCTCCCGTCTGGGAGGCTTGGGAACGTTGCGCGCGGCTCAGAACGCGGGGACGACGGCGCCTTTGTATTTCTCGTTGATGAAGTTCTTGATCTCGTCGCTGTGCAGGACTTTGATGAGCGCCTGGATTTCCGGGCGGCTCTCGTCACCGGCGCGGACGGCGATGATGTTGACGTACGGGCTCGTGCTGTCCTCGATGAACATCGCGTCCTTCGTCGGATCGAGCGGCACCTGCATCGCAAAGTTCGAGTTGATGATGGCCGCATCGACGTCATCGAGCGTGCGCGGCACCTGCGCCGCTTCGACTTCCTGGAACTTCAGGTGTTTCGGGTTCTCCACGATGTCCTGGACCGTGGCTTTTTCGCCAACACCCTCTTTGAGCTTCAGGAGGCCGGCCTTCTCAAGGAGCAGCAGCGAGCGGCCGCCGTTCGTCGGGTCGTTCGGGATGGCGATGGATGCGCCGTCCTGCAGCTCGTCGAGCTTCTTGACCTTGTGCGAGTAGATGCCCATCGGCTCGATGTGGACGCCGGCAGCGTTCACGAGCTTGACTTCTTTGTGCTCGTCGATGAAGTTCTTGAGGTACGGCTCATGCTGGAAATAGTTCGCGTCGAGTTCCTTGTCGTTCAGCGCGAGGTTCGGCTGGACGTAGTCGTTGAACTCGACGATCTGCAGGTCGATGCCCTCTTTCGCGAGGAGCGGCTTCGCCTGCTCGAGGATCTCAGCGTGCGGCACGGCCGTCGCGCCGACTTTCAGCGTCTTCGCGCCCGAGGACGACGTGACCGTCGTGCTCGCGGACGACGAAGATTTCGCCTGGTCGCCGCCGCAGCCCGCGAAAGCGAACACGGCGAGCGCAAGCGTCGCGAGGATGGCAAACAGTTTCTTCATTAGGTATCCTTCCCTTCCTTTGTATACCCTCTGGGATTTTATCGTAGAAGTTGTTGCATTTTCCAAAACCGTTTCCTCTGTTGCCGAGCGTTCCAAGTGCGAAAGCCTTCCCCTACGGGGAAGGGGGACCGCGTCAGCGGTGGAAAGGGTGTCGAAGGTAAGAAGTTACTATTCGCACGATTGTAAAGGCGAAGGCCACTTGGAGTCATTGCATTCCTTCGCCATAACAATCCTGCTACATGTTACGGCCTACCTCCGACACCCTTTCCGCCTCGCAAGCTCGGCACCTTCCCCGAAGGGGAAGGCTGCTAGAACCGCGACGTTCGCAACAGAACGGAACGGCTTCGTAAACGCAACAATCTTTACTTCTGATTCAGCCCTTACTTCTTATTCAGCCGTTTTGACAGCCAATTTCCCAAAAACTGCACGACTTGCACCAAGATGATGAGGATGACGACCGTCGCGATCATGACGTCGGGGCGGAACCGCTGGTAGCCGTAGCGGATGGCGAGGTCGCCGAGGCCGCCGCCGCCGATCGCGCCCGCCATGGCGGACTCGCCGACGAGGCTGATGACGACGGTCGTGAGCTGCTGGATGATGCTCGGCATGGCCTCCGGCAGGAGCACCCTGCGAATGATCTGCACGGGCGTCGCGCCCATGGAGAGCGCGGCCTCGACGAGGCCGTACGGCACCTCCGTGAGGCTCGTCTCGACGAGGCGCCCGATGAACGGGATCGCCGCGATGACGAGCGGGACCATGGCGGCCGTCGTGCCGATGGCGCTGCCGACGATGAGGCGCGTGAACGGGATGATGGCGACCATCAAAATAATGAACGGGATGGAGCGCACGGCGTTCACGACCGCGCCGACGGCCTTGTTCAGCGCCGGCGCCTCGAGGATGCCGCCTTTTTTCGTCGTCTGCAACAGCACGCCGAGCGGCACGCCGAGGAGCGACGCGATGAGCATGGAGACGGCGACCATGTACACCGTCTCGCCGAGCGCCTTCGTGAGGAGGTCAACCATTCCGGTGGACATAGCCGATCACCTCCTCCTTGAGATCCTGCTGACGCAGATACTCCATCGCGGCCGCGACGCGGTCGTCCGGCCCCGTCACGCCGATGATCATGCGGCCGAACGGCGTCGCTTTGATCTGGTCGAGACTCCCGAAGAGCATCGTCGTCTCGACGTCCGGGAAACGCCTTATCATGCCCGCGAGCACGGGGTCGTCCGCGCTCTCGCCGAGGAACGTCAGGCGCAGCAGCAGGTAGCTGCCCTCCGTCTTTTCCTGCGAAATGGCGTTCCCGCGGAACGCGGCGGGGAGGTCGTTTGAGAGCAGCACGCTGATGAATTCTTTCGTGATCGGCTGCTGCGGGTTCGTGAAGATGTCAAACACCGTGCCCTGCTCCGCGATGACGCCCTTGTCGATGACGGCGACCTTGTCGCAGATGTCCTTGATGACCTGCATCTCGTGCGTGATGACGACGACCGTGAGGCCGAGCTTGCGGTTGATGTCCTGGATGAGCGCGAGGATGGCTTTCGTCGTCTGCGGGTCGAGCGCGCTCGTCGCCTCGTCGCAGAGCAGCACCTTCGGGTCGCTCGCGAGCGCGCGGGCGATGCCGACGCGCTGCTTCTGCCCGCCCGAGAGCTGCGACGGATATTGCTGCGCCTTGTCAGCGAGGCCGACGACGCCGAGGAGCTCCTCGACCTTCGTTTTGATTTTGCCTTCGTCCGCCCCGGCGAGCCGCAGCGGGAACGCGATGTTGTCATAGACGGTCGCTGAGCTGAGCAAATTGAAATGCTGGAAAATCATGCCGATGCTTTTCCGCATCGTGCGGAGTTCCTTTTCGCTCATCTGCGTGAGGTCCTGGCCATCGACGACGACCGACCCGCTCGTCGGCCGCTCGAGCATGTTGATGCAACGGATCAGCGTCGACTTCCCCGCACCCGAAAGGCCGATGATGCCGTAGATCTCGCCGCGCCCGATTTCGAGGCTGATGTCCTTCAGTGCATGCACGGGCCCAGCGGGGCTGTCGTACGTCTTGACAATATGGGAGAGCTGGATCAAAAGACGATCCCTTCTTTCAGTTTCACAAACATAGTATTGTGATATGTTTTGATAATAGCATGGACGTGTTGCATTGTCAACACCGAAAAACATTATACCATAGAAAAAGCCTCCCTTGCGGGAGGCTGGAAAAAAATCTTGCAGTTCAGAGCACTTTGTGCAGGTACTCGCGGATCTCGTCGCCGTCTTCGAGCTTCATGACGTCGGCGAGGATTTCTTTTGCTTTGACGGAGCTCGTCTTGCGGAGCATTTCCTTGACGCGCGGGATGGACGGGGCGCTCATGGAGAGCTCGTGGATGCCCATGGCCATGAGGAGGACAGCGGCGTACGGATCGGACGCCATCTCGCCGCACATGCCGGCCCATTTGCACTTGTCGCCCTGATGCGCGCTCTGGATCGTGCGGTAGATGAGGCGCAGGACGGACGGGTTGAAGTGGTTGTAGAGGTACGAGATGCTCGCGTTGCCGCGGTCGCAGGCGAGCGTGTACTGCACGAGGTCGTTCGTGCCGATGGAGAAGAAGTCGACGTATTTCGCGAGCACCGGCGTCATGACGGCGGCCGACGGCGTCTCGACCATGATGCCGACCTGGACGTCGTTGCTGTAGTTCTTGCCTTCATGCGTGAGCTCGACTTTCGCGCGCTCGATGCGCTCGAGGACGTCTTTGAATTCTTTGACGTTGATGACCATCGGCACCATGATGGCGACCTTGCCGAAGACGCCGGCGCGCAGGATCGCCTTGAGCTGCGGCAGGAAGAGGTCGTCGCGCTGCAGGCTGATGCGGACGGCGCGGTAGCCGAGGAACGGGTTTTCTTCTTTCGGGATGTTGAGGTACGGCAGCGGCTTGTCGCCGCCGATGTCCATCGTGCGGATGACGCAGAGCTTGCCGTTGCATTTCTCGATGGCTTCTTTGTACGCCTGGAACTGGTCGTCCTCCGTCGGGATTTCCTCGCGGCCCATGAAGACGAACTCGGAGCGGAACAGGCCGACGCCTTCCGCGCCGTAGTTCATGGCGTTATCGACGTCCATGTGCGTGCCGATGTTCGCCATGAGCTCGATCTTCACGCCGTCCGGCGTGACGGCCGGCAGCTCTTTGAGCTCGGCATAGTGGCGCGCGAGTTCTTCCTGCGCCTTGAGCTTTTCGCTGTAAGAGGCGATCTCCTCGGGCGTCGGGTTGATCGTGATCTCGCCGCGCTCGCCGTCGATGATGACATGGTCGCCGTCCGCGATCTTGTCGATGCGGTCCTCTTTGTTCAGGCCGACGATCGTCGGGATGGCGCGCGCCTTCGCGATGATGACGGCATGCGCCGTCGTCGAGCCCGAGCCCAAGAGCACGCCCGCGATCTGGTCCGTCGGCATGCCGGCGATGACGGACGGCTCGATCTCGCGGCCGCACAGGATGACCTTCTCGTCACCGATCTCCGGCTCCTTGACGCCGAGGATGAATTTCGCGACGCGCTTGCCGACGTCGCGGAGGTCGACGGCACGCGCCTTGAAATACTCGTCCTCCATCTGCTCGAACATCTTCGCCTGCAGCTCTGCGGCCTTCAGCACGGCGCGCGGCGCGTTCTTCACCTCGTCGATCTGCTCGTCGATGTTCTGCGCCATCATCGGGTCCTGCACCATCATGCGGTGCGCTTCGAGGATGGCGGCCTGCGCCTGCGTCTCCTCGTTCTTCTGCATCTTCTCGATGCTCTCCCGCAGCTGCTCCGCGACGGCCGTGATGGCCGCCATGGCCTTCTGCTTCTCCTCGTCGATGCTCTCCGGCTGGTAATTCACAAGGTAGCCGTCCAGATTCTGGCCCGCGAGCATGATCTTGCCCATCGCGATGCCGGAAATGACGCCCTTGCCACGGATTTTTTCTGCCATTCTCTGTTCCCCCAACTGAAATTGTCTCGGTTCTCTGCCTTTTGTGAAAAAATTCCCCTGAAACGTGTGAAAAAAGCCCGCCCGCAAAGCGCAGGCGGGCTTTTCCGTTGTGCGTCGTTTGACTGCTTAGTCTTCGCCGAACTTGGAGTCCACGAGATCTTTCAGCGCCTTCACGGCATCCGCTTCATCCGGGCCGTCCGCGCAGATCGTGATCTCCGTGCCCTTGACGAGGCCCATGCTCATGATCATGAGGATGGACTTCGCATCGACCGTCTTGCCCTTGGCCTTGATCTGGACCTTGGACTTGAACTTCGTCGCCGTCTGGACGAACACCGATGCCGGGCGCGCATGGATGCCCGTCTTGTTCTCGATCGTTACCGTTGCTTCCGTCATGTCGATTACCTCTTTCTTCCTGTTCGACGCTGTCGAATGTGTGAAATGAATTGCGGACCCGGCTGCGCGGGCGTCGTTTCTGCACGATATATATTGCATACCGTGTGCCAACTTTCACGCAGTCGGGAATTTTTTATAACCATCCCGTCAAAGCCCGTCACAAGGCGTCTTTCGGGAAGCATTACCACGTTTTCTTCGTCGCAGAGCGGCGCTGTTCGATTCGCTTTTGGGAAAAATTCCCACACTCTCTACAGCGCATGGGAATTTTTACACACATATGGAAATTTTTCCCACGCACGCATTCCGGCTTGTGTTCCCTTATTTCCACGCGCCCCACCGATTTTCCTCCTTATTATACACGAAATCCGCACGAAATTCTTCTGTTTCGTGCGGATTTCGAAATTTTTTTCTCGAACAGCGCCGCTGCATCTGCTATACTAGCATTGTCGCGCCCCAATCCGGCAAACTGACGGGGAGGGAGGTGTCCGTCATGCTTGCTTTCTTATCCACTTTCTGCGTAGGTGTCTTGTCCAGCCTTACGGCGGCATGGCTCTACGAGCGGTTCCATCGTCGCGACAGGTAACCTCATGCTGACGGCTTACTCACTTGCGGTCGAAAGCTCAAGAACGCCCCCTCGGGTCACTACTCCGAGGGGGCGTTCTTGCAGTGTTTCGTCATGTGAAACGACTTTCTTATCCACTCTATTTGCATCTTACCATGTACTGTCGTTTTTTTCAAGCACTTTTACGATTTTCCCTCGCCGACGAGCCCGTACTTCCGCGCCTTTGCCGCGACGGTCTTGTGGGTGATGCCGAGGGCTTTCGCGGCGGCGTTGAACGTGCCGCAATGCTCCATGGCGTGGGCGATGATGCGCTTTTCGTAGTCGGCCCAGGGGAGGACGGCGGCGCCGCCCGCGTCCGTGGTGAGGAGGCCGGCGGGGCCTGAGACGGCGCGGTCGGCGATGTCGCTGCGGACGTAGGTCGGCAGGTCCTCGGCGCGGATCTCGGGCGTGTCCATGAGCGTGATGACGCGCTCGATGACGTTCTCGAGCTCGCGGACGTTGCCGGGCCAGCGGTAGCCCATGAGGACTTCCATCGCATCCGGCGTGATGCCGCGCACGGGCTTCTGCTGCGCGGCGCTGATCTTGCCGATGAAATGCTCGACGAGGAGCGGGATGTCGTCGACGCGCTCGCGGAGTGGCGGCAGGAGGAGCGGGATGACGTTCAGCCGGTAGTAGAGGTCCTCGCGGAACTCGCCCGCTTTCATCATGGCTTCGAGGTCGCGGTTCGTCGCGGCGATGATGCGCACGTCGACGTGCACGGTCTCCTCGCCGCCGACGCGGTCGAATTCTTTCTGCTGGAGGACGCGCAGGAGCTTCACCTGCATGTTCTTGTCCATCTCGGCGACTTCGTCGAGGAAGATCGTGCCGTGGTTCGCGAGCTCGAATTTGCCGAGCTTGCGCTTCACGGCGCCGGTGAACGCGCCGCGCTCGTGGCCGAAGAGCTCGCTCTCGAGGAGCGCGGGCGGGATGGCGCCGCAGTTCACGCGGATGAAGGGGCCGCGCCGCCGGCCGCTCGCGTAGTGGATGCCCTCGGCGATGACCTCCTTGCCTGTGCCGCTCTCGCCGCGGATGAGGACGGTCGCCGTGCTCGCGGCCGCTTTCGTCGCGAGCGCGATCGCGTCGACGACTTTGCCGCTCTTGCCGATGTAGTTCGAGAACGCCGTCGCCGTCTTTTTCGTGCGCAGGAGCTCCTGCTCGAGGTACTCGGCGCGCGCCGAGACCTGCGTGAGGCGCTCCATGAGGCGCTGGATCTCCGTGATGTCCTTGATGACGGAGACGACGCCCGCGATCTCGCCGTCGACGAAAATGGGGTTGACGTTCGCGACGACGGTCGTGCCGTTCTTCTTGTGGCTGAGCGCGCCGATGCGCGCGACGCCCGAGCGCAGCACGCCGACGCGGTTGCCGTCTGGTGCGCTCTCGAAGACGTTCTGCCCGAGCACCATCTCGCGCGTCTTGCGTACGATGCGCAGGTACGCGGGGTTGACGTACGTGATGAGGCCGGACTTGTCGACGACGCAGATGCCGTCCTGCACGGCCTCGAGAATCATCTGCAGGCGTTCCTGCATGAGCGCGTTCTCGTGCAGCAGCTTGTCGACCTCGCGGAGCTCCGCCGGCCCGTGCATCTCGAGGTCGCCCTCGAGGAACGCGGCCATTTCGCTGGCCGCCTCGCGCTCCGCACCGCCCTCGGCCGTGACGGAGACGTGCGCGCCCTTCTGGGCTTTCAGCGCGATGATGGGCATGATGCTATGGAGCTCGAACCGCTCGCCGCGCTCGCCGCGCAGGTAGAGCCGCGTGCCGTATTCTGCCGCGAGCTCCTTCGCGCGCTGCACGATCCCCGCCGCCACGCGCGCATGGATGCCGCTCTCGTTCCGGATGATGGCCGTGCGTTCGCAGGACATGGAAAGCCTCCTCCAATAAGAAAACGGGCCGTCTTGCAGACGACCCGTTTCTGTGCTACAATCAGCCTGGGAGCACCAAGGCGGCCAAAATTTGCCCTCAGAAATGAGGTGCAGGCCTATGGAACAGTTTTTGATCGCGCTTTTGCTGATCTGGCTGATTGCCGTAGAAACCAAGAAGAAGTAACCGCTTCTAGTGTAGCAGCCTGAACGCGGTCGTTCTTCTTATCGAACGATTTTTTCTGTGAGGGCGGCCGCCTAGACGGTGCTCTCGCTGTGTTTATTATACGATATTTTTCCGCGCGTGGCAAGAGCCGCGCGTTTTTCATTTGATCTCCCCGACGTCCATACTGATGTCGAGCGCTTTGACGCTGTGGGTGAGGGCGCCGACGGAGATGACGTCGACGCCGGATTTCGCGACGGCTTCGATCGTCTCCTCGTTGATGCCGCCCGAGGCTTCGACGATGGCGCGGTGGTCGATGAGCTTGACGGCCTTGGCCATGGCCTCGGGCGCCATGTTGTCGAGCATGATGGCGTCGGCTTTGCCTGCGAGGGCTTCTTCGACGCCTTCGAGGCTTTCGACTTCGATCTCGATCTTCATCATGTGGCCGGCGTATTCGTGTGCGCGCTTGAGCGCCTCCTTTATTCCGCCCGCGACCTTGATGTGGTTGTCCTTGATGAGGATGGCGTCGTACAGGCCGAGGCGGTGGTTCGCGCCGCCGCCGACGCGGACGGCGTACTTGTCGAGCAGGCGCAGGCCTGGCGTGGTCTTGCGCGTGTCGACGAGTTTCGCGCCATACGGTGCGGCGATAGCGGCGAGCTCGTGCGTGCGCGTCGCGACGCCCGACATGTGCTGCAGGAGGTTCAGCGCGAGGCGCTCGCCGGTCAGCACGGCGCGCGCCGAGCCGTGGACGGCCGCGATGATCGTGCCGGGCGTGAGCTTCACGCCGTCTTCGAGGCGCGTGTTGAAGAAAATGCGCGGCTCGAGGAGCTCGAACACGCGGCGCGCCACGTCGACGCCCGCGAGGATGCCCGTGTCTTTCGCGTGGATGATGCCCGTCGTCTCCATCTCGGGGCCGACGAGGGCGAGCGTCGTGACGTCGCCGCCGCCGATGTCCTCTTTAAGCCATGACAGCAAGCTCTCGTCCAGTCCAAATATCGTTTCCATCGTGCTGCTCTCCTTTGTTTTCCGCAGTCCCATCCAGTTTCACAACAGCTTTATTTTCCTGTATTTCCTCGCGGTTGTCAAGGAAATGACGGCGCCAATGCTCGCTCTTTTCGGGGTAGTCCATGCGGTAGTGCGCGCCGCGGCTCTCGCGGCGGCGGAGCGCGGCCTGCGCGATGAGTTCGCAGACGGTAAGGCGGCCGCGGAGATCGAGCTCGTCTGCGGTCTCTGCGGCGTAGCCGTCGCGCAGCGCCGAGAGGCGCTGGAGCTCCTGGATCGCCTTGCGGATGCCGCCGTCGTAGCGGCGGATGCCGAGGTACTGCGTCATGAGCGTCTGCGTCTCGCGGGTGAGGCGGTCGGTGTCGGTTAACACCGTGGTACGGAGGCCTTCGGAGGTCCAGTAAAGGTCGGGGTGGAAAGCCGAGGGGATGGACACGCCCGATGGGGATGCAGGATTTGTTTGGGCGTACACCCGCACACACCCACCACCGCTTCGCGGTCCCCCTCCCTCGGAGAGGGAGGCTACGGCATTGTGACGCTCCGTTCCTTTTGTGACAATTTCGTTTTCGATAATATCATCCGCTGAACGGCGGCCGAAGACGAGGCCTTCGAGGAGCGAGTTGCTCGCGAGGCGGTTGGCGCCTTGGAGGCCGGTGCAGGCCGTTTCGCCGGCGGCGTAGAGGCCGGCGATGTTCGTGCGGCCGTGTTCGTCCGTGTGGACGCCGCCCATCATGTAATGCGCGGCGGGCGCGATGGGGATGTATTCCTTTTCGATGTCGACGCCGTACTCTTTGCACGTGCGCGCGATCATCGGGAAGATGCTCGCGGCGTGGTCGATGACCGTCGCGTCGAGCCAGACGTGGCCCACGCCCGCGTCCTGCATTTCCTTGAAAATGCAGCGGGCGACGACGTCACGCGGCGCGAGCTCGGCCATCGGATGGTAGCCGGGCATGAAGCGCTCGCCCTTCATGTTCCGGAGCAGCGCGCCTGCGCCGCGCACGGCCTCGGAAATGAGGAAGTTCGGGCAGCCGTCGAGCGCGAGCGCCGTCGGGTGGAACTGCACGAACTCCATGTCCATGACGTCCGCGCCCGCGCGCCACGCGAGCGCCATGCCGCTGCCCGTCGCGCCCTCGGGGTTCGTCGTCTTGCTGTAAAGGCGGCCCGTGCCGCCCGTTGCGAGGATCGTCGCGGGCGCGCGCAGCACGACCTTCTTGCCGGAGAGCAGCGCGACCGCGCCGTAGCAGCGGCCGTCTTTCGTCAGGAGGTCGACGACGTAGCAATGCTCGAGCGGCTGGACGTTCGCTTCCTTCGCGACGATCGCGTTCAGCGCGCGCGCGACCTCCGCGCCCGTCGCGTCGCCGTGCGCATGCACGATGCGGCTCCTGCAGTGGCAGCCCTCGCGGCCGAGTGCGAGCTTGCCGTCGGGCGTGCGGTCGAACTCCGCGCCATTTTCCGCGAGCTTCGCGACGTCTTTCGGCCCCTCCGTCACGACGATGCGCGCGATGTCACGATCCGTCAGCCCCGCGCCCGCGACGAGCGTGTCGCCAAGGTGGAGCTCCGGGTTGTCATCGTCGCCGAACGACGAAGCGATGCCGCCCTGCGCCTTGTCCGTGTTGCTGTCGGCGAGCGTGTCGCGCACGGCGAGCAGGACGCGCTTCCCCGCCTCGGCGAGTCGCCAGGCTGCCGACAGCCCCGCCACGCCAGAGCCGACGACAATGGCGTCGGCCTCATACGTCGGGAGATTTCTTGTATCGAAATTCATCAAGTAACGTTGCATTTCTGTTCGTACTTCCTTCTACTTATAGATAAGGTGTTACAATTACGAATGTATTTTCTTTCTATTGCGAGCGTAACTCGTCTAGCAGCCTCTCCCCCCCGGGAAAAGCAGACGCACGGCGCTTTAGCGCCGATGCGGTCGCTTTATCCTTTAGGTAGAGGTGCCGAGCGAATGCGAGGCGGAGCGGGTGGCGAAGGTAGGCCGAAACGATGTGCACGATGGTAACGGCGAAGGAATGCAATAACAGATAACTCTCTTCGCCATTACAATCGTACGTATAGCGCCGCCCTACCTTCGACACCCTTTCCACCGCTCACGCGGTCCCCCTTCCCCGGAGGGGAAGGCTGCTGCATCCGCCACGTTTGGCAACAGATGAAATAAATCAGAGATTCGAAACGGATTTTTTGTCCAAAACTCATTTCCCCGTAATCGCGAGCATCTTCTCCAAGGCGGCCACGGACTTCTCGCGGATGTCCTGCGGCACGATGACTCTTGGCTCGAGCGTCTGCAGCGCGTCGCGCACCTTTTCGAGCGTCGTCTTCTTCATGTTCGGGCAGAGCATGTGGCGCGAGGCGAGGTGGAACTTTTTGCCCGGGCAGCGCGTTTCGAGCTCGTAGAGCACGCCTTCCTCCGTCGCGATGATGAAGTCCTGCGCGTCGCTCTTTTCCGCGTACTTCACGATGCCCGTCGTCGAGCCGACGTAGTCCGCCATCGCGCGGAGCTGCGGCCGGCACTCCGGGTGCATGAGCACGGGCGCGGCGGGATATTTCGCCTTTGCCTCGGCGAGTTGCGCCTCCGTCAGCCCCATGTGCGTCGGGCAGCCGCCTTTCCAGCAGACCATCTTGCGTCCCGTCTCGCCCTCGACGAACGAGCCGAGGTTGCCGTCGGGCAGGAAGACGATCTCCTTGTCCTCGGGAATCGAGGCGACGACCGCCGCCGCGTTCGACGACGTGCAGCAGATGTCGGCCATCGCCTTCACCGCCGCCGGCGTGTTGACGTATGCGACGAAGACAGCGTCCGGCTTTTCCGCGCGCATCTGCGCGACCTCGCCCGTGAGGCTGTCCGTGAACATGCGGCACGTCGCATCCGCCGCCGGCAGCAGCGTGATCTTCTCCGGCGCGAGGATGTTCGCCGTCTCCGCCATGAACTTCACGCCGCAGAACACGATGACCTCTGCGTCCGTCCCCGCCGCCTGCCGCGACAGGCCGAACGAATCGCCCGTGTAGTCCGCGATTTCCTGGATCTCCTGCGGCTGGTACAGATGCGCGAGGATGATCGCCTTGCGTTCTTTTTTCAGCCGCTCGATCTCGTCGATGATATCTTCCATATCGGTCTCCCTGCTATCCAACACACAATGAAAATCATCTGCTTGAAAACTGGTCATAGTATACGACGCAGGCCGCGTTTTTGCAAGAAAAAAGCGGCGCTGTCGCCGCTTTCATGATATACTGTCTGTGGTTGTCGTTCAGCTCAACCTCATCTTATTGAAGGGAGGTGAGAGCCATGGATACACTCTTCGCAACGTTCCTCGTAGGGATCCTCTCAAGCTTAGCCGCTTCGATGATCTATGATTTCCTCAGACGTCGTTAAAAATCGACAACCAGCGTTCCGTCGGTCTACACCAACCGACAATGACGCGGGAAAAGCCCCTGCGGGACACCACTCCTGCAGGGGCTTTTCTTTTCGGTGAGCGCTATGGCACACACTCTTCGCTTTCAGGTGTATTATAACACTTCATTCGCCCTCATGCAAGAGGCTCACTCTTCGTATACGAAATTCAGTGACGTTGCCGCGCGTTCTTTGAGGCTCGGCGCTTTCTGATCCTTCTCGGAGAGGATCGTCGGGGCAAACGGCCACGCGACCGCGATGTCCGGGTCGTCCCAGCGGATGTTGCCGTCGCACTCCGGCGCGTAGTAGTTGTCCGCCTTGTACTGCACCTCGACGTCGTCCGTCAGTGTCAGGAATCCGTGCGCGAAGCCGCGCGGGATGAACAGCTGCCGCTTGTTCTCCGCCGAGAGCTCGACGCCGACCCACTGGCCGTACTGCGGCGAGCCTTTGCGGATGTCGACGGCCACATCGAAGATCGCACCGCGCGTCGCGCGCAGGAGCTTTGCCTGGCACATCGGGTTCAGCTGGTAGTGCAGGCCCCGGAGCGTCCCTTTCTCCGACGAATACGACTGGTTGTCCTGCACGAAATCCACGTGGATGCCCGCCGCCTCGAGCTTTTTCTGCGACCAACTCTCCATGAACCATCCGCGTGCATCGCCGAAGACTTGGGGCTCGACGACAACGACGCCGTCGAGCTTCGTTTTTGTCACTTTCATAAAAAAATCTCCCTTCACCCTTGGATCGCCCGGCGCTTCATGACGTAGTTCCAGACCGTCACAATCGCCGTCGCGAACAGTTTCGCAACCATGTAATAGATGCCACAAATATCGACGAAGACGTACATGCACGCCTGGTTCAGCAAGAGTCCCGCGATGCTCGAGCCGAAGAACAATGCCCGCTGCCGCGTCGACTGCGCGCCGGCGCCGCGGAACACGTACGTCACGCACAGCCAATAGTTCACGACGACGGAAAGCGAGAACGACAATCCCGACGACCAGAGGTACGGGAGCCCCACGAACTCCGTGAACGCGTAGAGCATCCCGTAGTCCACGAGGAAGCAGCCGCCGCCCACGACGACAAACCGCATAATCTCGCGAAAGCGTGCGCTCGCGCGGCGTTCATCCAAAAACACGTTCATCCATCCTTCCTCCGTCGCGCGCCGCTACGTAGCTTAGTAGGCTCCCTCGCGGCGCAGCACGACGACAACGGTCTTCGCAAGGCAGACGATGTCAATCCACAGCGACCAGTTGCGGACGTACCACGTGTCCATGCGGACGCGCTCGTCGTATGTCGTGTCGCTGCGACCACTCGCTTGCCAAAGGCCGGTGATGCCGGGCGGCACGAGGCAAAAGTCGCGGAAGTATTCGCCGTATTTCGCGATTTCGTCCGTGACGATCGGACGCGGGCCGACGAGGCTCATATCACCTTTGAGGACATTGAAGACCTGCGGGAGCTCATCGAGACTCGTCCGCCGTAGGAACGCGCCGAGGCGCGTGACGCGCGGGTCATGCTGGAGCTTGTAGTTCGTCTTCCATTCGCGCTGCGCAGCGGGATGCGTGGCGAGGTAATCCTGGAGCGCGCCCTCGGCGCCCTGGATCATCGTGCGGAACTTGTAGCACGGAAAGAGCCGCCCGCCCTGCCCGACGCGCCGATGGACGAAGAACGCAGGGCCGGGGCTGTCGAGCCGCACGGCGACGGCGATGAGGAGGCAAACGGGGACGACAAGGGCGAGGCCGAGCGTGCAGCAGACGAGGTCGAATGCGCGCTTGATGGCGCGGTTGCCTCGCTGCGCGAGGTTGTTCTCCATGCGCAAGAACAGGTGCCGCCCCTCGAGGATGCCTTCGAGCTCGAGGTTCGCGACCGGCGCGCCCGGGAGATCGGGGACGAACACGACGCTCCGCGCGAGCGGCTGGATGCGGTTGATGCACGCGACCTGTTCCTCTGCGCTGAGGCCGTTGCCGACGATGACGACATGTTCTGCGCCCGCACGTGCGAGAGCCCCTTCGAGCGGCCGAGTGCCTGGGCTGAGGAAGGAAAAGCCGGCACAACGCAGGCCATAGCCACCAGCTCGCTCGATGAAGCGCGCGAGGCGCAGCACGGCCTGCCGGCGGCCGACATAAACGACCGGCACCTCGAGCAGGCGGCGACGATTCAGCACGCGCCGCAACGTGAGGCGTGCGCCGAGGACGAAGACGAACGCGAACACGCCCGTCATGACGACGAAGAGACGCGAGACGACGCCACCGACCTGCGCGAAGAACATGAGCATCGTGATGGCGAGCAAGGCGTAGCAAATCGCGTGCGCGACCCCCTCGGCCACTTTCCACAGCGGGAACGTGCGGAAATGCGCGTCCGTCGTGCGCAAAAACGCAAGGAAGATGAACGGGACAATGATGAAAAGATAGACGTCGGGGATATGGAAGCCCGGCGCGGCGTTTGGCAGGAGGTCGCGGCGCAAGACATACGCGAGCTGCTCGGCGCAGACGATCATCAGATAATCGAGCGCGACGAGGAGCGGCGTCTGCAAGCGGTAGCTGCGACGAAAAAGCAAACAGATCCCTCCAGATAAAAACTACCGCCATTATATCAGTCGAAACGGCTGCATTCAAGTGTGGACACGCTTACAAATGGTTTCTTCCTAGGAACGAAGGGATCGAAAACAAAAAAAATAACAAACCGCGCCCCCTAGCAAAGAGAGATGCGCGGTTTGCTGATCTGTCGTTAGTCTTTCTGGTCGAGCACGGCAATCGATGCGACTTGGTCGCCCTCGGCCGTGGTCATGAGCTTGACGCCCGTGGTGTTGCGGCTGATGAGCCGGATGTCGCTGATGTTCGTGCGGAGCACGATGCCGCCCGTCGTGATGAGGAGGAGCTCCTGGTCGGGGTGGACGACGCGGAGGCCGACGACGTCGCCGGATTTTTCCGTGACCTTCAGGTTGATGAGGCCTTTGCCGCCGCGCGTCTGCACGCGGTATTCCTCGGCCTCCGTGCGCTTGCCGAGGCCGTCCGCCGTGACGGTGAGGACTTCGGAGTTCTGGCGCAGGCTGTCCATGGCGATGACTTCGTCGCCGTCATTGAGCTTGATGCCCTTGACGCCGCGCGCGACGCGGCCCATCGGGCGCACGTCGTCCTCGCTGAACGCGATGGCCATGCCCCATTTCGTCCCGAGGATGATGTCATGGCTGCCGCTCGTGAACTTCACGCCGATGAGGTCGTCGTCCTCGTCGAGGTTGATGGCGTTGAGGCCGCCCTTGTGCAGGTTCTGGTACTCGACGAGGCGCGTCTTCTTGACGATGCCTTTCTTCGTCGCGAAGAACAGGAACGCCTCGGGGTTGAACTCCTTGACCTGGATGATGGCCGTGATCGTCTCGCCCGCTTGCAGCTGCAACAGGTTGATGATGGCCGTGCCCTTTGCCTGGCGGCTGGCTTCGGCGATCTCGTAGGCTTTCAGCTGGTAGACGCGGCCGCGGTTCGTGAAGAACAGGATCGTGTGGTGCGTCGTCGTGATGAGCATGGACTCGACGAAATCTTTTTCCTTCGTTGCCATGCCCTTGATGCCCTTGCCGCCGCGGTTCTGGCGACGGTACGTGTCGAGCGGGATGCGCTTCACATAGCCGCCGTGCGTCAGCGTGATGACGACGTCTTCTTCGGCGATGAGGTCTTCCACATTGAGCTCGCTCGTGTCGATCGTGAGCTTCGTGCGGCGCGCGTCGCCGAATTTCTTCTTGACGTCCGTGAGCTCCGTCTTGATGATGCCGAGGATGCGGCTCTCGTCCGCGAGGATGGCTTTGTATTCTTCGATGGCCTGTAAGGTCTCCTGGTATTCCTGCTCGATCTTTTCGCGTTCGAGGCCGGTCAGGCGCTGCAGGCGCAGGTCGAGGATGGCCTGTGCCTGGCGGTCGCTGAGGGAAAAGCCTTCCATGAGGGCGGCTTTCGCGATGTCGGCCGTGCGGCTCTCGCGGATCGTCGTGATGACGGCGTCGAGATGGTCGAGCGCGATGGTCAAGCCTTCCAAAATATGGGCGCGTTCCTGCGCTTTCTTCAGCTCGTACTGCGTGCGCCGCGTGATGACGTCTTCCTGGTGCTTGATATAATAATGAAGGACTTGCTTCAGGTTCAGCACCTGCGGCTTGCCGTCGACGAGCGCGAGCATGATGACGCCGAAGCTGTCCTGGAGCTTCGTGTGCTTGTAGAGCTGGTTGAGGATGACGTTCGCGTTCGCGTCGCGGCGCAGGTCGATGACGATGCGCATGCCCGTGCGGTCAGACTCATCGTTGAGCGCCGTGATGCCCTCGATTTCCTTGTCGCGCACGAGCTGCGCGATGCTCTCGACGAGGCGTGCTTTATTGACCTGATACGGCAGCTCCGTGACGATGATGCGCGGCTTGCCGTTCGACAGCGTCTCGATGCGGGCGTTCGCGCGCATCTTGATGACGCCGCGG
>Ga0256404_1005254_pt1 | contig 23204 bp, 18 predicted proteins | sample RumenRJG_01DNA_FD_185990 | JGI IMG/M metagenome (GOLD analysis project Ga0256404, IMG submission 185990) | Bovine rumen microbial communities from Lethbridge, Alberta, Canada - RJG_01 | ecosystem: Host-associated > Mammals > Digestive system > Stomach > Rumen | place: Canada: Alberta | collected... | reverse complement strand
TATTTCCCGGGAAATATTTTAGTAAACGATTATAAAAACATATACATTTATATGAAACAGAAATAAATGTTTCACGTGAAACTTAACAAGCATTTCTTTTGAATGATTATTTGCTAAATAAGAACTAAGCATAATTAAAATACTAAGAAATATTTCCCGGGAAATATTTTAGTAAACGATTATAAAAACATATACATTTATATGAAACAGAAATAAATGTTTCACGTGAAACTTAACAAGCATTTCTTTTGAATGATTATTTGCTAAATAAGAACTAAGCATAATTAAAATACTAAGAAATATTTCCCGGGAAATAATTTAGTAAAAATTTTAAAAATATATACTTACATGAAACAAAAATAAATGTTTCACGTGAAACTTAACAGGTATTTCTTTTGAATGATTATTTGCTAAATAAGAACTAAGCATAATTAAAATACTAAGAAATATTTCCCAGGAAATAATATATTAATTCAAAATTTAATATTGAAAAAAAATTATTTATATAATAAAAAAAAATCATTGAAATAGTTTTTAATAAACTATTTATCTCAATAGTTATTACAATGATTATTAAGAGATTTTAAAATTATTCTCAAAATTTATCATAATTCAATGTTTAATATTTTAAATACATAAAATAATTTTCCACAAAATTTTGGACACGAAAAATATAATAAAAAATATAAGTTATGTAAATATAATCTTATATTTTTTATACTGTGTTAATGAAAAACTGAAATTAAATAAAAAAGCATCGAGCTAATCGATGGCTTTTCTTCTATTAAAAAGAATGCTTAATTTAAAGCATCCTCTTTAATATCATTATCTTCAATATTATTAGATATCACATTTTCTTCTTGTTCCTTCAAAACAATTGCTACAGTAGAAACTTTTTGATTATCTTTAAGATTAATTAATCTAACACCCTGCGTAGCACGTTTTAAAGTTGATACTTGTTCCAAAGGAAGCTTAATAATGATTCCACTATCCGTGATTATCATCAAATCAAGCGGAACATTTGGAGCCAAACATTTCAATGAAGTCATCATACCATTCTTTTCTGTAACATTTAATGCTTTGACTCCCTTACTACCTCTATGAGTTAATCTATACTCTTCAATAAAAGTCTTTTTTCCATAACCATTTTCAGTAACAATCAAAACATAATGTCCAGGTTCTACAACCTCTGCTCCAACTACAGAAGCACCATTTAATTCAATTCCTTTTACTCCAGAACTACTTCTACCCATAGATCTAACTTCATTTTCATCAAATCTAACTAATCTACCATTACTAGCTCCAATTACAATTTCATTTTTTCCACAAGTGCTTTTGACGCTTATTAATTCATCATTATCCTTCAAAACAATAGCAATCTTACCGCCTTTTCTAATATTATCAAATTCTTCAATTGGAGTTCTTTTAACAATACCATTTCTTGTTGCAAACATCAAATATTTTGTAAAATCATCTTCTTTTCTAATACTAATAACCGAACTTATGTTCTCATCTTTTTCTAATGGTAATAAATTAATAATAGGTAATCCTTTAGATTGTCTAGAAAACTCAGGAATTTCATAACCTTTTAATCTATAAACTCTACCCCTATTTGAGAAAAATAATACATAATCATGTGTATTCATAGATATCAAATGTTCAACAAAATCTTCTTCATTAGTAGACATTCCTTTAACTCCTACTCCTCCACGATTTTGAGTTTTATATGTATCAGATCTTAATCTTTTTATGTAACCATTCCTTGTTAAATTAATGATAATATTCTCTTCAGGAATCAAAGATTCATCCTCAATATACTCAATAGCTGTCATATCTATATTAGTACGTCTTTCATCACCATATTTTTGTTTTATTTCCAATAACTCATTCTTAATAACCTCTAATATTTTCTCATCACTTGCTAAAATTGCTTTTAACTCTTCAATAGTTTTTAATAACTCATTTAGTTCATTTTCTATTTTTTCTCTTTCTAAACCAGTTAAACGTCTTAATCTCATTTCTAAAATTGCATTTGCTTGGATTTCAGTAAGATTAAATCCATTCATTAATCCATTTCTAGCTTCCTCATCTGAAGCAGACCCACGAATAACTTTAATTACAGCATCTATATTATCTAAAGCAATTTTTAATCCTTCCAATATATGAACACGCTTTTCAGCAACATCTAAATCGAATTTTGTTCTTCTAATAATTATTTCTTTTTGATATTCTATATACTTTGAGATAATTTCTTTTAAACCTAAGGTCTTAGGTACCCCTTGATCTAGCATCAAAAAAATAATACCATAAGTAGTTTGAAATTGAGTATGCTTATACAATTTATTTAATACTACTTGAGCATTTGCATCTCGTTTTAAAGTAATTGTAATTTTTATTCCATCTTTTAAATCAGAATGATAATCAGAAATACCATCAATTACTTTATTATGCACTAGTTCTGCTACCTTATTTTTTAATTCTAAAGTATTAACACCATAAGGAACTTCATCAATAATTATTTGTTGCTTTCCATGTTCTTCTTCAATAGTAGCCTTACTTCTTATAGTAATAGTTCCCCTACCAGTCTCATAAGCCTTACGAATACCACTATTTCCCAATATAATTGCACCAGTTGGAAAATCAGGGCCTTTAATATGTTGCATTAATTCATCTAACTCTATATTAGGATTATCAATGTAAGCAACACAGCCATCTATAACTTCCCCCAAATTATGAGGTGGAATATTAGTAGCCATCCCAACTGCAATACCAGTTGTTCCATTTACTAATATATTTGGAAACCTTGAAGGCAAAACTTCCGGTTCTCTCTCACTTTCATCAAAATTAGGCGTAAAATTAACAGTATCTTTATTAATATTTCTTAATAATTCCAACGAAATTTTAGATAATCGAGACTCAGTATAACGCATTGCAGCAGCTCCATATCCTTCAATATTACCAAAATTTCCATGTCCATCTACCAACATATAACGATAAGAAAAGTCCTGAGCCATACGAACCATCGCTTCATATATAGAAGAATCACCATGAGGATGGTATTTACCCATAACATCACCAACAATTCTAGCACTCTTTTTATGAGGTTTATCTGGGGTATAACCAGACTCATACATCGAGTACAAAATTCTTCTATGAACAGGCTTCAATCCATCTCTCAAATCAGGTAAAGCACGAGCAACAATGACACTCATAGAGTATTCTAAAAAAGAATCTTCAACTTCTTTTACAATATTATTTTTTTCTAATCTATCCATAAAAACCTCCTAAATATCTAAATTTTCAACATACGTTGCATTTGTTTCTATAAATTCACGTCTAGGTTCTACTTCTTCACCCATTAATTTAGAAAAAACTTCATCTGCAGCTATAGCATCATCAACTGTAATTTGTCTCAAAACCCGAGATTTTATATCCATTGTTGTCTCATTTAATTCTTCTGCATCCATTTCTCCTAAACCTTTCATACGCGTAATTTCATATTTTGTATTAGGAGATAATCCAGATAAATACTCATCTCTTTCCTCTTCATTTAACACATATTTAATAGTTTTACCATGCTTTATACAAAATAAAGGAGGCTGAGCAGCATATACATGTCCTGCTTCAACAATAGGTCTAAAAAACCTATAAAATAATGTCAACAATAAAACTCTAATATGACTACCATCAACATCAGCATCAGTCATTATTATAATCTTATGATAACGTAATTTAGACAAGTCAAATTCATCACCAATACCAGTACCAAAAGCCGTTATAATAGTACGAATTTCTTCATTTCCTAAAGCCCTATCAAGTCTTGCCTTTTCTACATTTAAAATTTTTCCACGTAATGGTAAAATTGCTTGAGTCATAGAATCTCTACCTTTTATAGCTGATCCACCAGCAGAATCTCCTTCGACTAAAAAAATCTCAGAAACTGTAGCATCTTTACTTTTACAATCAGATAGTTTTCCATAAAAATTAGTAACATCCAAGTCCCCTTTTCTTCTAGTTAATTCCCTAGCTTTCTTTGCAGCTACTCTTGCTCTACTTGCAGTCATGGATTTATCAACTATCACTTTAGCCTGATCAGGATTTTCTAATAAAAATCTTTCAAAAGCTTCTGAAAAAATTTTATCCGCAATACCACGTACCTCACTATTACCTAATTTTGTTTTAGTTTGTCCTTCAAACTGAGGATTTGGATGCTTTACAGAAATTATCATAGTAATACCTTCACGTACGTCATCTCCTGTCAATGGATCATCTTTTTCCTTCAAAAAATTATTTGCAGTTGCATATTTATTGAGTATTCTAGTAAGTGCTCGTCTTACTCCATCTTCATGAGTTCCTCCTTCTGGAGTAGTAATATTATTAACAAAGGAATAAATACTTTCATTATAAGTCTCATTATATTGTAAAGCTACTTCAACTTTAATGTCCTTATCTTCACCCTCAACATCAACAATAGTTTCATGAATAGGATTTTTATTTTTATTTAACATTTGAACATATTCAACTAAACCGCCTTCATAACAAAAAGAATCTTTTTTATCCGCTTCTCTTTCATCAAATAAAGATATTCTTAGACCTTTATTAAGAAAAGCTAACTCTTTTAAACGATTTTTTAATATATCATAATCATAAATTGTAGTCTCAGTAAAAATTTGATCATCTGGCAAAAAATGAACAGTAGTACCAGTTCTATTCTCATCACATTGATCAATTATCTTTAAATCATCATCTGGATGACCACCATGACTAAAACGTTGATAATAAACATTAGAATTCTTATAAACCTTTACTTCTAGCCAATCACTTAAAGCATTAACAACACTTGCTCCAACTCCATGTAATCCACCAGACACTTTATATCCTCCACCACCAAACTTTCCACCAGCATGAAGTACTGTATAAACTGTTTCAACGGTGCTTTTTCCAGTTTTTGGGTGAATATCAACAGGAATTCCCCTACCATCATCCTTGACAATAATACTATTATCCTTACAAATAGTTACTTCAATATGAGTACAAAATCCAGCCAAAGCTTCATCAATAGCATTATCTACAATTTCCCATACCAAATGATGTAAACCTCTTGAGCTTGTCGTACCTATATACATTCCTGGACGCTTTCTAACCGCCTCTAGTCCTTCCAAAACTTGTATAGCCGAAGAATCATATTCTTTTTCTATTTTTTCATTCATATACTTACCCTACTTTCTTTCTACATTGCCATTATCCACTTTAAACACACAAGCTGTCTCAACAAATTTTTTATTTATATTTTTTAAATCTGTTGTAGTAATAATACTTTGAATATCAGAAGCACCAATAATTTTTAATAATTTATTTCTTTTCCTAACATCTAGTTCGCTAAAAATATCATCTAATAGCAAAACAGGTGTAGTACCAGTAAACTCATTAAAAATACTAATTTCTGATAATTTAAAACATATTATTGCAAGTCTTTGTTGCCCTTGTGAACCATAATATTTTACATCTTTAGATTTAAACTCAAAAATAAAATCATCTCTATGTGGACCATATATAGTCATACCATAATTAAGTTCTTTTAAATAATTTTTTTTTAAAACATGTTTTAACTTTTTTCTAATTGTTTCATATTCAAAATCATCAAAGGTAATATTAGGAATATATGAAATTTTAAGACCTTTCTCACCATAAATCTTATAAAAATAATCATCTATTTCTAAATTAATACAGTCAATATAGCGTTTCCTACTCTGATAAATAATAATTGCTTTTTCAATTAATTTATCGGTTATAATATCTAAATAACTATTATCAGCAATACTATTACTAAATATTATTTTTAAATATTCATTTCTTGTTTTTAGAATCTTATTATATTCATTAATTGATTTCAAATATTCTTGAGAAATTTGAGATAATTGAATATTTAATAAATTTCTTCTAATATTAGGAGCCCCTTTTATGATTTCTAAATCATCAGGGGTAAAAATAATTATATTAAGATATGAAATATAATTAGCAACCTTTCTAATATCAGAGTGATTAATTTTTAACTTTTTTGAATTATCAGTCATTTCTATTTGTAATTTTGAAACAACTTTATTTTTAGAAATAGTCCCAGTTAATTTTGTTTTTAATTTACCAAACTCAATTATATTAGGATTAACTCCAATTCTATGCGATTTTGTTAAAGCTAAAAAAACAATAGCTTCTAATATATTAGTTTTTCCTTGAGCATTGTCCCCAACAAATATATTCATCTTTTCACCAAAAGATATATTTAATTTAGAATAATTTCTGAAATGAACTAAAGATAATTTATTGATTTTCATTTAAACCCCATAAAAAGTCTCATATAATCACCTACCCCCTAACATGGTATTCCTATACATCAATCACTATTATACCATAAATAAGGCAAAAAAAATAAATAAATAGTCAATTTTAACTATTTATTTTATTTTTATGCTTTCTTAAAATAAAATCCAAACGAGAAGCTCTTGATATTTGGTTCTCAATAGAACGATAAGAACAATCTATTATTATTTCTTTGTTATTATCAAAAATTATTTTAGTGTTATTTGCATCTATTTTTTCAAACTTTTTTACTCTATTTAACGAAATCCAAGCACAATCCTTAGAAAGCGGTGATGTAGTAGGAAATACAACCATATTTGAAGTATCTTCAATAACAATAGGAACTTTATATTCCGCACCTAAAATCTCCTTAGCACTATCCTTTCGTCCAGCATACGTACTTCCAAAATATTTACAGCTTTCTTCCATAACATGGAATGCAGAATCAGATATAATATACCTTTCCTCATCTTCATATACAAGACAACTATTTTCTTCATTAGGTACAATAGCTAATGTACCTTTATTAAATTCATATTTCATTTTATCCCCCCTATTAAAAGCAAAATATTGCTTTCAGAAATAGTTATATCAAAAAATAATGTCGATTTATGTCACATTTTGTAGAAAAAAATATTTTTTTCATTTATATTATTCCAACAAAAAATAAAAAATTACAAAAAAAAAGAAAATAAATTAATTTTCTTTCTAATAAGTCCTTATTGGCAAAACTAATTGTGTTAAAGTTTCATCCTCAATAGATTTTACTAGTATAGGTTTAATCTCACCAACAAAATATAAATCCACACTTTCTGTGGAAAAGCTTTTTAAAGCTTCCATCATATATTTAGCACTGAAAGATATTTTTATGTCCTCATTATTATTTTTTTCTACAATCATTTTTTCTTCAACCCGCCCTATTTCAACAGAACTACTCTTTAAAATCATTGTATTACCATTTGTCTCCAATGTAACTATATTTTTTTCTTTATCACTAGTTAAAATACTAACTCTATCAATAACATTATAAAAATCATTTAAATTAGTATGAATGATCATAATAGAATCTTCAGGTAATAAATTAGAAGTATTAGGATAAGTTCCATTAATTAATCTAGACTCAAACTTTAAATTTCCTGTTTTAAACAATATTTTATTATTAAATATATGCAACTCTATATTTTCATCATCTTCATTTATAATTTTTGTAAATTCTATTATATTATGACTAGGTATAACAATATTATAGTTTTCTTCACTACTTTTTTCTAGCTTTATAACCTTTCTAGCTAAACGATATGAATCTGTAGAATTACATTCTAATACATCTCCAACAATATTAAAATTAATACCAGTTAAAACAGGTTTACTTTCTTCATTAGAAGAAGCAAAAGCAGTTTGATAAACAATATTTTTTAAAACTCCGGATTGAATAAAAATCTTCTTTTTACTTTCTTCTAACCCTATATGTGGATATTCACTTTCACTAATACCGTTCAAATTAAATTCTCTATTTTCTGTATAGATTAAAATTTTTAATTCATCAATTACTTCTAAATTAATATATTCATCTGGTAATTTTCTAACTATATCTAAAATATACTTTCCTTGAATTATAATACTACCTTCTGTATCTATTTTAAAATCCTCCTCATTTTCAGCATCAATAATTGTTTGAATGGTAATATCATTATCGCTAGCAGTTAAAATTAATTTTTTCTTTTTCAATTCAAATTTTATTCCCGCTAATACAGGAATTAAATTTTTAGTTGATATAGCTTTTGAAACTTTTGATAAAGCATCTAATAATAATTCTTTTTTTATAGTAAATTTCATAAATATTCCTTCTTTCTTATATATTATTTTTATTATTAATGTGGAAAAAGTCAATAACTTTTTTTTTTCAACTATATAAATGAATTTTCAAAAATTAGGCTGTGAATAAATAATTAATAAACCTATCTTTTTACACAACTCCAATATCTTTTTTTAATTTTTCAATTATATTTGATAAATCTTTATTAACTTTTATTTCATTTTCAATTTTTTCGACTGAATACATTACAGTAGAATGATCTTTTCCTCCAAACTCAATAGCAATTTTAGGAAAAGATTCATTAGTAATTGTTCTACATAAATACATTGCTATTTGCCGTGGAAATGAAATATTTGAGCTTCTTTTTTTACTTCTAATATCTTCAACTGATATTTGAAAGTACTCAGAAACAATTTTTTGAATTCTATGGATATCGTTTTTCTCCCATATTCCCTTACTTATAAAATCCTTTAAGGCTTCTATGGCTAAATCTAAATTTATTTTTTCTCCACCCATTATTGCAGAATAAGCCAACAATCTAGTAATAGATCCCTCAAGCTGTCGAACATCAGGACCAATATTAGATGCAATATACTCTATAACATCATCTGGAATATCTTGTTCAAAATTATCAGCTATTATTTTTTTCTTTAGAATTTCAATTTTTAAAGAAAAGTCTGGAGGGAAAATGTTAACAGTTAGTCCCCAGCAAAATCTTGTTCTTAAACGATCTTCTAATAATTTTAAATCATCAGGGGAACGATCAGAAGATATTATTATTTGCTTACTATCATTATATAAATTATTAAAAGTATGGAAAAATTCTTGTTGAGATTGAGCAGCCCCTCCCAAAAACTGGATATCATCAATTATAAGAACATCTATATTTCTATATTTATCTTTAAAAAAGTCAATATAATTGAAATTTGTACCCTTTTCGTCCTTTCTATTAGCTTTAACAAAGTCTTGACGAAATTGTTCGCTAGTTACATAAAGAACTTTTTTATTTGAATGATTAATAATATAATTTCCAATGGCATGCATCAAATGAGTTTTTCCTAAACCACTATTTCCATATAAAAACAAAGGATTGTACATATATCCAGGATTTTCAGCTACACTTAAAGCCGCAGCATGGGCAAATTTATTACTATTTCCAACAATAAAATTATCAAAAGTATACTTACTATTAAGATTATTATTAACATTTGGAGTATTAGTTTTCCTTATTTCACTATTATCAATTAAGACAGCTTCTTTCTTTTTTTCTTCCTCTATTTCCTCATTTAATAATAGTAAAATCTCGTAAGGGGTACCCATTATATCCAACAGTGTATTTTTAATAAGAAGTTCATAATTATCTAATAAATGCTTTTTATGAATAGGCATAGGAACTATAATAGTTGCAGTATTATTTTCAAGTTTATATAGTTTTGTCTCAGAAAACCAAGTATTATAAGAAAGAGAATTAAGTTCGGATTTAATTTTATTTAAAAAGTTAGACCATATACTATCTAAGTTCATTCCGTCTATCATCTCCCCCACTAAGAATAATTAACAAAAATTATTCTACATGAATTTATGGAAAAAATAAACCATTTTTCATGAAAAAAAATAATCCTCACATAATCCACAATTTTATACACAAATAAAACGTATATAATATAAACAAAAAAAAAGTTTTCCCCAAAATCCACAAAAAAACAATTAACAAAAAAAAATATCAAATCCACAAAACTGTGGATTTGTCGAAAAAAAATAAATTATAAAAAATTAATATATTTTGATTAATAAATAATAATGGAATTACTTTATATTCATAAATATTGTTTTTAGTTTAATATATTTAATATAAATAAAATATATAATATAAATACCATATAAATAAACAAAAATTAAATCATATATAAAATTATTAATTGACAAAACAACAAACTTATTATTATAATAATGTAGATTTATGTTTGGAGGTGGAAGAAATGAAAAGAACATATCAACCAAATAATAGAAAAAAATCAAAAAGACTTGGATTTTTTGCACGTAAAAAGTCAAATATATTAAATCGTCGTCGTCGCAAAGGACGTAAAGTTCTTTGCAAATAAATCGCTGCCTAACAGTGGTTTTTTTACTATAAAGGAAAAAATATGAAAAAAAAATATAGAATAAAACAAGCAAAAGAATTTGAAGAGATAATAAAAAATGGAAATTGTATAAAAAATAAATTTTATGTGATACATTTTAAAAAAAGCAAGTTTGATTATGATAGGTATGGAATATCTGTGAGCAAAAAATTAGGAAATTCTGTTTTTAGAAATCATTATAAGAGAAAAATCAGAGAAATTATAAATAATTATAAAAAAAACTATATAAATGGAAGGGATTATATTATAATATTAAGGAAAGGAGCTATAAGTCAACCTCATCAAAGCTTAGAATTTGAATTTAACAAGATGATGAAAAAAATAAATGAAGGGAAAAGTAAAAATGAAGAAAAAAAAATATTTAAAAATAATAATTATCCTACTAATAATCTTTACAACAACAGGCTGTACAAAGACTCTAACGGATAATAATAAAAAACCAGTTAAAAATGATAAAACTGGTCAAACATTGACGGAAAATATACTTTGTCAACCAACTAATAAATATACTTTTCAAATATATAAAGATAATAATATAGATATTGAAAAATTACCAAAATGTTCGGATTATAAAATTGCCTCTGGAAAATATGAGGGGTTATGGACAAGCTTTTTTGTAAAGCCATTAGCTTTCATCCTCTTAAAAATAGGAAAATTTGTAAAAAATTATGGTTTATCTGTAATAATAGTAAGTTTAATGATTCGTTTAATTGCATTTCCTGTAACTAAAAAAACTGCTATGCAATCAGAATTAATGAAAAAAGCTCAGCCAGAGTTAAATAGGATCCAAAAAAAATATGAAAATAAGCAAGACCAAGAATCATTAATAAAACAAAATCAAGAAATGATGGCAGTATATAAAAAATATAATATTAATCCTATGTCTGGATGTTTATTTGCTTTTCTACAACTACCAATATTTATAGCATTTTTTGAAGCAGTACAAAGAATTCCTGTAATATTTGAAGATAAATTTATAGGATTACAATTAGGAACAACTCCATCTGTTGGAATAACCTCCCCTACTTTTTATGCATACATAGTATTAATGATATTAATTGCAGCAACTACATTTTTCTCATTCAAAATGAATTCAACTGGAAATATGGAAGATCCTTCAATGAAAATGATGCCTGGAATGATGTCTGTTATGATAGTATTTACAGCTATTTTTATGCCAACTGGATTAGGAATATATTGGGTTACTTCTAATTTATTTACCATAATTCAAAATATAATAGTAAAAAGGAGTAAAGAAGTATATGGAAAAGTATAATTTTATTGGAAAAACAAAAGAAGAGGCAATACAGCAAGCTAAAGAGAAATTACAAGAAACTGAGGACAACTTAATTATTAGAGAATTAGAAACAATTAAAGGTGGTCTTTTTAAAAGCAAAAAAGTAGAGATTGAGGTTATTGAAAAAAGAGAAGTAATAAAATCAATAAAAGATTATCTTTATAAATTAACTAAAATGATGGGAATAAGTGCGAATATAGAAATAAAAAATAAAGAAGAAGTTCCAAAATTTATAATATTTTCTGATAATGATGCTATGTTAATTGGAAAAAATGGTAAAAATTTAAAAGCTTTATCAACAATAGTAAGTGCATATGTCAATGCGGAAACAGGAAGCAATTATAAATTTTTAATTGACATTAATGAATACAAAGAAAAAAGAGAACATATTTTAGAAAGAATGGCAAAAAAAATAGCAAGAGAAGTTGCTGCAACAAATATTGAAGTTAAACTTGATTCTATGAACTCTTACGAAAGAAGAATTATACATAACGTTCTTTCAAACCATAAAAAAGTATATACAGAAAGTGAAGGAGAAGAACCAAACCGTTATGTGGTTATAAAGCCAAAAAATACTTCTGATTAATAATTATTTATAAATAAAAAATAATAGGAGAAGTAATGAAAATAGAAGAAATTTTTAATGATAATAATTATTCTACAGATGATGACTTAAAAAGATTTGAAAATAGTGGAGAAGCTCAAGTATTTAAAAAAAATTAAAAAAAGCAACAGATGATTTAGTAAGACAAAAGAATAGACAAAAAGAAATAGGTGAGATGCTTAATAATAGAGAAACAGAAGAAAAAGAAAGAGGTATAATAAAATAAACCTCTTTTTATATTTTGAAAATAAATAATATATGATATAATACTACAAGAAAAAAGAGGTGTAACTTTATGAATGATACCATTTGTGCAATATCAACAAGTCAAGGAGTAGGGGCAATAGCAATAATAAGAATAAGTGGAGAAGAGGCAATAAGTATTGTTAATAGTATATTTAAGGGGAGTGATCTTTCAAAAGTCAATTCCCACACTATTAATTATGGACATATATTAGATAAAGATGAAATAATTGATGAAGTTTTAGTATCAGTAATGAAAGCCCCAAGAACTTTTACAAAAGAAGATATAGTAGAAATAAATACACATGGTGGGATTGCACCAACTAATAGAGTTTTAGAATTATTATTAGAAAAAGGATGCCGCTTAGCAGAACCTGGTGAATTTACAAAAAGAGCTTTTCTAAATGGAAGAATTGACTTATTAGAGGCAGAAGCTATAATGGATATGATAGAGGCTAAAACTGAAACTCAAAGAAAAATGGCTACCAATCAAATTGAAGGAAAAACCTCTACTTTAATAAATGAATTAAGAGATGATATGATTCAAATAATAAGTAATATAAATGTTAATATAGACTATCCTGAATATGATGATGTAGATATTATTACTAATGATATACTAATTCCTAAGATAAATAATCTAAAAGAAAAAATAAAAAAGATATTAAAAGAATCTGAGAATGGGAAAATAATAAAAAATGGTATAAATACATCCATTATAGGAAAACCAAATGTAGGAAAGAGTTCATTACTTAACACTTTATTACAAGAAGATAAAGCAATTGTAACAAATATAGCAGGTACAACAAGAGATATAGTTGAAGGCCAAATATCAATTAATGGAATATTATTAAATATGATAGATACAGCAGGGATAAGAGAAACAGAAGACATAATTGAAGCAAAAGGGGTAGAAAAAAGTCTAAAAATCATGGAAGAGTCTGACTTAATACTATTTATGCTTAATAATAATGAAGAAATTACAAAAGAATCTTTAGATTTGATAAAAAAAATATCAAATAAAAAATATTTAATTTTAATAAATAAAATGGATTTAGAAAAAAAGTTAGATATAAAAGAATTAAATATTGAAAAAGATAAAATAATTGAGCTGAGTATTATAAATAATCAGGGAATAGATGAATTAAAAGAAAAAATACAAAAATTATTCAATTTAAATGAATTAGAAACAAAAGATCCAACATACTTAAGTAATGCAAGAAGTATAAGTATCTTAAAAAGATGTTTAAAAAGAATAGAAGATATAGAAAAATCAATAGAAAATCAAATGCCAATAGATATGATTGAATTAGACATAAAAAACATATGGGAAGAGCTTGGAAAAATAAATGGTTCATCATATGAAGAAGAATTATTAGATGAAATGTTTTCAAGATTTTGTCTAGGAAAATAAGAATTGAAAAATATAGGTGATATTATGTATGAAATTATTGTAGTAGGTGGAGGGCATGCAGGCTGTGAGGCAGCATATGCTTCTGCAAAAAAAGGACACAAAACACTATTAATTACAAGTAATATAAAAAATATAGCAGATATGCCATGTAATCCACATATTGGAGGAAGTGCTAAAGGAATTGTAGTTAGAGAAATAGATGCATTAGGCGGAATTATGGGAAAAATAGCTGATAAGACGCATCTTCAAATTAAAATGCTAAATAGTGCCAAAGGACCAGCTGTTCAATCATTAAGAGCTCAAGGAGATAAAGTAGCATATCCAAAAGAAATGTTAAAAACATTAAAAAGTTTAAAAACATTAAAAATAAAAGAAGCAATGGTTGAAGATTTAATAGTAAAAGATAATGAAGTAAGGGGTATAATTTTAGAAGATGGAACAAAAATAGAATCAAAAATAGTTATTTTAACAACAGGAACGTATTTAAAAGCCGATATATTAGTAGGAAACACAAGAACTAGACAGGGACCACATGGAGAAAGGCCATCAAACTTTTTAAGTGACAAACTAAAAGAATATGGTTTTGAAATAAAAAGGTTAAAGACAGGAACTCCACAAAGAATAGATAAAAAAACTATAGATTTTTCAAAAACAAAAATAGAACCTGGTGATAATAAGTATTTAACATTTAGTTTCGATTTAAAACCTCAATATAAAATAGAAAACCAAATTCCTTGTCACTTAACATATACAACAAAGGAAACTCACCAAATAATAATGGATAATTTAAATAAGTCTAGTATGTATGGAGCTTTAGATGATATTGAAGGAATAGGGCCAAGATATTGTCCGTCAATTGAAGATAAGGTAGTTAGATTTAAAGATAAAGAAAGACATCAGTTATTCATAGAACCTGAAAGTAAATATTATGATGATATGTATTTGCAAGGATTTTCGACCTCAATGCCTCCGGAAATACAAGAAAAAATGGTTCATAGCCTACCAGGATTAGAAAAAGCAAAGATAATAAAATATGGATATGCTATTGAGTATGATGCCATATATCCAACCCAATTAAAATCCTCATTAGAAACAAAAATTTTAGATAATTTATTTACTGCTGGTCAAATAAATGGTACAAGTGGCTATGAAGAAGCTGCTTGTCAAGGCTTAATAGCAGGAATAAATGCTTCATTAAAACTTGAAAAGAAAAAGCCACTAGTTTTAAAAAGAAATGAAGCATATATAGGAGTTTTAATTGATGATTTAATAACAAAAGGGATAAGAGATCCATATCGATTGTTGACAAGTCGTGCAGAATTTAGGCTTTTACTTAGAAGCGATAATGCTGACTTAAGATTAAGAAAATATGGATATGAAGTTGGGCTAATTGATCAAAATCAAATGAATAAATTAATAAAAAAAGAAGAAGAAATAGAAAAAATAAAAAAATATGCAAAAGAAAAAAAGATAAAAATCACAGAAAATAATAAAAAAGTTTTTGAAGATAATGGAATAGATGTTCCATCTTCTACAATGACCATTGAACAACTTCTAAAAAGACCAGAAATAAATATAGAATTTTTAGAAAAAATTATAGAAATTCCATTTGAAAAAGAAATAAAAGAACAATTGGAAATTCATCTAAAATATGAAGGATATATTAATAAAGCATATAAAGAAGCTGAAAAACTATTAAAACTAGAAAAGAAACAGATACCAAAAGATATTGACTATAATAAAATAAAAAATATAGCATCAGAGGCAAGACAAAAATTAAATGAAATAAAACCAGAAACAATAGCTCAAGCAATAAGAATAAGTGGAGTAAATCCTACAGATATATCAATATTATCTGTATATTTAAAGAAGGAGTACAATAAAGATGAGTGAAAAAGAATTTCTCGAGGAATTAGAAAAAATAGGTGTATATCCTACAAAAAATCAATTAAGTCAATTGGAAAAATATTATAATCTATTAGTAGAATGGAACGAAAAAATAAACTTAACAAGAATAATTGAAAAAAAGGATGTATATTTAAAGCATTTTTATGATAGTTTAACAATTGTAAAAACAGTAAATCTAGAAACAATAAATAATCTTTGTGATGTAGGAACTGGAGCGGGATTTCCTGGAATTGTTTTAAAAATAATGTATCCTCATATCAACATAACATTATTAGATTCTTTACAAAAAAGAATAAATTTTTTAAATGTAGTAATAAACACGCTTAATTTAAAAGATATTAAAACAATACATACAAGAAGTGAAGATTATAGAGGACAATATGATATAGTGGTATCACGAGCAGTTGCTAACATAGAAAAACTACTAACTATAGCTATGCATTTAGTTAAACCTGGAGGAATGTTTGTTGCTATGAAAGGAAATATTGATAAAGAAATTACTCCCCAAATAAAAACAAAAATAGAAAAAAAATATATAATAGAAAAAATAGAAAAATTTTTCTTACCAATAGAGAATAGTAGTAGAAGTATTATAATATTAAAAAATAGATAAATTAGAAAGAAAAAACATATAATAATAAAAAAAGAAAAAGAGCTTTCTTTTTTTTTAAAACTAATATATAATGTTAACATAGGGATAGTAAAGAATAAAGTGAGGGGATAAAATGTATCCAGACGCAAAAGAAGAAATAGTTCAATTATATTTAGAAGATATTATACCAAATAGATATCAACCTCGCGTTGTTTTTGATGAGAAAGCATTAAAAGAACTTGCTGTATCCATAAAAGAGCATGGAGTAATAGAACCAATTATTGTTAGACCTGCTAAAAATGGAAAATATGAAATTATTGCCGGGGAAAGAAGATGCAAAGCAGCAGCTTTAGCTGGTAAGACAAAAATACCAGCGATTATAAGAGATTTAGATGATAAAGAAAGCTCTAAAGTTGCATTAATTGAAAATTTACAAAGAAAAAATTTAAATCCAATAGAAGAAGCAAGGACATATCAAAAAATATTAGAAATTGACCAAATGACCCAGGAAGAATTAGCGAAAACAATGGGAAAAAGTCAGTCAGCAGTAGCAAATAAGATTAGATTACTAACTTTACCAGAAGAAATCCAAGATGCTTTACTTAAAGAAAAAATTTCAGAAAGGCATGCAAGGAGTTTACTAACTGTGCCTAGTATACAAGAACAGAAAGATTTATTAAAAAAAGTAATTGATAATAAAATGAGTGTAAAATCACTTGAAGAAGAAATAAAAAATAAATATCCAAAAGTGGAAGTAGAAACAGAAGAACAAGAAAAATCAAATAAAAAAGAAGAACAAATAGCATCAAGCGATGCCTTTGTTAATGATAATCCACTTATACCAACAGCAGAATTGCCAGAAGATACATCAAATTATGGAAAAGTAACTATTGCACCACCAGAAGGAGATGAAAAGGAAATGGGAAAATTTATCAATTATGGAGATTTGGATAATAATGATACACAGGGATCCGATGAAGGAACAGGAAGTATATTTGATATGCCACCAGCCGTGACTAGCTTAAATATTAATAATAAAACTTCTAATGATAGTTCATCTTCTAAGGGAGGAGCAGCCCTTGATAATTTACTAAATCTTGGTAATCCAACTTCATCAATTCCATCAAATGATTTTATTACGCCAGCAGAAAAAATAGTAAAAACAGATCCTGGGGAAGATGTGGCGGATGTTTCATCAGACTATTTCAAATTACCAGACATGGAAAATATTGAAAAAGCCTCAAGTATTATTAATCCAATGGACAATAATATATTTTTATCTTCTCCAACTATAAACAAAGAAGAAGAAGAAAAACCGAAGGCAACAGGAGAAGACAGAGAAGAAATATTTACCATAGAAACTGCATCTAAAAAAATTACTGAGTTAACAGAAGAAATAAAAAAACACGGAATAGATATAAGCTCAAATGTTATGGATTTTGAAAAATCAATACAAATTATAATAAAAATCGAAAAAAATTAAAAAAACAAAAAACATTATTTAAAATAAATAGTGTTTTTTATTCAAAATTATTTTAAATTTTGGTACAATATATTAGGAATGTGAAAATGGGTGATTAGATGGGAAAGGTTATATCATTAGTAAATCAAAAAGGTGGAGTTGGGAAGACAACAACTAGCATAAATCTTTCTGCATCATTAGCAGTATTAGGAAAAAAAGTACTATTAATTGACTTGGATCCTCAAGGAAATACAACTACTGGTGTGGGAATAAACAAAGGTGAAATAGAAAGAAGCATTTATGATGTTTTAATAGGAGAATCTAATATTACAGAGGCTATGATCAAAACGAAATATAAAAACCTTTATGTTTTACCAGCAACAATTAACTTAGCAGGACTAGAATATGAGTTGAATGAAAAGAGTAGAACTGAAAAAGGATTTCAAAAAGGAGAACAATTAAAAAATAAAATGGTTGACATAAAAGATAGCTTTGACTTTATTATTTTAGATTGTCCTCCATCATTAGGTATTATAACGACTAATGCACTAACAGCCTCAAACTCTGTTATTATTCCAGTTCAATGTGAGTTTTTTGCATTAGAAGGAATAACCCAGTTGTTAAAAACTATCATGCTTGCTCAAAAAAGCTTAAATCCAACTTTAGATATTGAAGGAGTATTATTAACAATGTTAGACTCTAGAACTAATTTAGGATTTGAAGTAGTAGAAGATATAAGAAAATTTTTTAAAGAAAAAGTTTATAATACAATAATTCCAAGACTAGTAAGGTTAACAGAAGCTCCATCTCATGGAGAACCAATAATTGTATATGATCCAAAAAGTAGAGGATCTGAAGCCTATATAAATTTAGCAAAGGAAGTGATTGAAAGAAATGGAAACAAATAATATAGCAGACAGTGCAATACCAAAAAGAAGAGCTTTGGGTAGAGGACTAGAAGAATTATTTAATAGTGAGGTATTAGACTATAATACTGTAGAAGAAACAATTGTAAATGAAACTCCAAAAGAGCAAATTACAATGGTAAAATTAAGTGATTTAAGAAGTAATCCATACCAGCCAAGAAAAATTTTTAAAGAAGAAGCCCTAGAAGAATTAGCAAATTCAATCAAGGAACATGGGGTTTTTCAACCTATTATAGTAAAAAAAGCTATAAAGGGATATGAAATAATCGCAGGAGAAAGAAGAGTCAAAGCATCTTTAATGGCAGGAAAGGAAGAAATTCCAGCGATAGTTAGAGATTTTAATGATACTCAAATGATGGAAATAGCTTTATTAGAAAATCTTCAAAGAGAAAATTTAACACCAATTGAAGAGGCCAATGCATACAAAAAATTACAAGATACATTAAAGTTAACTCAAGAAGAATTAGCAAAGAGATTAGGAAAAAGTAGAAGTCATATTACTAATATGATAGGTCTTTTAAATTTACCTGAGAAAATTCAAGATGAAATAAGTACAAATAATATTTCAATGGGACATGCAAGAGTATTAAGTAAATTAGATGATCAGTCTCAGCAACAAGAACTTATTGAAAAAATAGTTAATAATGGATTAAGTGTTAGAGAATTAGAGGAGTTAACAAAAGAACCTACAATAATAAAAACAAATCCCCAAAAAATAAAAGCAAGTAATAATAAATTTCAGTATTTACAAGAAGAGTTAAGTGAAAAATTAGGAACTAAAGTATCTATTAAAAAAAATAGAATAGAAATTAGTTTTGTAAATGAAAATGACTTAAATAGACTGCTAGAATATATGAATATAGAGGTAGAAAAATAACATGTATTTCACAGCTTTTAATATAAAAATAAATATATCTCTTATATTATTACCTATTATTTATATAATAATAGGAATTACAATATTTAAGTTATTAAAAAATTTGATAATAAAAACTATAAATAAAAGAAATAACTTAAAGGTAACTCAGAAACAGAGAGTTCAAACATTAGGATACTTAATTGTTAATATTGTAAAATATATAATTGTAATTTTTGTAACTTTAGGTATTTTATCTGTATATGGATTTAATGTAAAATCAATATTAGCCGGGTTAGGAATAGGAACAGCTATTATAGGATTAGCTTTTCAAGATTTAGCAAAAGATATAATAGCTGGATTCTCAATTATTACCGAAGGTGAATATGAAATTGGAGATACAATAGAAATAGATGGATTTATGGGGGAAGTAGTATTTATCGGCCTTAGGACAACAAGAATAAGAAATTTTAAAGGAGCAACTAAAATAATAGCAAACCACTATATGGATAATATAATAAATTATAGTGACAATAATTCTTTAGCAGTAGTAGACGTATCTATCGCATACGAAGAAAAAGAAGAAAAAATAGAAGAAACATTTTATAAACTATTTGAAGATTTAAATAAAAAGTTAGAATATGCAACAAAAGATATTGAATTATGGGGAGTAAATGAATTATCTGACTCTTCTGTAGTATATAGAGTTGCCGTTGAAACGAAACCAATGAAACATATAATAACAGAAAGACAAATAAAAAAGGAAATAAAAAAAGCATTTGATAAAGCCAATATAAAGATACCATATAATCAAATAGAGGTGCATAATGGAAAATAAAAATTATGAATTAGGCTCAATCGTAACTATGAAAAAAGCGCATCCATGTGGAACCAATGAATGGGAAATAGTAAGATTAGGTGCAGATATAAAAATTAAATGTCTTAATTGTGGAAGAGTAGTAATGATTCCACGAATAGAATTTAATAAGAAATTAAAAAAAGTAATAAAGTGTGAGGAATCAGTATGAATGATAGAAGAAAATTAAAGTTAAAAAAATTTTATTTTCATCCAGTCACAGTTTTTTTGTTCTTAACTTTTATAGTAATGATTTTAAGTGGATTATTATGTGCTTTTCAAACTCAGGCAACATACAATGAAATAAACATAATATCAAAGGAGTTAGATCCAACATTAATAACAATAGATAATTTGCTATCTTTTGATGGAATAAAATACATAATAAGTAATGCCGTCAAAAACTTTTTAAGCTTTGGCCCATTAGGAACATTATTAGTTTCTCTATTAGGAATAACTATTGCTGAAGGAACGGGATTTATTGAAACAATATCTAAAAGACATATAAGTAAGATTCCAAATAATATGATTACTTTTATAGTTCTTTTTATAGCAACAATATCATCTCTGATAAATGAAGTTGGTTATGCCATTTTAATTCCAATAGTTGCTTTAGTATACTTTATAAATAAAAGAAACCCTATATTAGGCATTGTAACTTCATTTTGTGGTGTCTCTTTTGGATATGGGGTATCAATTTTTGTAGGTTCTATGGAAGTATCTTTGATGAATTATACCCAAAATGCAGCCCGACTAATTGATGAAAATATTCATATTTCCTTAACCTCAAATTTGATTTTCATTATTATAGCATCCATAATAATATCAATAGTAGGAACGATAGTAATTGAAAAAATAATTGCTCCAAAAATAGGAAAATATAAAAGAGAAGATGAATTTTCAAAAACTGAACAATATAGAGTAATAAATCTAGAAGAAGAGGAACAAAAAAGTATTGAAAAAAATAAAAATGAAAAAAGAGGATTAAGATTTGCATTAGTTGTATCAATTGTTGTACTGCTAAGCTTTATTTATTCGCTAATACCTAACTTACCGTTTTCAGGAATGCTTTTAGATATGAAAGAAACAACCTATGTAAATCAATTATTTGGAGAAAATTCATATTTTCAAGATAGTTTTACATATTTAGTATCTATAGTGTTAATATTATCTGGAATAGCTTATGGAATAGGAAGTAGATCAATAAAAAATGATAAAGAAATAATAGAAAATGCCAGTAAAAAATATGCAAATTTAGGAAGTTTATTCATATTAATATTTGTTGTAAGCCAATTTATAGCAGTATTTAGGAAAAGCAATATAGGAATGATAATAACAGCGTGGCTTGCAAATTTACTTGAACATTTAAGTTTTACAGGTATTCCGTTAATTATAATTACTTTATTACTAATAGCTATTTCAAATTTATTTTTAACTTCTCCAACAAGTAAATGGATGATTTTTTCTCCTGTAGTTGTGCCGATGTTTATGCAGTCAAATATATCACCTCAATTTGCTCAAATAATAATGAGAGTAGGAGATTCTATGACAAAAGGATATACTCCTATGTTAGCATCATTTGTGTTATATATAGGATATTTAAACATATACAATTTACATAAAGAAAAGCCATATACAATAAGAAATTCCCTAAAATTGATAAGACCATATTTCTTAATAATATCTTTAACATGGATCTTATTAATAGTAGGATGGTACTTAATAGGACTTCCAATTGGTCCAGGAGTAAGTCCAACTTTATAAAAAAATTCTAGTTCATTTGTTAGACTAGTTTTTTTTATAGACTATACAAGTTTTATGGTGTTATTAAATTCAAATTAAATCTTTATTAGATAAGGAGAAAAATAGTATTTTTATAATACTCAAAAATTTTCTCTTTTTTTTCATCTTATGTTATAATAAGTGAAGAAAAGAGGGATATTATGAGTTTAACAGCAGGGATTGTAGGATTACCCAACGTTGGGAAATCAACATTATTTAATGCAATAACAAATCAAAAAATTTTAGCAGAAAATTATCCATTTGCTACAATAGAACCAAATGTTGGTGTAGTGACTGTACCAGATAAAAGAATGGATAAATTAAAAGACATGTATCAACCCGAAAGATTTATACCTACAGCTTATGAGTTTACTGATATAGCTGGTCTAGTAAAAGGTGCATCGAAAGGAGAGGGGCTAGGTAATAAATTTTTATCTCATATAAGAGAAACAGATGCTATTGTAGAAGTTGTTAGATGCTTTGATGATGGAAAAATAATACATGTAGAAGGGGATATAGATCCAATAAGAGATATAGAAACAATAAATCTTGAATTGGCTATATCAGATTTAGATATCATTAATAGCAGATTAGAAAGAGTATCTAAAAAAGCTAAGACAACAAAAAATAAAGATGATATATTAGAAACAGAAGTATTAGAAAAATGTAAAAAATCTCTATTGGAAAACATTCCATTGAGACAAATTGATTTGTCTGATGAAGAAAAAAAGATAATTAAATCATATAGTTTTTTAACTCTGAAACCAATCATCTATCTAGCTAATATAAAAGAAAGTGAATTAGGAAATGAAGATAATGAATATGTAAAAAAAGTAAAGGAATACGCAGAAAAGGAAAATGCTAAAGTAGTAAGTCTATGTGCTAAAGTTGAAGAAGAACTTAGCGAACTAGATTTTGAAGATAAAAAAGAAATGTTAGATGGATTAGGA
>Ga0256404_1005253_pt1 | contig 23216 bp, 23 predicted proteins | sample RumenRJG_01DNA_FD_185990 | JGI IMG/M metagenome (GOLD analysis project Ga0256404, IMG submission 185990) | Bovine rumen microbial communities from Lethbridge, Alberta, Canada - RJG_01 | ecosystem: Host-associated > Mammals > Digestive system > Stomach > Rumen | place: Canada: Alberta | collected... | reverse complement strand
ATGGACAATATCATGGTTGCTAAAGAGGCTATTGAAATGATTTTAAATGGATCCAGACACAAATCAGTCTATGGATTTTTAGAACATAAAAAAGAAGATTTGAAAAGAAAAGAATTCAATGAACTGGTCGGAATCGAAAATGACAAAATCGAATTCAAGGACGGCATTGAATTTGATGAAAATGATTTCTAGGAGTTATAACTCCTATACTTTTTTTAATTTATTTGACAATACTATACCAATTTGTCATCTTTTCAGGATGAACAATAATGCCTATTTCTGCAAAAATTTCCTTTAATTTGTAGTTACCTGCAATAACATTGGGATTATTCATTCGTATTTTAGCTTTTTTCCTATTTTCATAAGATATTAATGCCAATTTGTTAAAACCAACATCTTTTGTAACTCGAATTGACGTTTTTCCTTCAGTACAATCAATCATTCAAATATCTCCTTGTTAATTTAATATTTTTTAATTTATTATTTAAATAAATTAATAAAAAATCACCATATTTTTTATTAACATTCTCCAATATCAAATAACCCTCCTCAAAATCATTATTTACTTCATCGAAAGTTGATACCAAAGTATCTTCTAACGTATCACGAATTTTATTAATTTCATTTTCATCAAAAACAATATCCTTAGATTCTAAAATCCATAATTCATTTTGGGACAATACTAATTCATATTTTTCAAAGTCAAGACTCAACATCTGAAAATTTTTACCAGAAGGTGGAGATCCATATTGAATTGGATGATTATGTGCAGATGCAATACACATACCTTTCAAACAGTCTACAAAAATATCCCCTTGAACTTCATTAGGAGCATCTTCTTCAGAAAAATTACATGAAACAATATTGCCCGTATCAATATCAAAGTAAATCATACATTCAACATCTAAATCAAAGGTTTTTCTTCGAAAAATATCAACTGTATTGACTGCTTTTTGAGAAAATTCCTTCGGCAAATCGTTCTTTGTGATTGGTGAAATTGACCAATTTACCGGAAGATGACGATATCTTTCATATTCCTTATCTTTTATCTTGAATTCAATCGGAATTAGAAATCCCCCACGGTTATCCTCATGCAATCTTTTATGGGAGTCGACGAAACTATCAATATGAAGCTTATGAATTAGATTTTTGAAATCTTGTTTTGAAATCATGGAGATTATTTTATTGATTAAAGTATTTATAACCAGTAGTTATAGATAAAAACAATTTTACAGGGCCAAATAAATATTTCAACTCCATACAACTTTTTCTTTAAATTATTCATATCACACAGAAAAACCAAATAAAGTTAATCAAAGAAATATTACAAAATGCCCTCACATTTAATAAAAGATAAGTATAAAAATTTTAAATATAATAGCAAACTATTATATACTTTAACCAACATATATAGATAACATAGTAAAAATACTATATTTTCTACAAGTTTTAAAATTATTATTTTACCATATTTTTATACAAGTTAGTTAGGGTACTGAAAAAATATTACTTATCAAATGCTCTCTGACTTTATTTAAATATGTTTTCCATAATAAATTAAAACATATTCAAAATAAGGAGGAAAAAATATTGGCTCAACAAGAACAACTGGGACTTGATTGGGAAGAGGACTTTCAAAGGTTAACCCCATCACAGTTCTTTAGAAAAAACAAGCAGATGCTTGGATTCACTGGTAAAATCCGTTCTTTAACAATTGTTTTCCACGAATTGATTACAAACAGTTTTGATGCAGCAGAAGAAGCAGGAATTTTACCTGACATCGACATAGAGTTAAAACGTGTCGATAAAGAGCATTATATTTTAAGACATAAGGATAACGGACCGGGTATCCCTGAAGATTATGTAATGCAAGTATATTGTATGATGTTTGCGGGATCCAAATTCAGAAACATTCAATCCAGAGGACAACAAGGTTTAGGATGTAGTGGTTGTGTGCTTTTATCACAAATGACAACAGGTAAACCTGCACGCGTTATCTCATGTTATAAAGATGGAGATCAAATCAAAGGAGTAAAAATGAAATTCCAAATGGATGTTGAAAACAACCGTGGAATTTTAATGGAAAGAGAGGATTATCCTGCTGAAAGTACAGGAGTATGTATCGAATTACAATTTAAAGAAGTATCATACTCTTTAGCAGAACAAGGTGCTTTTGAATACATCAGAAGAACTATGATTGGTAACCCTCACGCCAAAATTACATTCAGAGACCCATCAGGACACAAATATATTTTCAAAAGAGCTGCAAATGTTGTTCCAGTACAACCAAAAGAAGTGTTACCTCACCCAAAAGGTGTCAGTGCTGACGACTTAATGACAATGGCTAAAAACACCGACAGTAGAAGATATAAAAGTATGTTAACTTCATCCATGTCAAGAATGTCAAACAAAAGAGTTGATGAAATTGCGGAAATAACCGGAATCGACATGAACAAACGTCCAAAAGACATGACATTCCCAGAAGCAGAAGCTATTGTCCATTGCTTTAAGAAAATGAAATTCATGGCCCCTCCAACAGATGGACTCATACCAATTGGATCAGAACAAGTTGAAAAAGGTATGAAACAAATTCTTAAACCTGAATTTGTAACAACAATTACTAGAAAACCTGTAACTTATGCAGGAGGAGTTTCATTCATTATTGAAGCGGGTCTTGCATACGGAGGAGACGCTGGAAGAGTGGTTAACGAGAAAAGAAAATCTGAAATTATGAGGTTTGCAAATAGAGTTCCATTAACATTCGATGCAGGAAGCTGTGCAATTACAGAAGCTTTAAAAAGTATCGATTGGAAACGTTACGGACTAAAAGATATGGACAACACTCCACTGACATTATTTGTAAACATTATTTCAACTCAAGTACCATACCTTTCAACAGGTAAACAAAGTGTTTCACCAGAACCTGAAATCGTTCACGAAATCAGACAAGCAACCATGAAATTAGCTCGTCAATTACAAAAACACTTAAGAGCTAAAAGAGCTGCAAAGGAAAAAGAAAAACGTTCAAAAGTATTTGAAGAATATGTGCCTGTCATCATCGAAGAAGCTGCAAAACTCGGTGAGACCGGAGTTCCTGAATATCAAGAAGTTTTAGCAAAAGTAACCAAAAGAGCTCTTGCAGAATTGCTCGGTGAAAAGGTTGAAGAAGAAGAGGAAGAAGAAGAACTTGATGCAATCATCATGGAAGAAGTTGATGAATTCGGAAATGCCGTTGAAGAAGGTCACTCCACATTGGACAACTTCATTGAAGATGATGTTGATGAATTTGAGGATGAATAGGTGATTAGATGGCTGAAGTTACAAAAGACGGTAAAACACATAAAGAACTTAGAAAAGAATACACCTATAACAAATTAAAAGGATTAGGTCAGGAAATCATTGAGGAAATTGAAAAGAATAAAGTCCCTAATCTTAGAGTTCCTTCTCGTGGTACTGGAAACATTGTTTATGATGATGCAAAAAGATACTACGTTTTAGGTGACAGATACGGAAGAAGATCATTAGGTAATGTAAAACAGATTAGAAAATTAGGGCAAATGGTCTATGTGGCTAATTTCTGTAAAGATTTAGTGGCCAGAGAAAAAACCGCTACCATCAGGGAAATGTATTACGTTTCAGAAGGTTGGGGAATCAGTTTCAAATCACAACAGGAATCCAACATTGTTGGAGAAGATTTGGAAGTAACTCTCGGAACCACCCGTGAAGATTTGGGTTTAATGCCTGAAGAAGACGGTGCATCCGTATACGGCGACATTACCCTTTTAGACGAAGTGGAAGTCAATGCGGCGAAAATGGGAAAATCCGGTTATACAATTTCACCTACAATTGACCAAGTAGACTTCCTAGACCATAACGTAGACAAAGTATTGGCAGTGGAAACCATGGGAATGTTCCACAGGCTGGTTCAAGAAAACGCTCATGAAAGATTCAACTGTTTAATCGTTGGGCTTAAAGGACAAGCTGCACGTGCTACAAGAAGGTTCATCAAAAGGGTCAATACAGAACTCAATCTCCCAGTATACATCTGTAATGACGGAGACCCTTGGGGATTCCACATTGCACAGGTAATTATATCCGGAAGTGCAAAATTAGCTCACGTTAACCATGACCTTGCTACTCCTGATGCAAAATTCATCGGAGTAACAGCATCTGACATTATCAATTACGATTTACCAACTGATAAACTCAAAGATGTTGACGTCATGAGGCTTAAAGAGCTTTCCAAAGACCCAAGGTATAAAACCGATTTCTGGCAAACCGAAATTAAAAAGATGCTTAAAATTGGTAAAAAAGCAGAACAGCAATCTTTCTCCAAATATGGGCTTGAGTACGTAGTAGACGAATACTTCCCAGCTAAATTTGAAGAAATGGAAAATCAAGCATAAGCTTGAACTTTCCTCCTTATTTTTTATTTTTTTTAAATTTTACTTAAGACAATGTTTATATACTAAAAGAATCTATATACCCCTATAGGTATAGGATGTGTTATTTTGAAAGAATGCATGGATAGTGAAAATTTACACAGAAGACTTAAAAAAATCATCGGCCAAATTAATGCAATTGATCGTATGATTGACGAAGACATTCCTTGTGAACAGATTTTAATGCAAGTGAATGCATCAAAATCAGCATTACATAAAGTCGGACACATTATTGTTGAAGGACACTTGGAACATTGTGTTAAAAACGCCATTGAAGAAGGCGATGCAGATGATGCTTTAGGTGACATTTCATCAATTTTAGAATACTACTCCAGACTTTAATTTTTTTTAAAGTAACCTTATACCCTATGGGGTATGCCTATACTATTGGGGCTGTTTAATATGAATTTTACAAGAGATGAAAAAGTAGACATTCTACTCATAATCATCTCCACATTAAGTGTAATTGGTAGTTTTATTCTATCTCTCGACTACATTGCATGGATTGCAGTTATACTATGTGGAGTGCCAATATTTAAGGAATGTATAGAAGGTTTAATTAAAGAATTTGACATAAAAGCAGATTTGCTTGTATCAATTGCAATCATAGCATCCATCATAATTGGAGAAGTGTTTGCTGCAGGTGAAATCGCAACAATCATGGCAATTGGTGGATTTTTAGAGGAATACACTGTGTCAAAAACACAAGGAAGAATTGAAGAACTTGTGAAGATGACCCCACAGGTTGCAACTAGAATAAAAAATGGAATTGAAGAAAAAATACCTGTCGAAAATGTACAAGTCGGAGATATCTTAAAGGTGCTTCCAGGTGAGAGTATTCCCACAGATGGCATAATCATCAAAGGTGAAACCTCAATTGACCAATCAACATTAACTGGAGAATCTATTCCAGTGGATAAAAAGGAAAATGATAAAGTATATAGCGGAACAATTAATCTTTACGGTTCATTTACAATGAAAACAACAAAAGTGAGTGAAGACAGTTCCATTCAAAAGTTAATTAATTTAGTCAAATCATCCAACCCGGAAAATGCAAAAATTGTTCGCACAGCAGACAAATGGGCAACATTGATTGTGGTTATCGCATTTACCGCTGCGATTCTGACCTATTTATTTACATTTGAAATAATAAGATCAGTTACAATCCTTGTCGTATTCTGCCCATGTGCATTGGTGCTTGCAACACCCACAGCAATCAGTGCGGCAATAGGCAACCTGACAAAGCATGGAATTCTAGTCAAGGACGGATCTTCTATCGAAGAGCTGGCTCACGTCAATGAACTTGTTTTTGACAAAACTGGAACATTGACTCATGGAACACCTGAAGTAGTGAAAATCGTATCCGAAAATAAAGATGAAATGATGTATTTGCTCGCATCACTTGAATCAAACTCAGAACATCCTTTAGCAAAATCAATTGTCAAACATTACAATAACAACAATTTAGCCGAAGTTAAAGATTTCAAAATGAGCATTGGAAAGGGTGTGAGTGGAACAATAAACAGGACCCAAATTATTGCTGGAAATAAGAAATTTCTTGAAGAAGAAAATATTGAATTTAAAACCTATGCAAGTAAAAATACCGGCGAAATTGAAATATTTGTTGCAAAGAATAAAACAGTGCTTGGAAAGGTTCTTCTTGCGGATACCCTGCGTGAAAACTCAAGATACACAGTTAAAAAGCTAAAGCAGTTAGGAATTAAAACCACATTACTCACAGGAGATAACGAGATAACTGGAAAAATAATATCCGAACATGTTAAGGTAAACAAAGCACAATTTAACTGCCTTCCTGAAGACAAAACAGAATATATTAAGCAAGAACAATTAAATGGAAATAAAATTGCAATGATAGGTGATGGAATAAACGATGCACCATCACTTAAAAAGTCTAATGTAGGAATAGCAATGGGAAACATTGGAAGTGACGTTTCGATTGAAGCTGCAAACATTGCCCTGATTAATGACAACATCGAAGAGCTGCCTCATTTAATCGGAATAGCTAGAAAAACAATAAAAACAATCAACATCAACATAGCATTTTCCTTAACATTAAACATAACTGCAATGATTCTAGCCATTTTAGGAGCGTTAAATCCAATTGAAGGAGCATTAATACACAATATAGGTTCTGTTATTGTAATAATATATTCTTCAACATTATTGAGATATAGAATTTCCAGAAAAGACTATAGAAAATCTAAAAAGTTAGGCATAACTAAAAGTTTAAATAAATCAACTGCATAAATATTAATATCGATAATAAGGTGATTTATTATGGCTGAAAAAGAAATTAAAGTAGTGGGTATGCACTGCCCATCATGCGTAAATGCTGTTGAACTTTGTTTAAAAGATGTTGATGGAATTGATGATGCAAAAGCAGACCTCGATTCTGGAATCACTACCATTACAATGTCTGGCGACGTAAGCGATGCAGACATTAATGAAGCTGTTGAAGAAGCAGGCTTCAAAGTAGAATAATTCTACTTATTTTCTTTTTTTCTTATTTTTACTATTTTTAAATCTCAAATTTTATATAATTTAAAAAACAGATTTTAATCCATATAATATTTAATTATATAATTTAAAAAGGGATTAAAATGAAAACTGTTGCAATTAATGGTTATGGAACCATCGGTAAAAGAGTGGCTGATGCTGTTGCTGCTCAAGATGACATGAAAGTGATTGGTGTAAGTAAAACTAGACCAAACTACGAAGCAAGAACTGCAGTTGAAGAAAAAGGCTATCCTTTATACATTGGAATTCCAGAAAGAGAACAATTATTCAAAGATGCTGGAATCGAAATAGCCGGTACTGTTGAAGACATGATTCAAGAAGCAGACGTTGTTGTTGACTGCACTCCTGGAAGTATCGGACCACAAAACCTTGAAATGTATAAAAAAGCTGGTGTAAAAGCGATTTATCAAGGTGGAGAAGACCATGAGTTAACAGGTCTTTCATTTAATGCTATTTCTAATTATGATGACTCATATGGTGCAGACTACACAAGAGTGGTTTCATGTAACACAACCGGATTAACCCGTACATTATCTACAATCGACCCAATTGCAGATATCAAAAAGGTAAGAGCTGTAATGGTTAGAAGAGGATCAGACCCATCCGAAATCAAAAAAGGACCAATTAATGCTATTGTTCCAAATCCTCCAAAAGTACCTTCTCACCACGGTCCTGATGTAAAAACCGTTATGGACGGCATTGACGTAACCACCATGGCATTGCTCGTACCAACCACATTAATGCACCAACACAACATTATGGTAGAAATCAACAATGATGTTGAAACCGAAGAGATTGTTGAAGCATTGGAAAAACGTTCAAGAGTTATTGTCGTTTCTGCTGAAGAAGGATTAGGCTCCACTGCTGAATTAATGGAATACGCTAAAGAACTTGGAAGAAACAGAAATGATTTATATGAAATTCCAGTCTGGAGAGAATCCATTAATGTTGTTGGAAATGAATTATTCTACATGCAAGCCGTGCATCAAGAATCTGACGTAATTCCTGAAAACATTGATGCTATTCGTGCACTTTTAGAAATGGAAAGTGACAACGAAAAATCAATTGCAAAAACAAACAAAGCTATGGGAATATTATAAGTTCCCTCTTTTTTTACTATTTTTTTTAACTGATTTAAATGAAACATAAAGTACTTTTTGGACCTGCTGGAAGCCCAGTTGATTATAAAGGTGCTGCATACAAGGCTCCAAAATATATTTCTGAAGAAGGATTGGACTCTTATGAATACCAGTCACCTTATGGAGTAAGAATTGGTGAAACAGCAGCAAATACCCTAAAAGAAGAATCACAAAAGCATGACATTCTAGTTTCAATGCATGCCCCTTACTACATTAACCTATGTGCAAAGGAAGAGTCGAAACTTGAAAAAAGTATTGGACACCTGATTTCAGCAGCTCGCGCCGGAGAATGGATGGGAGCTTACAGATTGGTTTTCCACCCTGGTGCCTACCTGAATAGAAAACCTGAAAAAGCAATGGAAATATCAAAAAACACAGTTAACAAACTGTTTGAAGAACTCGAAGTGGAAGGCATTGAGGATTTCACATTTGCACCAGAAACAACAGGCAAAAGAACACAATTGGGAAATGTTTCAGAAGTTGTTGAATTATGCGCTACTTTTGACCATTTTGAACCTACAATCGATTTTGCGCATGTTCATGCAAGAGGCAGAGGATTTTTAAACAAAAAAGAGGATTACAATTGCATATTTTCAACTATCGAAGACCAATTGGACATTGACATCCTTCATTGCCATTTCACAACAATAGAATATGGTCAAGGTGGTGAAGTAAAACATCACACCTTAGATGAAAGCGATGAATACGGACCTCAAATAGGAGATTTGTTAGCTAATCTAATTGACAACGGTTGGAATGCAAACATCATTTGTGAAACTCCCCTAAGGGATAAAGATTCTTTGAAGATGAAACAGCTTTATGAAAGCATGATATGATGAATCCCTTACTAAATCAAATAAAAAAGATTACAAGAACAAATAATTGGATAAAAAGATTAACTAACTAATCAGTAGCTCCGAATAAATCCTTACACAAAACTAGATTTAGCAAACATTAGACAAAATATCAGGGGATTATTATGAGAGATTTGAATAATGGGCATGACCAATCTAAAAAACCAGAAAACAAGATTGAAAAACCAAAAAATAAAAATAATCCTCTAGATAAACAACATCAGTCAACTAAAGAATACGAAATTATGCCAAAACATGCGAATTTTAAAGTTGATGAAGTAAAAAAAGAAATTAAAAACATAAAAGATATTAAAGTTGCATTAATCTGTGATGAATTTACATACCATTCCTTTAAGTACGAATTCAATGCCATCCCCATAACACCAGATAATTGGCTTAAAAAGTTCAAAACTGAAAAACCAGACTTATTTTTATGTGAATCCGCATGGAAGGGTTATGATGATGAAGGTAGCGTGAATCCTTGGAAAGGTAAAATTTATAGAAATTATCTGACAGAAGATGATAATCGTGATGATTTGCTGAAGATTATTGAGTATTGCATGAAAAATTCCATTCCGACTATTTTCTGGAACAAGGAAGACCCTCCATATTATCGGACTGAATACAACTCTTTTGCAGATACCGCCAGTGAATTCGACTACATTTTTACAACCTCAGAAAAATGCGTCAAATACTATAAAAGAGATTTTAACCATCCGAATGTACATACTCTAATGTTTGCAGGCCAACCTAAACTGTTCAATCCTATAAACCTAACTGGTAAAAAATATAATCAGATTGTTTTTGCAGGCACCTATTATACAAATCATCCTAAAAGAATCAGGATGATGGATAAAATTTTTGACATGATTATCGAACAATGGGGAGACATGTATATCTTTGACAGAACCTACTATGAAGACTTCGCCAAATACCCCGAACGTTATTTGAAGTATACTCATCCTCCAATCAAATATGAACAGACCTCAACAGTCTACAAACAGGCAGATTGGGGTTTGAATTTCAATACGATAACAGATTCAGAAACTATGTTTGCAAGACGCATTTTTGAACTCGCCCTATCATACACCAATATTTTAACAAACTATTCTAAGGGTGTTGATAAAATATTTGGAAAAAACGTCTTCGTTTTTGATGATATGAAAGAATTGCCAGATTTCAACAACCCTTATACTGAAATGAGATTGAATAATCTTTATGAGGTTCTGGAAAATCACACCTACAAGAAAAGATGGATGGAAATACTGGACACTATCGGCTTTGAATATGAAGTGGATAAAAATGATGTGTCATTAATTTTTAAATTAAACAATACAGATGAATTAGATGACATAAAATCCAAATTCGAAAGTATCAATTATGAAGAGAAGGTTCTGAATATACTTATTGACAATAAAGATATCAAAAATGATTTCAAAGACCAATATCCTCAAATCAACAATGTTTATACAAGTATCAATCAGATTAAAAATGATATAGAAACGGAGTTTTGGATGATATGTGACTTGAGCATTGATGAAAACTTCATAAGATATGCTATTCTCCACTACCAATATCTAAATAAGATGGTTTCAATCAAACACGGAAATGCTAGTTTTAAATTGATTGTTGAAGATTCCATTGAAAATAAGCTGATTAACAAAAGAAACCTTTCACTCATTGATGATCCAACATATGTCCTTACATATTATATTAATTTCAAAACCAACTCCAACGGAACAGCACCACCACCAATCAGCCAAAACATAGGAAACTACAAAATAACAGCAAAATACAACGAAAAAACAATAAAAAACACAAAACAGAAAATGACAATAACCGCAGAAGACATCAGCATGACTTACAAAGACAAAACCAACTACAACGTCCAACTAATCGACACCAACAAAAAACCAATCCCACTTGCAGGAGAAACCATAAAAATAACCATCAAAACCAAAGAATACAACATAAAAACAAACAACAACGGAACAGCAACACTACCAATCAACCTAAACATAGGAAACTACGAAATAACAGCAAAATACAACGAAAAAACAATAAAAAACACAATCACAATCACAAAACCTGAAATGACAATTACTGCAGAAGACATCAACATGACCTACAAAGACAAAACCAACTACAACGTCCAACTAATCGATGCCAACAAAAAACCAATCCCACTAGCAGGAGAAACCATAAAAATAACCATCAAAACCAAAGAATACAACATAAAAACAAACAACAACGGAACAGCAACACTACCAATCAACCTAAACATAGGAAACTACGAAATAACAGCAAAATACAACGAAAAAACAATAAAAAATATTATAGTAGTGAATAAAGCATAACTCCTTATATAAATAACCTAATTACTTAAGATCAGTAATCTTTAACTGAATGAATTAAATCGTCCATATCATTGAATAGATTATTTATATCATCATTATCCTTTTTATTTGAGCTCAATTGAATTACAAGTTCATTAATCAAATCTTCCATTTTATCAACGAATGCATTCAGAGTTTCAATTTTATTTTCAATTTCCCTTTCAACAAACTCATTTTCGTCAGTGTCTAATTCAACCATTTTTCTTGTAACGTCCAATTGATTGTTAAATAGCTGATTTGATTTTTTAATTGAAGATGTGAATTTATTATAGGCCATATGTGATGGATCAAATAGCTTTTCAACAAGTTCACGTGCCCTGCTCTGTTTTAGATTGTACTCCTGTTCAATTTTACTAAGTTCCTCATCGTATTTGGACACAGTTTGAACTACCTCAGGCTCATCGCGGTAGACCTCTTTTCCACATTGGGAACAGAAATGCTGATTTTCAACTAGCCTTGCCCCACAATAAATACAAAAATGATTATGATTATCTTCAATTGTCATACAACTAATATTTTAAACAAACAAGATTATAAACTCTATGATTTTTTTAATTTTAAAATCACTATTTCAGAATCTGTTCCCCATCTCATTGGAGTGTCCATAGAACCTACACCAGTGGTTACATGCAAGTATCTTCCCAAATCATTCCTAAAAAGACCCATATTATATTCAAACATCATATTGGCAAAGTTGATTGCCGGATAAAACTGACCCCCATGAGTGTGTCCGGACAATTGTATATCAAAGCCTAAAGAGGAAAACTCTTCCCAATAATATGGAACATGATAATTAATAATATTGACCAAATTAGGATTTAACAGACTTTCATCAATTTTAGGCATTTTTCTATCTCCAAATGAAAATGTCAATCCGAAAATATTCAGACATTCAAATTCGAACCTTTCATCATCCAAAACAATGACTCCTGCCTTTTTGCATGCTTTAATCACATCATCGATTCCAGGATAGAAATCATGATTTCCAGGTGTGAAAATTATGGGCATGTTTACCTTTTTAAAGGCTAAAAAGTCATCCTCTTCAACGACACAGGACCCATCTGCCAAATCGCCTGAAATGATTGCCAATTCGCATGTATTTTCAAGCTCCTTGAGTTTGTCTGCAACAGTCGCTATTATTTCCTTATGGCGAACTGAGCCGAAATGAACATCAGAAAGATGAGCAAGATTAATATCTCGAGATAAATTACTTAAAACTAATGTTTTTTCCTTCACAACCAATTTATGAGCTTTATAGAAATTATAAATTCCTAAAAGTGGAACAAAAGCCACCATAATACAAATTATTTCAAAAGGCAATGCTACAAAGCAGCCAAGCAAGTAAATAATGAGAATGTCAATCAAAAACATGACTGATGCCCACATCCAGATTCCATCAATATTGGATAGCAGCCTACCGAATTTTGTTGACTTTCTAGCTTCAAATAACATTGGAACGAAATGAATTAGACCAATGACTATTGAAAGAAGTAAAATATAAACTTCATTAACATCACCGAACAGGGCAAACAGATATTTCAATAAAAAGAACTCGAATAATACATAAAATGGTGTAATAAATATTACTCTTCTTGTTCTAAAACTCATAAATCAAACCTCTAAAACTATTATATCACATCAAGTATTTAAATAATTAAAAACAATTAAGATATGTAAAAATATCGGAGGTGAGTGATTTGAAAAACGATACCAAAAAAGCGGAAATAAAAACAGCTAACCAAAAACAAAGCAAAATTGAAGTTGACAACAGAGAATATGCCGAATGTGTCGTGTTAAGACCTGTTGGATATCCATTTGAGTTCAGTTTAATGGATGAAAACATTGAAATAACCAATAAGGAACTGTTTGAAGAATATGCACGTGACCAATGGTTAGGATTAGTTGTAAAAGAAAACTCACACCTATTTGACCAAAAAATCATACCAGATTATGGTTTTGAAATTGTAAAAGCAAAACCTAATGATTCAATAATTTCTGAAAATACTAGAATTAAGCTTATTACTGACGAATTGGATGTTAAAAAAGATGAAACCAGAATCAAGTCAAATATACTCCTTTCAGATATTGTTGGACAAGTCAATGCAAAAAATAAGATAAAGGTCATAACAAAATATTTGGAAAATCCCGAAAAGTTTGGACCTTGGGCTCCAAAAAATATTTTGTTTTACGGACTTCCAGGTACCGGAAAAACCATGCTTGTTAAAGCTCTTGCCAATGAGCTTGAAGTTCCACTGTATTTAATTAAAGCAACATCATTAATCGGAGATCATGTCGGAGATGGTGCATCTAAAATTCACGACTTATTCAAAAAAGCTAGTGAAAGTTCACCTTCAATAATTTTCATTGATGAAATGGACGCTATTGCACTTCACAGATCTTTCCAATCACTAAGAGGAGACGTTTCAGAAATCGTCAACTCACTTTTAACTGAAATGGATGGAATAAGTGAAAATGAATCCGTCATTACAATAGGAGCAACTAACAATCCCACATCAATTGATTATGCGGTAAGAAGTAGATTTGAAGAGGAAATTGAATTCAAATTACCTAATGATGATGAAAGACTATCCATTTTGGAAAATAATTTGGAGACCATGCCGTTAGATTACGATCTGGACTTGGGAAAAATTGTCAAACTCACAAAAGGATTATCCGGAAGAGATTTGAAAGAAAAAATCTTAAAGACCTCCCTTCACAATGCAATTGCAAATGACAATGACACCATCACAATGAAAAACATTGAATATGCATTGAACACAAGCAAAATTAAAAATAGAGATATTAAAGGAATGTTTGAATAAACATTTCCCATATTATTTTTTATAATTGAAAATATATTCTGCAGCTTCGATAATATCCTCGTTTTCATCCTTGGCTGCTTTTTTAAGATTTTTAGAAATATCATAAAAAATCTTATTGACAATGGAATTTGTTAAATTATCCAAGATTTTTATACTACCATCTACATCAGCCAACTTAACACTTGCTTTTTGAGTTTCGCGTTCTCTTATTTCTTCCATAGATGCTCTTAAATTACCAAGAATATTGTCAACTTCCATTATTTTAAAGGATTCTTTAAGTAAAATGAACTCTTCATTGATGATGTTTTCAGCTTCACCGAATTCCTTTTTTCTAAGGTTAGTATTTATCTCGGCAATTTCCCTTAAATCATCAATGTTAAAGGATTTCACACCCAGTTCACAAACATCATCTGTAATATCCCTAGGATTAGCAATATCCACCATCATCAAGTTATCATACTCTCTATCAATTCCCAATAAACGTTCTTTGGTGATAATTGCATGAGGAGCACTTGTTGCGCTGATTACCAAATCGGCAGTTGCCAAATACTTTTCCAAATCATTGAATAAAATAGCTTCCCCACCCAAATCCTGTGCAAGCTCAACAGCAACATAATAAGTCCTGTTTGCAACAAAAATAGCATTCAAATCTTTTTCAGCTAGTGCCTTTGCAACCAGTTTGCCCATTTTTCCAGCACCAATAACCAAAACGGATTTATTATCTAAACTGCCCATATGCTTTTCAGCAAGATCAATTGCAGCAGAACCAATTGAAACAGAACCCTTGTTAATGTTTGTCTTATTCCTAACTACCTGTCCAACATGGATTGCCTTTGTAAAAATAGCATCAAGAGAACGGCCACAATGATGGTTTTTCACAGCCTTATGCTTAGCATCCTTTACCTGGCCTAAAATCTGGTCTTCACCTACAATCATAGATTCTAAACCAGAAGTCATGCGTAATAAGTGCATAACAGCTGATTGACCATACTCGATAACAATACTTTGATTTTCATGAGACAATAATTCCTCATCTTCTGGAATATAGTCATTATTAATGTAATACTCTTTCCTATTACAGGTAGAAATCTCAACATACTCACCAATGGAATATTTCTCCTGCAATTCATAAAACAATTCATCAATATCCTTTGAAATTATCTCCATAGACTGGATATCTGCAATTTTATGGTCAACCCTCAAATTTAGTATCACTCTAATCCCCTTATTAATTTATCAATATAATCTTTAGCATCATCCATTTTTCTAGATTTAATCAAATCATTAATTTTCTCATCTTCAAAAATCTGGTAAAGGCATTTTTTACGTTCTTTTTGGTTGTCAACAACACCTTTCAATTGAGAACGTGCATAGTCCTGAAGCTCGATTTCCAAAATATCATCTTCAGTGATGATTGATTGAATTTTCTTTCTAAGTTGACGAGCCATTAATGGACTTTTTCCGTTAGTAAAAATAGATATTTCAATATCTCCAATATTAAAACTTGTAGGAACAATCACATCCCCCTTTTGCGGAAAATCAGCTCGATTAATAAGTTTTCCCTGCGCGATTTCGCAGACATAATCAGAAAGTTCCCTATCTCCACTGGCAACAATAACCATATCAGACCACCCTACCAGTTCATCAACATCCTCTGTGGAACATAAAATAGCTCCCTTATGTTCCAACTCCTCAGACAAATCATTTCCTGCCAATTTTACATTGGCACCATGGTCTAAAAACTTATTAGCACGCCTAGTTGCCACTTCACCAGTGCCTAAAATAAAAACATTTAAGTTAGAAGTGTTTAAATAAATAGAAGTCCAATCCATTTTAATCAGAATTTTCAAGAGACTTAGCATGCAATACTTTTACAGCAGCTCTTAAATCATTATTGCAATCGGTTAAAACATTCATAGCTTCCAATTTTGTAACATTGAATGTTTCAGCTAAAGCTTCAGCCTTTTCATCCGGAGCAGGTTTATTGACACCAACTAACCTTTCAGACAATTCTTTTTTCAAATCTAAGTATTCATCATGACTCATTCCCATATTCCTTAAGGTCATATCTCTCAATGGACAAGGTTTTGATGGTTTACAACACCATACGAGAGATCCAAAGCAAGTTCCGGCCCCTTCACCTAATCTGGTTTCCTTTGCAAACTGAGTTTTAATTTCAATATACTCCCTAGGTGTTAAATTAACTTCCTGTAACGCATTTAAAACAGGGCACGGTTTAATAGGCGGACAACAAAAAGCAAGTCCCCTTACATCTCCTCCCCTACAAATATGAGACGGTGCATCTTCCCAAGTCATGATAATCCTCCAAAAATAATTTTCATTAACATTAATCAAATAATTATAAAATATTAATATAATTTATTTGAACAATGAATATATAATCTTTTTTATGAAAAGTTATTTAAAGTTCAAATTCATTAATATAATAAAGATAAAATAATGGAGGTTGAAAATGAGATTATAGAACCCTGCTGCATTCTTTATTAGTTTAATGATGAGTATGATAATGGCAATAATATTTGGTATGATTGTTCCATATTTTATAGGCATACCAGGCCTGGAACCGGACGTATGCTTATATATGTGGCCTATAAGATGGGTGACCGCATATCTATTAATCAACATAATAATTTATCCAATAGGATTCGGACTTGCAGAAAAAGTATTCCACTTCAATCCTGACCGTGACGGAATGGGATTGTGGAACCCAGCGGCATTTTTCATCAGTTTAATGATGAGTTTAATCATGGCAGCAATATTCGGACTTACTATGGGAATGCCTGTTGATTTATTATTCATTTTATGGCCTGTAAGATGGGTAACTGCATATTTATTAATCAACATTGCAATATATCCAATCGGATTTGGACTTGCAAAAAAAGTTTTCGGATTTGATCCGATGGCACAATAAGGTTTTTAAACCTTATTTACTTATTTTTATATAGATACCATGACTAAAGAAAAAATTATTATCGAAGACATTACCATCACATTAGAGCGAAAGAATATTAAAAACATGTATCTTCGAGTTTTGCCACCTAACGGCGAAGTAAAAGTATCAGCACCCATTTTTCTTTCTGATGATGCAATAAGAGATTTCATCATATCCCGCAAAGAATGGATTTTAAAAAAACAGAGATTGATACAGGAAAATAAGATTGCAGCCCAATTAAAATATAAAAATGGAGAGAAACATCAATTATGGGGCGAGGAATACACTCTGCAATTAATTAAAAATGATAACATAAAATCAGCCATTGTTGATATTGAAAAATCAGTTATTTATTTGCCTGTGCCTCCAAGAAGCACCATCGATAAAAGAAAGAAAATCTTAGACGAATTTTACAGGAAGGAACTTCAAAAAGCAATACCTGAAGCTTCAAAAAAATGCATAAATATCGTTGGAAGAACCCCTGCAGAAATTAAGGTTAGAAAAATGAAAAACTGGGGAAACTGTAAACAAAATGGTATTATAACACTCAATTTAAATCTGGCAAAAAAACCACCAATCTGTTTAGAATACGTCTTAATACATGAATTATGTCATTTAATTGAGTTCAATCATGGAAAAAAATTTAAAAAATTGATGGACAAGTTTTGTCCAAATTGGAAAAAAATAAAAAAAGTATTGAATGAATAAGAAGACTTATCTATTTTCTTTAAGCATATCTTCTTTTTCATCAGCAGTCAATTTATCAACTATTTCTTCAGGAGTACCTATATCTAGGAGTTTACCTCCCCTCATTAAAGCTGCTCTGTCACAGACATCTAAAACAAAGTCCATATCGTGAGAAATGATAATGAAAGTTTGTTCTAATTCTGTACGAGCCTTTAATATGGAATCAGTTACAACAACACGAGTAACCGGATCCATTGTACCAGTTGGTTCATCCAAAACAATTAAATTAGGTTCTTTAATTAAAACTTGTGCTAAAGCAACCCTATGTTTTTCCCCTACACTTAATTGGTCAGGATATTTATCTAAAATATTAACTGCAACATCATCAGTAAATCCTACAGTGGTCAATGCATGAATAGCTTTAATCTTACCGAATTCAGCAGGTAAATTTAAACTGATAGCATCGGTCAAGTTACCCAAAATTGTTCTGTGAGGATATAAAGAATATTCCTGATGTAATAAACCAATATACGGCATGATACGTCCACGATTAAGAGGACCTACTTTTGTCATGTCTATCCATTCATCACCAAGTTTAATTTGAATATCACCGCTACTTGGTTCAGTTAATCCCATTAACATACGTGTAGTAGTTGTTTTACCAGATCCACTTAAACCAACAATACCGAATATTTCTTCTTTATTGATGGTTAAGCTAACACCATCCACAGCTTTAACAACACCACGTTCAATGGAGTAGTAATGTTTTTTAACATCTTCAAGAACCACTTCAGGTTCACCGAATTCAGGGATTTCTGGTTTTTGAGGAACAGGAACTGTGGCCATAAATTCATCAACGACTTTTTCTGGTTCTCCTTCCTCTTTAATTTGACCGTTTTCTAACCAAATAACATTATCTGCTAATTCAGTCATTACTTCAGGCCAGTGAGAAGTAATTAACATGGTGATTCCTTCATCTTTAACACCTTCTTTCAAGGTATTGTGAAGTTTTATTGCAGTTTGTGGGTCTAAAGTACCGGTAGGTTCATCAGCTAAGAACATCATTGGATTTTTAGCCAATTGTCTTGCAAGCACTACTCTTTGTTTTTCCCCACCACTTAAATCACGAGCAATGTGAGTAATCCTATGGTTCATTTGAACCATTTCTAATAACTCTAAAGCATCATAAATACCTTCTTCGTACTCCTTATCATCAGGCATTGCTCTCATTACATTTTCAATTACAGTTTCTTCGTCATACAATGCGAAGTTACGTTGTAACATGATGGAAATTCTTCTTTTGATACTTGAGAATAATTTTCTTTCACAATTATAAAAATCAACTTCTTTAGCTTCTAAAGTAGCTCCACAACTACATTTTTCACCCACATGAGATGGGGAGTCAACAGCCAAACAATCTGGACAAACTGCTAAATTAACAAGAATTTGACCATCATCAGGTTTGTAATCTAATGTACCTCTAAGCATGTTAATTAAAACAGATTTTCCACTACCACTACGTCCTAATATACCTAAAGTCTCTCCTTCACTAATCTTCAAATTAATATCTTTAAGAACATCAACACCGTCAAATGTTTTAGTAATATTCTTAAGTGTTATAAAATCCATGAAATCACCTATTGAAATAATCTTTATTTTAAACTATTAATATAAGTTTCTAATAACAATTGTTTTAAAAAATATTAAAAATTAGTAATATTAAAATCTAAATTACCGGAAATGACTGAACGAGCTATTGAAAATCCGTAAACTCCTGTATCAATCATTTTCTTAACGTTTTCAATTGAATTTACAGAGTTATTTCCAATAACCTTAATGCCAGTATTTTCACAAATTCTATTTAAAAGATCCCAATCAGCTTCAAAAATGCCTTTTTTCATTGCATCAACATGTAAATAGTCAGCACCTGAATCTTCAATGGCCTTAGCAATACTCAACGTATCGACACCATCAACATTGGCCCTGATTTTTACTGAAACTTCACAATCCACGTTGTCAACAATTTGAGAGATGAATTCCCTTAAATCATCCCTTTTCAACATTTCCTGGCCACAACCAACAGATAAAATCTCCTCTTGGCGACAATGACAGTTAATTTCAACAATATCTAAATCTTTAATTTTACCCACTTCAATAATCGGCTGTGGAGTTGTTGCACGGACATTAGCTGAAACTTTTACATTGTTGTGAACTTTCTTAATTGAAGCAACCTCACTTTCAATATGGCTGAAAATCACATCCAAAGGGAATACGAATTCTTTCCTTCCCCTTTCAATGATTCTTTTACTTGCTTCAATAGTTGGAGTATCCAAACTATAGCCGCCCAAAGTAGCTACATTAAAACCATATGGAATAACTTTATTTAAAAAATCAGCATCAGTTATTCCCGCCATTGGCGCAACTACTTTAAGCATAATTATCCTCAATATTTTTTTTCAATGACCCAAGTCCACATTTCATTGTTATGAGCACGAATTTCTTCAAGACCAATATCAGCCATATATGCTGCATCTTCAGCATTCTTGCCCCTACCAATTCCTGCTTTAAGCTTGATACCAATCTCTTCATCGATTTCAATCATGATTTCTTCAATTTCTTTTTCACTTAATCCATTACATGGGGACATGAAATTATCTCCACCAATGAAGAATAATAATGCACCTTTTTTGATTAATTTAGTCATTAAATAATGTTGAGCCTTATTAACCATGAAACTGGTGTCAAAAGCAGATTCAATATCAGTTAAAGTTTCAGTAACGCTGTTAATGTCAATATGAGCTGCTTGAACAAAACTATCTTCTTCACTAACTAAACTATCGATAGCCAAAATTTCTTTTCTTTCCCCGGATTGAGCACTACCTGCTTTTTGTAAAGCAATAGTTGCTAATTTTTGAGCTTCGTGAGGAGTTTCAGCAGCACCAACACCCATACTGACAGTGATAGGGTATCTGTTTCTAATAGATCTTTGAATTCTTAAATGATCTTCTTCATCAAGACCATTTGAAATTGCAAGTAAATTATCGAATCTTGTAAAGAAAACTAAACCTTTTTTATTTCCAAAATGATTGTTTAAATCAGCAAATAAATTTGCTTGAAGCATTTGTAAATCAGATTCAGTTCTAGGTCTTGGAGTTACAGTCCAAGGCCCGTAATTGTCAATTTGTATTAAAGTCATTTGTATCATTGAATAACCGCCCTTTTCCATATTAAGGAATACTATCAATAATAATTTCAGCTAAATTTTTTTTAGCATCTAAATTATTCATTATTGTATTTGTAATTATTACCTTATTAACTATTTGATTTAAGTCACTTTTTTTATCCTCATCTTTATTGTCAATTACCATAACATCTAAAAAATCTTCATATAATGATGCAACTCCAACTGATGAAACTTCAATATCCAATGCTTTCATGAATTTGCTTGCAGGACCTGAAACAGAATCAGAACCAATAATAGGAGATACTGCAATAACAAAAGCATCCCTTAAAGCATCACGAACACCTTCTAAAGACAAAATCGGTGAAATTGAAGTTATCGGATTGGATGGACCAATAATCACTGCATCAGAGTTCCTTATTGCCTCAATAATTCCTTTGCTTGGAGAAACCTTGGAAAACTCAATATCCAAAACTTCAGGCTTTGATTGATGCTTGATTAAAAAGTCATGGAATTCCAATTCCCCAATATCAGTTATAATCTTAATCTCTGAATTTTCCTCACTCATTGGAATAATTTTTGATTTGATGCCCATTTTTTCTGATTGAATTTCAACAGCTTTTAAAAGACCATACTCTTTCATTATCTGTGTCTTTTGTATTTTTGTTGCCCTGTCAATATCTCCAATCCTGAGCAATTCAGGACATCCTATCTCTTCAAGCCTTTCATGGGTAATGAAAGTGTCTCCCTTAACGCCATACCATAACTCATCGTTAATCATGTCAGACATTGTATATAATACAGTGTCAATATCCGCTGAGACATATACGCCTGAAAAATAATCATTCTCCAGAGTGTTTACAATTATTGTTAACTCCTCTTGAGGCACCAATTCTTTTATGCCCTGCAATAATTTTGGAGTTCCAGTTCCTCCAGATAATACGGTAATCATGATAATCACTTATTTCCTAAATACGTCAAATTCCTTTGGCATTAGAACGGATTTGATATTGGAATCTTCATTTCTTAATGTATCAAAACTATCGAATCCTCTAACGATAACAACAGGAAGGCCCTCATCAGCTTGCCCCATAATAAGTGATGCTGCTGAAGCCAGTTCGTCACAAGTTGCAATTTCAGTAGTTTCCAACTCCCTGCCGTATAAATCTTTCTCACCAACTCTTCTCCAAATTGGTGAAATTCCAGAACATCCAATTGCAGTACCGATTGCTCCAAATCTAAAAGCCCTTCCTTGAGTATCTGTAATAATAACTGCAATTTCTTCGCCAAATTCATTTTCTAAAAACTTACGAATTTCCAAAGCAGATGCATCAGCATTTTCCGGCATAGGAGTGGCGAGGCCATCACCTACATTAGACTCATCAATACCTGCATTTGCACAGACAAAACCATGAATTGTTTCTGTGATAATGAAATTAGGACCCACTTCAACAATTTCATTGGACTGTTGGATAATGGCTTCGACTAATTTCGGATCCTTTTTAGACTTTTCTGCAAGTTCAATAGCCTTTTCGGATGGAACCAATTCATCCAATCTGATGAAATTTTCTTCTGCCTTAGAGATTAAAGTTTCTGCAATCAATACAATATCACCATGTTTAAGGCCACAGCCTTGCTTTTCAATAGCTTCTTTAATTATTATTGAAATATCGCTGTTTCCATCAACAATGGGAATATCCTCTAAACCAAATAATTCAATACTCATAATAATCATCTAAAAAATTAAAAAAAGAAAAAAATTATGGATTATAGACATCAATAGTCCATTCTCCATCAAAAACAGCTGCTGAAGAAGTTACCGGCTTTTCGTAGTTTGCAAAAGTACCTTCATCAAAAATAAATTTAGCTGCATCAGCAGATGTTTTTGCTTCAAACTCAACAAAATCATGCACCTGACTTCCATAAGTTGAAATGAAAGCCGCTTTTCCGTATGGAACCTGCTCAACTAATATTTTTTTATCGTTGACAATACCAATATAGCAGTCATACTCATCTTCATCCGCACTAGATGAAACGACAGCCGCTATTCTTGGAGTATTGTAATCATCTTTTTCATAATCCATAGTAAGCAAGGAATATGCCATAGCATCTCTCATATTCATGCCTAAAGCTATTTTATCTGCTATAACATCAGTTTGAGACCCGTTTGAAACAATTGCAATATCATCAACAATACGAATACA
>Ga0256404_1005252_pt1 | contig 23216 bp, 19 predicted proteins | sample RumenRJG_01DNA_FD_185990 | JGI IMG/M metagenome (GOLD analysis project Ga0256404, IMG submission 185990) | Bovine rumen microbial communities from Lethbridge, Alberta, Canada - RJG_01 | ecosystem: Host-associated > Mammals > Digestive system > Stomach > Rumen | place: Canada: Alberta | collected... | reverse complement strand
TTTTTTTTGTTGTAAGAGTTAATAGTTGAAGAAGATATATTACATACTTTTAACGGTAATGGTTCTTTGTGTTGCTTGTGAGTTTAAGTTAACCAAAGAGATTGATAGCAGAACTTCGGTAGAGGTTGTGCGCTATGACCGTTTGGAGAGTAGATATCTCACTACGGGTGATTTTTCAGCTTTACAACAGATGAATGTTGATTATCCGATAGTTACCCGCACTCTTGTTGAGAATGTGTTGAAGCTGGGAGCTGTGTATGAGCCTGATATCAACAGCAAGTTTCTTAATTTTTATCAGGATAGTATTCTGCAGACGGTAATTGCCGATACAGAAACGGAGTATGCCAATATGATGGATGTTAACGAGAGTCTCAGTAGTGCCTTTGACAAGTTGCAGAGCCTTATTCCATCGGTGAAGAAGCCTGAGATTTACACGCTTATCGGTGCTCTCGACCAGAGCATTATTGTTGGCGACAACTATATTGGAGTGTGTCTTGATAAGTATCTTGGCAAGGATTATCCTTTGTATAAGAAATACTATACTGCTCAGCAACGTGAGTCGATGAGTCAGGAGTATATTGTTTCTGATTGTGTTACATTCTATTTGTTGAGCCTGTATCCCTTGAAGGATTTTGAGCAACGTTCGCAGTATGAGCGCGACCTTCACATGGGAAAGATTATGTATTTGGCTAATGTGGTAACAGGCAAGAATCTCTTTACAACTCCTTATGTGAAGAGGGCTGGCAAGATGAAGAAGGCTTCGAAAAACATGTCGTTTGAAGATTTTCTGAAAGATTAAATTATCGGAGAATTCTGATTATTCCGATTATTCCGAGTACTCCGAAAATTCTGATTATTCTGAATACTCCGAGCCTTGTTTTATATCATTCTCCTTCAGATAGTTGTGCAGCAGGTTGGTGAACTCATAGTTCTTCAATCCCCATTTTGGCGCTATGAGCATACTGGCTGGCGACTGGCTCACAAAGCGTTCCAATACCAATGAAGGGCGCAGATGCTGAATGTATCTTGCTATGAGTTGAATATATTCCTCAACGCTATACACATGAAAAGGAGTCTTTTCATAAATCTCAGCCAAACGGGTGTTGCGGATTATCTGCATCTGGTGAATTTTCAGAATGTCGAGTGGGAGAGAGGATATTATCTCAGCCTGTCGGATGCTCTCGGCGGCATCTTCGCCAGGGAGTCCAAGAATGATGTGCCCACCAACGAGTATTCCGCGCTTGTGGGTTTCTTCTACCGCTTTTCGGCAGCAGGCAAAGTCGTGTCCTCGGTTTATTCGTTTTAGCGTGTCGTCGTTGGCCGATTCTATTCCGTATTCAACAAGCACAAAGGTGCGCTTGCTTAATTCTGCCAAATAGTTGAGCAGTTCCTCGCTCACGCAATCAGGGCGTGTGCCAATAACCAATCCCACAACATCATCAACGGCAAGAGCCTCCTCATAATAACTCTTTAGTTTGTCAAGAGGGGCATACGTGTTGGTGAATGCCTGAAAATATGCCAGATACTTCATCTCGGGATATTTTCTCTCGAAGAATGTCTTGCCAGCATTAAGCTGTTCGGTTATGCTGTCGTGCTTATGGCAGTATGAAGGATTGAATGTGCGGTTATCACAATAGATACATCCTCCGCGACTTATTTTGCCGTCGCGGTTAGGGCATGTCATACCTGCATCGATACTTATCTTTTGTACTCTAAAATCGAATTTGGAACGTATCCAGCTTGAGAAATCATTATAAAAGGACTCCATAATGCTGCAAAATTACAAAAATATTATTACCTTTGCTTAGAAGAAACAAAAATAATCTATCAATAATGAAGAAATTTTCTATTATGTGTGCAGCAGTATTGTTGACATCGGCAAGTGTGATGGCAGCTAACGATATCACTCTGAAAGATGTTACTGGGAGCACTTTCAAAGCAGAAATGGTGTCGGGGATGGATCCTATTCCTGGTACAGACCAGTATGCTTCAATTAGTGATGACGGTAAAAAAATCATAACCTATTCTTTCCGTACAGGTAAGGAAACAAGCGTTTTGCTTGATGTTAAAAACACTATTGGCGAGAAAATAGACAAGGTTGATGGATATATCCTTTCGCCTGATGGCTCTCGAATGTTGGTGCAGACAAACACCCGAAGGATTTATCGTCGCTCGTTTACAGCTGATTACTATATTTACACAATAAAGAGCCACAAGCTTGAGAAGCTTTCTGATGGAGGAAGCCAGCAATGTCCGGTGTGGAGCCCTGATGGCTTACAGGTGGCTTTTGTTAGAGACAACAACATCTTCCTTGTGAAACTGCTGTATGATAATGCTGAGAGCCAGGTAACAAAGGATGGAAAGTTTAGAGAGATTATCAATGGCATTCCTGACTGGGTGAACGAAGAGGAGTTTTCTACCAATCGTTCTCTCACATTCAATGCTGATGGAACGATGATATGCTGGATAAAATATGATGAGCGCAAGGTGAAAGATTATGCTTTGCAATTGTTCAAGGGCGCATATCCTTCAAACGAGGCTTTTGCTACATATCCAGGATATTACACATATAAATATCCTAAGGCTGGCGAGGATAACTCTGTTGTCACAGCATGGAGCTACGACATAAAGTCGCATGTGACCCGCCAGCTTAATGTTCCTGTTGATGCTGATGGATACATGCCACGTATTCACTCTACAAAGAATGCTTCAAGCATCCTGGTCACAACAATGAACCGTCATCAGGATCAAATGAATATCTATACTGTTAATCCTCGCTCATGTGTTGCCCGACTGCTTGTTCAGGAAAAGAGCAACAAATATGTAAAGGAGGAATCTTTGGAAGGAATTATTGTGGGCGAGAACTCATTGCTTCTTCCAAGCGATCGTGACGGCTTTATGCATCTGTATCTTTATTCGCTCAACGGAACTTTGCTACGCAAGATTGTTCCAGGAAACTATGACATTACAGAGGTATATGGATATAACGAAACAACGGGCGATGTGTATTTTCAGGCAGCAGAGATAAATGCTCACGATCGTCAGGTGTTTGTTGCACATAAGAATGGAAAGATTGAGCGATTAACCAATCAAGAGGGGTGGAACGCAGCTACATTCTCGGGCGATTACAAATATTTCTTGAACAACTGGAGCAACTACGACACACCTTATGTATATACCATACGCGACAATAACGGTAAGGTGCTTTCAACTCCTGTTGATAACAAGGCTTTGAAGAAAAAAGCTGCCGAATATGGGTTTGCTAAACGCGAAACATTCTCGTTCACCACAACAGATGGAGTGAAACTCGACGGATGGATGGTGAAACCTGCAAACTTTGATGCAAACAGGAAATACCCTGTGATAATGTTCCAATATGGTGGACCAGGAAATCAACAGGTGCGTAATTGTTGGACTGCTGGGTCTATGGGTAATGGTGGCGCATTCGATTCTTATCTTGCTCAAAAAGGATTCATCGTTGTTTGTGTTGACGGACGAGGAACTGGCGGACGAGGTTCTGAATTTGAAAAATGCACTTATCTCAAACTGGGACAGCTGGAGGCTAAGGATCAGGTGGAAACAGCCTTGTGGCTTGGCAAGCAGAGCTTTGTTGATGCATCAAATATAGGTATCTGGGGCTGGAGCTTTGGAGGATTCAACACCTTGATGAGCATGAGCGAAGGAAGAGGAGTGTTCAAGGCTGGCGTAGCTGTTGCGCCTCCTACCGATTTCCGTTTCTATGATACTGTTTATACCGAGCGATATATGCGCACACCTAAGGAGAATCCTTCGGGATATGATGATAATGCCATCACTCGTGCTGAGAAACTTCATGGCGCCCTGTTGCTTTGTCATGGCGTGGCTGATGATAATGTTCATCCTCAGAACACCTTTGAATATGCCGAAGCTCTTGTGCAGGCTGACAAGGATTTCAAGGAGAATTATTACACCAATCGCAATCACAGCATCTTGGGAGGAAACACCCGTAACCACCTGCTCCGACAGATTGCTAATTGGTTTGAAGAACATCTACAACGTTAAAAACGTTTCCTTTTTCCTTTGAAGTTTGAAATTTGAAATTTGAAGTTTGAACTTTGAGATTTGAACTTTATGATTACTTTTATGTTTGAGTGGCTCAAAGTAGAAAACAAATCATAAATTTCAAACTTCAAAGTTCAAACTTCAATGACTATTCTATTATTCCTGCATTCTTCCATTGCTGTGCAAGAAGTGTGCTGTCGGCAAGTGCTGTCTCTTGTGTAACCTCATATTCTTCCATCAGCACATTGGCCATGTCTTCAATGGTGAACTCTTTATTCTCAAGTTTCTGCCACAATAGGGCAGAACTCTCGTTCATGCTTATGATATTGCTGAAATTCATGTTTTCCTTGCCTTCGGCAACAATTATATTCTCTCCGCAGATGTTGCGAAGCACAAATCCTGTTTTCTGTTTCATATCTTTATATGTTTTTACTATAGTTCGCAAGTTTTCGTTTAATTATATTGTTCCAAAAATGGGAATCCATATTCTTCTATAAAAAGCTAATAGCCATCGTCTTATGGGGCGAAGCGACATCCATAGCTTGGAATAAACTTTCCATTTCCAACCATCTATTGGGTCAAGCTGTTTTCTTCCCTTACGATAGAAACCTATTGCTTCTCCTTTTATGTCGCTGTAACGGCAATATTCAGGAGTGATGTTGCCATCGCCAAGGAGGGTAACCTTTTCGCCATTAACAGCAATAAGTCGGTGAAGAACGTATTTCCCTGGTGCAATCTCAGCAAGAACAGGTGTGCCAATCTTGGGGCTATCGGCTTTTTTTAATAACCCCTCATCTCGTCCGTGTTCAAGAAAAGGGCGCATGCTGTAGCCTTTTAACAAAAGGGTTACGGTGTGTCCTTCATTCATGAACTTGACAATTTCGGGCAAAAGAATGGAATTGGCTATTTCCACGTTTTTTTTATTATTCTTCTCCATGGCAGACTTCGTTTTTCGTCAATTCATTACTGCACACTATAGCTGCTTCTCTGTTTGGCAGGCAATGAAGTGTGTAGATAGGAGTTGTTTCTATAATTCTTGTAATTGTATTGCAGATATTGTCGAAGATAACCTTGTCCCATTTCATTGACGAGCAGGCAGGGAGCAAATATGCAAAAGCCTCGATAGGAGAAACTTTCTCTATGCTGTTTTCTTGGGCTCTTAGAATCTGTGTTATTGCTCCTAAACGTGCTTTCACATTTCGATAGCAAGGGGTTTTACCGCTCCATGGACTTCCGTAGATATATGCCTTGCCATCAATTAGTCTTATGATAGGATTGTCATCATTCATTAGATCGCAACCTGGAATATGTTTCAGCCACATGCTCACCTGGGTGCTCTTGCCTGTGCCACTTTTTGCGGTGAAGGCATAGCCATAACCATTATGACGCACCAAAGAAGCGTGAATGAGCAGAGTGTTGTGAAAGCTTCCGGCAAACGCAAAAATGAGCATCAGGGCATTGTTGAGACCAAAACTACGCATATTGTAATTTCCCCTAAGAGCACACTTGCAATGCTTGAAATCATTGTCGGTGATAAGCAGGCAACATTCTTTGCCGTTAATGTCTTTTATAATATATTGATAGCCTCCATTGGTTAGCTCGTCAACAATCGTGTGACCGTTTCCTGTGTCGAAATCCTTAATGCGCTCTCTTTGCTCTTTGGGGATAGGGGAAATGCTATCGTCAACGTGGAGTGAAAAAAATAAACCGTCCAGCGTATTAGCTACTCTGAACGGAATTAGTGATGGCAGCAAGGAAAAATCATTCCTGTCATCACTATTAAAGGAAATCTTAACGCCGAATTCAGCTATGTTGAAATATCCTTCCTTAGAATTCATTTTTTCTTGCTTTTCTTTGTCTTATTCTGGGCATTTAGATAATCTGTATCAGGTAATATTCCTTTGAATCTGAAATCGTTGGCATTTATATATTTGATGTTATACAAATGCTGCCCTTTCTTATTTGATACGTAACGTTTACGCATCTTAACATATTTCCTTTCTGCATCCTTTTTCTTTTCTGCAAAAACAACCAAGCATGCAGGATGTTCCTGACCTATCCCTTTAAGATGATCTTTTAGCTGATAGGAATAGTTGTCGCGACTATAAAGAAACTTGTTTTTTGTTTCGAGCCACACGGAGTCAACTTCCTGAATGTCGGTAAAATAAACTGTGGAATCATTAAATGATGCAGCAAAGCCAAACATGAAAACCTTTCGTGCATGATTTTCAGCGCTACACTGGAAAGAAACAGCCAACAATAAAAGGGCCGTGAAAAACAATTTTTGTAATTTCATTCTCTTTTCTCTTTATTTATGTTGCTCTGCCATCACTTAATGATAAATGTTATTGTCCTAAGTATGACTTGAGCATTTTATTCTTTGTACTATGGCGCAAACGTCGGATAGCCTTTTCTTTTATCTGACGAACTCGTTCACGGGTTAAACCATATTTGTCGCCAATCTCCTCAAGAGTCATCTCTGGTTGACCAATACCAAAGAAACATTCAACAATAGCTCTTTCGCGCTCGTTTAATGAACCCAATGCTCTTGAAATCTCATCGCGCAGAGACTCGTCAACTAATTGCTGGTCGGCAGAGGGGGCATCGGCATTTGGGAATACATCAAGAAGGCTATTGTCTTCGCCATCAATGAAAGGGGCATCTACCGAAACATGACGCCCATTTACTTTCATTGCATCAATAATCTTATCTTCTGGAAGATCTATCTTGTCGGCAATCTCTTCTAAACTCGGACGACGTTCATTTTCTTGCTCAAATTTGTTGAGCACTCTGTTTATCTTGTTTACGCTTCCTACCTGATTCAATGGAAGACGCACAATACGGCTCTGTTCAGCTATGGCCTGAAGAATGCTTTGGCGTATCCACCACACGGCATATGAAATAAACTTAAAACCACGTGTCTCATCGAATTTCTGTGCAGCTTTTATTAGTCCTAAGTTTCCTTCGTTTATCAAGTCAGGAAGGCTTAGACCTTGGTTTTGATACTGCTTTGCTACTGACACTACAAAGCGCAAGTTTGCTTTTGTCAACCTCTCAAGTGCTTTGCGGTCACCTTTCTTGATTCGTTGAGCCAATTCTACCTCTTCCTCAACAGAGATTAAGTCTTCATGACCAATTTCCTGTAAGTACTTATCAAGAGAAGCGCTCTCTCGATTGGTAATAGATTTTGTGATTTTCAGTTGTCTCATTAAGCGTTAATTTAAATTAGATGAACGCAAATGTACGGGTTTTCATTGATTTGACCAAATATTTTTGTCTTTTTATTTATAAATAAATGTATATTATTGTGCTTATGCAATTAAAATGACAAAAAAAGCTCGGATTTTAGTCCGAGCCTTTTTGATATTTATAGGGTATAGATTAATCGTTCTGTAGAGGAACAGCAAAGTAAGCCTTCTTGCCTGTAGGCCATATACCCTGAATGTATAGAACAGGATCCTTGCTTGTTGAAGCTGTCTTTACAAATTTCTGTAGCTGCTCAATATTCTTGACAGGCTCATCGTTTACTTTCTGAATGATGAAACCTCGGCTGATACCTGCATCCTTCAAAGCACCATTGTTTACCTTGATAACCTGAACACCATATGAAATCTTGAGTGATTCTTTCTGTTCGGCTGTAATCTCGCGGAAATTGCCTCCAAGAACATCAAGGTCGGCTGCCTTTACAACAGATGTGTTGCCCTGAGCATTCTTCAAAGTGATAGTCTTTGTTATGGTCTTCTTATTGCGCAAGTAGGTTATTGTTGCCTTGTCGCCAGGACGCTTGCTTGTAAGTGCTTCCTGAAGCTCGCTCATCTTGCTTACCTTCTTACCGTCGAACTTTGTGATTACATCGCCTTCCTTCAAGCCTGCTTCTGCACCATTGCCGTCGTCATCAACCTTGGCTACATATACACCATCGTTAGTACCAAGGTCAACTTCCTGACCCTTGTCTTTCTTGTCGTTGATGAAGTTTAGAACATCGCCGCCCTGAATACCAAGCATAACACGTTGAACGCTACCATATTTCTTGATGTCGTCAACAACCTTGTTCATAATTGTTGTTGGGATAGCAAAGCCATAACCGCTGTATGCACCTGTTTGTGAATAGAGCATAGCGTTGATTCCTACCAACTCGCCACGTGTGTTAACAAGAGCGCCACCTGAGTTTCCTGGGTTGATAGCAGCATCTGTCTGGATAAAGCTTGAAATGCTTGGACCATTTCCTCCACCGCTAAGTCCACGTGCCTTTGCGCTTACAATACCTGCTGTTACTGTTGATGACAAGTTATATGGATTTCCAACAGCAATAACCCATTCGCCTACTTTAAGATTGTCTGAATCGCCAATAGGCAGGGTAGGGAGATTCTTACCGTCTATCTTGATAAGAGCAAGGTCGGTTGTTGGGTCTGTACCTATTATACGTGCAGAGAATTCTCTGTTGTCGTTAAGTGTAACTGTAAGCTCATCGGCGCCATTTACAACATGGTTGTTTGTTACAATATATCCGTCTGCGCTAATGATAACACCAGAACCTGTTGCTTCTTTCTTTGGTGTTTGAATCTGACGTTTCTGTGTGCCGCCGTTGCCAGGATTGCCAAAGAATCCGAATGGGTCGCCAAAGAAATCAAATGGATTTGATTCTACATCTACGGTTTGAACTTTTGAGTTCTGAACAAATTTAATGTGTACAACAGCTGGTAATGCCTTCTCGGCAGCATAAGTAAGATCTACTGGCTGTCCTGGAGTAGCAGCTGTTGCGTTTGTTGCACTCGCAGCATTTGCTTTTACGAATGCACCTGCAGAAAATGCCAAGGCAGTAACGCACATGGCTGTCATTGCGTACTTGTAAATGTTCTGTTTCATGTTTTAATATTTTATATTTTTCAACTTTCTATTTTTTTGCCAAAACATAGTGGCTTCGTTTAATTTATCGATTGCAAATATAGGAGCAAAAATTGTTAAACTGACAAAATGTCTTTATCTTTATCCTGTTTTAACAATTTAAAGTTTTTGATTAACGGCTCTTAAAAGAAACTCATGCCTATTTTAAGTTTCTTAAAAAATAGCATCCTTTTATTCTACTTGGTAGAATGCTTTGTGCAAAAGCATGTGCTGAATGATTATTAAATCGTGGAAATGTTGTTAAAGGCTTGGATTATAATTAAATATATGTAACTATAACTTGATAGTAAAATTAAAAAAGTAAAAATATTTAAGCTGCTACCTTGTTATTTTACGTTGAAAACTTCTATACTATTTAATTTTATGGATTATTTACTATATTGCAATCTGACAATTACAGTAATTACAATAATTACAATGAAAAAGCTGCACCTGCTTTTTTTTACATGAAAACAATCCACTATTGTGAACAGACCCAGGTTAAACTGGGTCTTCTGTTGGGTCCTCCTTGAAAAGGTCGTCTATAGCTTTCAGCTCGTCAGAGTCAAACCATTCCTTTAGTTTGTTCTTTGCTTTTGATTTTACTTCCTCTGAAATGTCGCCCCATATCTTGTGTAGAACATAGATAAGAACAGCGAGGTCGTCGCCTAATCCTGCGATAGGTATAGCATCTGGTATCACATCGAGTGGGCTGATTAGGTATCCCAATGCTCCGATGATGATAGCCTTGTCTTTGGTGCTCACCTTGTCACTTTCGAGAGTGTAGTATAATATTAGAGCTGCATATACAAGTTTGGCTCCAGCTCTTTTTGCAATTCGCTTGATTTTTTCAACAAAGTTTTCTTTAGAAAACTTGTCTTTGTAATTCATGAATTCAGGTAGATCCATAGGTGTATTTGTTTTTAATAGTTATTTTGCTGTAAAAAAGAAAGGCAGCGTTCCTGTAAGCCGGGTTCTGTTTTGACATCAACTCTCGTTAATATGCCAACGCCTGTCATTTATCTAGTCCCAAGGTCGCCCCAGGGCTCAAGCATTCTACCCTCCGCAGTAGCAAAAGCAATTGGGCGGACAACCCTCAATCTGCGGTATACATGAACTTGCGGCCTCCAGATGGCACAGCCTGACGATCACCCGTCAGCTGGTGGTCTCTTACACCACCTTCTCACCCTTGCCAAAGTGTTTCTTCATTTCTGATGAAATCTTTGGTAGTTATTTTCTTCTGCCGACACCTACTGTCACCAATAGCTTCTATTTTCGGAAGTGGAGTGTCCTATGCCGCCCGGACTTTCCTCTTACATCTTTTAGATGCAAGCGACAGAGCCGGAACGCTGCGTTTCTAAAACAAGAAAGGATTGAAATCATTTCTGAAATCAATCCTTTTTTTTTGAGGTACCTAGCAGAGTCGAACTGCTCTACACGGTTTTGCAGACCGTTACCTAACCGATCGGCCAAGGTACCAAGATCTCTTAGGAATATTCCGTGTCGTAAAGACTTATCGGTATTTCCTTTAAGCGAGTGCAAAGGTAAGATAAATAATCGGATTGACCAAATTTTTTTCTTACTTTTTCTTCTTTCTTTTACATGTTTTGTAGAGAGCACATCCTGCACAGCCATAGTTCTTGTAGCGTATATTTTCGCGTATCTCTTTGAAAGCCATATAGATGGCGGTGAGGATACTTGCTCCAATAACGATGCTTACAATAATATATTGGATGCTCATGTTTTTTATTTATTCAAGAATCAGAAAGATTTTAAAACTAAAGATTGCTGTATAAACAATATTGTTTTATCTTCCTGATTCTTGATGTTATGTAGTATGATTAGTACGCAAACAAAGGATAATCCTTCATTGTTGCGTTAACCTTTTCTCTAACGCTCTTTATTACCTGCTCGTTCTCTGGGTCTTTGAGTACTTCGTCGATGAGGTCGGCAATGAGATGCATCATATCTTCCTTGGCGCCACGTGTTGTCATAGCAGCTGTACCCAAGCGAATACCTGATGTTTGGAATGCAGAACGCTCGTCGTATGGAACCTTGTTCTTGTTAACCGTGATATCAGCAGCTACAAGTGCGTTCTCGGCTACCTTACCTGTAAGATCTGGGTATTTGGTGCGGAGGTCGAGAAGCATAGAGTGGTTGTCGGTACCACCGCTGACAATACCAAAGCCCTTGTCAATGAGGTCTTGAGCAAGAACAGAAGCATTGGTCTTTACCTGCTGTGCATATTCTTTCCAACTTGGTTCGAGGTTTTCGCCGAAAGCAACAGCCTTAGCTGCAATAACATGCTCCAAAGGACCACCCTGATTGCCTGGGAAGACTGCAGAATTGAAAAGCATACTCATTGGTTTTACTTCGCCCTTTTTGGTTGTTAATCCCCAAGGATTAGCAAAGTCTTTGCCTAAAAGGATAACACCACCACGTGGACCACGCAGAGTTTTGTGGGTTGTTGTTGTTACGATATGAGCATATTTCAGAGGATTCTTAAGCAAACCTGCAGCAATAAGACCAGCAGGGTGAGCCATGTCAATCATAAGTAATGCACCCACCTCGTCGGCAATCTTGCGCATGCGCTCATAGTCCCATTCGCGGCTATATGCAGAACCACCGCCGATAATAAGCTTTGGCTTGTGTTCTAAGGCAAGTCTTTCCATCTCGTCATAATCAACACGACCTGTTTCTTTGTTCAATGTGTAACCGATGTGGTTATACAAGATACCAGATGTGTTAACTTCTGAACCGTGTGAAAGATGGCCGCCTTGATCAAGATCCAGACCCATAAATGTGTCTCCTGGCTTCAGCACAGCAAGTAATACTGCCTGATTTGCCTGTGCCCCAGAGTGTGGCTGTACGTTAGCATATTCTGCATCGAACAGTTTCTTAACGCGTTCAATGGCGAGAGTTTCTACCTTGTCAACAACCTGACAACCACCGTAGTAGCGTTTACCAGGGTAGCCTTCAGCATATTTGTTGGTAAGATATGAGCCCATGGCACTCATTACTTCGTCACTAACAAAATTCTCCGAAGCAATAAGCTCCATACCTCTCAGCTGACGCTGATGTTCCTGTTCAATAAGGTCAAAAATCTCTTGATCTCTTCTCATCTTTAAAAAGCTTTAGTTGTTAATCTGTAAATTACAATCTGTTGCAAAAATACTACAAAAAAATCTAATACCCTAATATTTCTGTAGAAAATGCTACTATTTTTGACATAGCTCAACGTTGTCTATTTGTTGTTCTTTGTCGCAATATCTGCATTTTAATATTCCGTGAGTCTTGTCAACGACATTGAAAACGGTGTGCATAGGTTCGTTGTTTGTGATGCATTTTGGATTATTGCATTTCACGATTCCTCTCAACTCGTCAGGAGTTTCAACAGTTTTCTTTTCTACCACTTCGTAATCCTTGATAATGTTAAGCACAATCTTTGGTGCAACAACACTCAGGCGGTTGATTTCTTCGTCGGTGAAAAACTTGTTTGATATCTTGATGATTCCTTTTTCTCCCACCTTTTTTGATGGTAGGTTGAAGCCTATCGTGACAGGGTGGTTCTCGTTCTGCAGTTTTAGCAGATTTACCACCTGGAATGTTTTTTCTGTAGGAATATGATCAATAACGGTTCCGTTTTCAATGGCAGCAACCAATAATTCTTTATTTCCCATACTATTTATAAATAGTTAATCAATAATTGTCTTATCATTGCGTATGTCATCCAATGTTATGCCAAGGCAATGGCAGTAGATGGCTTCGCGTGCGTAAAGTCCGTTCTTTGCCTGTTGTATGTAGTAGGCATGTGGATTTTCGTCAACATCGTATGCTATCTCGTTCACGCGTGGTAGGGGGTGCATAATTTTCATGTTTTCCTTTGCGCTACCAAGCATGTCGTTTTTAAGGATATACACGTTTTTCACTCTTTCGTATTCCATTAGGTCAGAGAAACGTTCCTTTTGCACTCGGGTCATGTAAAGGATATCGGCATCTGCAATGACTTGTTCGTTGAAGTCGGTATGCTCTTCAAATTTTATTCCATGCTCCTTGCAGTATAGTTTATACTCCTGCGGCATAGCCAGCTCTTTTGGTGCAATAAAATGGAAGGTTGGATTAAAATGGCGCATAGCCATGATGAGAGAGTGAACGGTGCGACCGTATTTTAAGTCGCCAACAAGATAAATGTTTAGGTTTTCCAGTGTTCCTTGTGTTTTGTAAATAGAATAAAGGTCGAGCAAACATTGTGAGGGGTGCATGTGTGCGCCGTCTCCTGCGTTGATGATAGGTACTGGTGCAATCTCGCTTGCGTATTGTGCAGCTCCCTCTATGTGGTGTCTCATGGCAATAATATCAGCATAGTTGCTAACCATGAGAATGGTGTCTTTGAGAGTTTCGCCTTTGGTGGTGCTTGATGTTTTGGCATCAGAGAAGCCAATAACTCTTGCGCCTAATCTGTTGGCTGCTGTTTGGAAACTTAGCTGAGTTCTTGTTGAAGGTTCAAAGAAGAGTGTTGCAACAACTTTACCTTTTAGCAACTCTCTGTTTGGATGTTTTTCGAACTCTTGAGCCATCTCTAAAAGATAAACCAGTTGTTCTTTAGAGAGGTCTGCAATAGTAACAAAATTATGCTTTTCCATTTAAAATTGGGTTATTTGTTTTTATATTTGCCTTCAAAGTTACTAATATTTTTTGATACATAGTGCGAAAAGAAGTATAAAGGTTTCAAAAAAAAATAATTTCTTTGAAAACAAACTTTTTGCTTGCTATTCTAAAAGAATATTTCTAATTTTGTAGCTTGTTACACATTATTTAAATATGAAAGAGATTCACGGAAACATTGTAGATATTGATTCCCGAAGTTTTTTTGAGGGAGTTGTGTATGTTGAGGATGATCATATAAGTAGGATAGAACATATTGGTCCTCGCAAGGCAGAACTTCCATATATCCTCCCAGGATTTATAGATGCACATATTCATATAGAGAGTTCTATGCTCATGCCTCGGGCTTTTGCTCGTATGGCTGTTAGACAGGGATGTGTTGGTGTAGTTGCCGACCCTCATGAGATAGCAAACGTTCTTGGAGTTTCTGGAATTGAGTTTATGCTCGAGGATAGCAGTAAGGTGAATTTTCATGTTTGTATGATGGCGCCTTCGTGTGTGCCTGCAACAAATTTTGAAACATCGGGCGCTAATCTTGATGCATCAATACTTGCACAGTTGCTTGAACGTAATGATATTTATGGTCTTGGTGAGATGATGAATTATCCAGGAGTGCTCTTTAGTGATCCTTCGGTAATGGCAAAGCTGGATGTTGCTCGCAAATCGGGTAAGCCTGTTGATGGACACGCACCAGGACTTCGTGGAGAAGATGCTAAAAGATATGTTTCGTCGGGTATTTCGTCTGACCATGAGTGTACCACTCTTGAAGAGGCAAACGAACGTACAGAGATGGGACAATATGTATTGGTGCGTGAGGGCTCTTCGGCAAAGAACTTTGAACAGTTGTGGTCTCTTGTTGACCGCCATCCTAATCACACTATGTTTTGTTCAGACGACAAGCATCCCGATGATCTTCTTCTTGGGCATATAAACAAACTTGTGAGTCGTGCTATAATGTATGGAGCAAGTTTTTGGAATAGTTTGATAGCTGCTTGTGTTAATCCTGTTAGGCATTATAATATGCCAATAGGTTGTTTGCGCGATGGCTCTCAGGCTGATTTTATTGTTGTTCATGATATTAGTTCTATGGATGTTGAAGCCACTTATATAAAAGGTAAGTGTGTGTATCAAAAGATAGATGGAAAGGATTGCTATCCTGAACTGTATATTGATAATACTCCATACGAGGTGCTTCCTAATCGCTTTGATGCAACTCCATTGCGTATGGAGCAGATTCAGCAGCGAACAGAGAATGGCAATATGCGTGTGATAGGAGTTAGAGATGGAGATCTTTACACCAGCGAACTGTTAGAGGAACCAAAGGTTGATGAAGATGGTTTTGTGGTGAGTGATACAAGCAGAGACATTTTGAAGATGGTAGTTGTTAATCGCTATAGTCCGGGAAAGGTTTCTGTTGGCTTTATCAAGGGATTTAAACTCAAGGGTGGTGCTATTGCTTCTACAATAGCTCACGATAGTCATAATCTTATTGCTGTTGGTACGAATGATGATGATATTCTTACTGCTATAAATCATCTTATAGAGGTGAAGGGTGGTATAGATGTGTGTTATAATGGACAGCTGCTTGATTTGGATCTTCCGGTTGCTGGTCTTATGTCGGATAAGAGTGGAGAAGAAGTAGCAGCACGCTATAGCGAGTTGTGTCAGTTCCTCCGTGATAAAGGATGTCCGCTTCACGCTCCTTTCATGACTCTTTCATTTATGTCGCTTCTTGTTATCCCTCAACTAAAATTAGGCGATCGTGGACTTTTTGACAGTCAGAATTTCCGTTTCGTAAATCTCTTTGCAGATAAATAAATTATGAGAAAAGCTTTTGTACACATTCTATGGGCGCTTTTGTTTCTGGGGATTCTAACCTCAGCCGTTGCATTTACTGCCATCTGGAACGGATGGATAGGTTATATGCCTGATATAGAAGACCTGCAGAATCCAATTAACCGCTTTGCAACCCAGGTGTACTCGTCGGATGGAAAGGTTCTGGGTACATGGAACTATAACAAGGAAAATCGTATTCTCATTCCTTATAACAAGATTTCGCCTTATCTTGTCAAGGCACTTGTCGCGACAGAGGACGAACGCTTCTATGAACATTCTGGAATAGATTTTATAGCGCTTGGGCGTGCTATTGTAAAGCGCGGACTTCTTGGACATGCCTCTGCCGGTGGTGGCTCTACTATCACGCAGCAGCTTGCTAAACAGCTTTGGAGTGAGAAGGCTCATTCCACCACGGAGCGATTGTTACAAAAGCCAATAGAATGGGTGATAGCCGTTAAACTGGAACGTAACTACACGAAGGAGGAGATAATAGCTCTTTATCTTAATAAGTTTGATTTTCTTCATAATGCTGTAGGAATAAAGACTGCTGCCAACACCTATTTTAATAAGGAACCTAAAGATCTCACCATAAATGAGGCTGCCACGCTTATAGGTTTGTGCAAGAATCCTTCACTTTTCAATCCTGTGCGTTATCCTGAGCGTTGTCAGGAACGCAGAAATGTTGTTCTTCAGCAGATGGTGAAGGCAAATTATCTTTCAAAAGCAGAGTATCATGAACTGTCTGCCGAGAAACTGAAACTCGATTTTCATCGTGCAGATCATAAAGATGGCTCGGCTACTTATTTTCGCGAGTTTCTACGTCAGTATATGATGGCAGAGCAGCCTCAGTTGGCAAATTATCCTTCATGGAACAAGTCGCAATATGTTCTTGATAGTATTGCTTGGCAAACTGACCCTTTGTATGGATGGTGTAATAAGAATACAAAGAAAGACGGCTCTCATTATAATGTATATACAGACGGTCTTAAGGTTTATACCACTATTGATTCGCGTATGCAGCGTTATGCTGAGGAGGCTGTTTACTATCATGTGGCTAAATTTCTGCAGCCCGAGTTCAATAAGGAGAACAAGCATAAGAAGAATGCTCCTTTCACGGAATCTCTTACTGCTCAGCAACTCAAGTCAATTCTTAATCGCAATATTCAGCAGAGTGACCGCTGGCGTAGCATGAAGGCTGCTGGCATTCCTGAAGAAGAGATTCGTGCTTCGTTCCGCAAGCCTACTGATATGACTGTGTTCACTTATGGAGGAGAGATAGACACAGTGATGACTCCTCTCGACTCTATACGTTATTACAAGTCGTTCCTTCGTTCAGGCTTCATGTCTATGGAACCTAAGACAGGTGCTGTGAAGGCTTATGTTGGAGGAATAGATTATAATCATTTTATGTATGATATGGTGACAGGTGGGCGCCGTCAGGTTGGTTCTACAATAAAGCCTTTCCTCTATGCTTTGGCTATGGAGAATGGTTTTTCGCCTTGTGATATGGCTCCTAATGTGCAGAGAACCTATCATGTGGCAGGACAGTCGTGGACACCTCGAAATGCCAATCGTAACCGTTATGGACAGATGGTAACTTTGAAGTGGGGGTTGGCACAGTCTAACAACTGGATTTCGGCTTATCTCATGTCAAAGCTTAATCCTCTGCAGTTTGTGTCAACTCTTCATGACTTTGGTATTAACAATCCTGATATCCATCCTTCGATGGCTCTTTGTCTTGGCCCTTGTGAGGTGAGTGTTGCCGAGATGGTTTCTGCCTATACCACTTTTGCTAATAATGGTATTCGCACATCTCCAATGTTTGTTTCGCGAATAGAGGACAACGAGGGCAATGTTATCACAGTGTTTCAACCTCGTATGAACGAGGTTATCTCTGCCGAGAGTGCCAACAAGATGCTTGTGCTTCTGCAAGGTGTTGTTGATGGAGGAACCGCAGGTCGTTTGCGTTTTAAATATAATTTCAAGGGACAGATAGGGGCAAAGACAGGTACTACCAACAATAACTCTGATGGTTGGTTCATGGGCTTCACTCCAGAACTTGTTAGTGGATGCTGGGTAGGAGGCGAGGATCGTGATATTCATTTCGACAGTATGCGCATGGGGCAGGGTGCCACAATGGCGCTTCCTATATGGGCTTATTTCATGCGCAAGGTGTATAAAGATCATTCGCTTGGATATAGTGACAGTTCAACGTTTGATATACCAGCCGATTTTGATCCTTGCTTGCGCACCGATAATTATGATTCGGGGAATGATATAGACGAGGTTTTTGAATAGCTTTAGAAAGCTGTAACTTCTAACACATAGCTCTTAGTATGTGTGTGCATATCTTTTTGTTATGCTGTTATGTTTGTTATGCTTTTAAGTCTTGGGTAAATGAAATAAAAAAACGTCCGCACATTTGTGTGGACGTTTTTTGCTTCTATGTCAGCTTTATTTGAAAGTTAATTCTTCTTTTCCTTCAGCTTTTTCAATGCTTATGGTGTTGCCTTCCTTGAGTTCTCCGCTAAGAATCTTTTCGCACAAACCATCTTCAATATATGTTTGTATGGCTCTCTTCAGTGGACGGGCACCAAACTGCACATCGTATCCCTTTGTGGCTACAAATTCTTTTGCTTCATCGGATAGATTAACGTGATAGCCAAGCTCTTCAATGCGTTTGTATAGGTGCTTGAGCTCAATATCAATAATCTTCTTTATAGCCTCAAGGTCGAGCTGATCAAAGGTGATGATTTCGTCGAGACGGTTCAGAAACTCAGGAGAGAACTGTTTGCTGAGGCTTTTCTGGATAATGCTTCTTGCATATTCCTTGTCTTTTTCATTGTGGGCAATACCGCTTGTTCCTGCAGCATTGAAGCCTACTCCGCGAGAGAATTCTTTCAGCTGGCGTGTTCCGGCATTTGATGTCATGATGATAACTGTGTTTCTAAAATCAACCAGACGTCCGTTGCCATCGGTAAGTCTTCCTTCATCAAGCACTTGTAGCAACATGTTGAACACGTTTCCGTGTGCTTTCTCAATCTCGTCGAGCAGCACTATAGAGTAGGGGCGACGGCGTACTTGTTCTGTAAGCTGTCCGCCTTCCTCGTAGCCCACATATCCTGGAGGGGCACCAATTAGTCGGCTTGTGTTGAAGCTTTCTGTGTATTCGCTCATGTCAATGCGTATAAGGGCATCGCTTGAGCCAAACATTTCTTCAGCAAGTTTCTTTGCAAGATAGGTTTTTCCCACGCCTGTGGGGCCAAGGAACATGAATGCGCCTATTGGATGATTAGGATCTTTCAGTCCTACGCGGTTTCTCTGTATGGCTTTAACCATTTTTTCTATGGCTGAATCCTGAGCAATAACGTTGGCTTTAAGCACATTGCTCATGTTTTTGAGGCGTTCGCCTTCGGCTTCTGCCATTCGCTGTACAGGAACTCCTGTCATGATAGAAACAACCTCGGCAACTTCCAAGTCGGTAATTTCCTGACGGTTGGCAAGGTCGCCCTTCTGCCAGTCTTCCTGCAGTTGTGCAAGTTCTTTCTCAAGTTCTGTCTGCTTATCGCGGTATCCTGCAGCCAGTTCAAAGTTTTGTGCTCTCACTGCAGCCTGTTTCTTTTCCTTCATCTCCTCAATTTCTTTTTCCTTGTCGGTGATGGCAGGTGGAACATCGGCATTCTGTAGATGCACTCTTGACCCTACTTCGTCCATAGCGTCTATAGCCTTATCTGGGAAAAAGCGGTCGGTGATGTATCTGTCTGTGAGTTTTACACAGGCCTTCAATGCTTCATCAGTGTATGTTACGTGATGATGATCTTCGTATCTTCCTTTTATGTTCTGCAGAATCTGTAGAGTTTCGTCTTTGTCGGTAGGGTTTACAATAACTTTCTGGAAGCGTCTTTCCAATGCTCCGTCTTTCTCTATCGAGTTGCGGTATTCGTCAAGTGTTGTAGCTCCAATACATTGTATTGCGCCTCTTGCCAATGCAGGTTTCATGATGTTGGCAGCATCCATTGAACCTGGTGTGCTACCTGCACCTATCATTGTGTGTATCTCGTCAATAAATACAATGATGTTAGGATTCATCTCAAGTTCTTTCAGCAACGCTTTGATGCGTTCTTCAAACTGTCCTCTGTATTTAGTTCCTGCAACAATAGATGTCATGTCGAGGTTTACCACTCTCTTGTTGAACAGCACAGGCGATGTTTTTTTCTGTGCAATGAGCTGTGCAAGTCCCTCTACGATGGCACTTTTTCCAACTCCTGGTTCACCAATGAGTATTGGGTTGTTCTTTTTTCTTCGGCATAGAATTTCCACCACGCGCATAATTTCTTTCTCACGTCCTACAACAGGATCGAGTTTGCCCTCGCTGGCAGCAAGAGTAAGGTCGGTAGAGAAATTGTCGAGCACTGGAGTTTTGCCAGATGCTTGGTTTTGCGCAGTTGCTGTCTGGTTAATATTCTTGTTGCTCGAAGAGCGTTGTCTGTCAATTTCTTCTTCATCCTCATCTGATAGCGACAGTCCGTTGTGAGTAACGTTCTTGCGCTTCTCAAAATAGTTTGAAGTATCATTGTAGTTCATGTTGTTCATTTCCAATACGTTCTTAGCGCCATTGTTTACCTGGTCGTGAAGCATAGCGAGCAACAGGTGCTCGATGTCCACAATCTTTGTGTGCTGAAGTCGTGCCTCCAAAACGGCAAGCTTCAAAATGTTGCTGGCTTTCTGGTTTAATACCAGCTCTGATGTTATGAGTGGTTCTTTTGTTTCTTCATCGCGAACACGGTCTTCCAACTGTCTTTTCACAGTTTCCAAGTTCACATTGAGATATTCAAAGGCATTCTTCACTGTTCCCTCTCTGTCTCTAAGCATGGCAAGGAGCAAATGTTCTGGACCAACCGAACGGCTTGCTAATCGGTTGGCTTCCTCGCGACTGAAGGCCAGTATCTCTGAAACTTTTGGTGAAAACTGACTGATCATATTATAATATCCTTTCTTTTTGTCTCTTTTTACTATTGCAAATATAATGCAAGCTGTTGACATGGCAAAATATCTGCCTTAAATTATGTTTTGTTCACTGATAATTTGCAAATGTTATGCCAAATATTTATCTTTGCCGAAATTTATTAGTTATATGATAGAAGTTACAATCAATGATAAAGTGCTGCAACAAGCAGCCGAAAAGGGTATGGACGCCTTTGTTGGTACTTTTGTCAATGCCATTCTTGATGCTATTGGCGGAAGTCTCAATGCTGACAATATGTCGCAACTCAATTCCGATCAGATTACTCTTTTGGCATGGCACTATATGCACGAAGAGATGATGGATGGAGGAATGATACAGCTTATACATAATGGTTTGGGTGGATTTATTTGGCTCAACCCAACTGATAAGGCTTTTCGCAACTGGGGTATTCACGACCTCTTTAAGCTAATCAACAAGAGTCATTATTTCTATAAGCAATATCATGAGGATATAGAACGTGACTGTTCTGATGAGGAGTTTATGTCGCTCTTTGAGAAATATCCTGAGTTTGATGATTTTGACGACGAGTTTGTTGAACACGAGGAGGAATGGACAAACCGTATTGCTGTGTATATCGATGATCATATCGAAAACTTTGCTACGATAAATGAATAAAGACGAACAATTAATAAGGAAAAAAAGTCCTGTACAGATAAAGAATAAAAAGGCATCGTTTGAATATTTCTTTATAGATACCTTTACTGCAGGTATTGTTCTCACAGGTACTGAGATAAAGTCTATCCGACAGGGCAAGGCATCACTTGTGGATTGTTATTGTGACATTCATAATGGTGAGGTGTGGGTGAAAGGTATGAATGTGAGCCCTTATTTTTATGGCTCATGGTCGAATGTGCCTACACGTCGCGACCGCAAGCTGTTGCTTAATAAACGAGAGATACGCCAGCTTGAGGAGGCAAGTAAGAATCCTGGTTTCACTATTGTGCCAACCCTTCTTTTTATCGATGGTCACGGGCGTGCTAAGCTCGATATTGCTATTGCAAAGGGTAAGAAGGAATACGACAAGCGTCAAACTCTGCGTGAGAAACAGGATAAACGTGAAATGGATCGTGCCATCAAGCATTTCTAAAACAGAAGTGCTTGATGTTTTGTATGTAGAAAATAAAGATTGAAAAATAGAGACATTTGTTGACAGCATTATGATGAAACTTCAGGAACTAATTAACGACCGTATTCTTATCTTAGATGGTGCTATGGGCACTATGATTCAGGGGTACAACCTTAAGGAAACTGATTTCTGGAATGATAGAGTGAGAAATGTCGTTAATGGCGGTGTGTCAAATGTCGTTACTTCCCTCGTTCATTCGGATGCACCGGCTTCGCCGACTGCATCCACTCGGTCAGTGACCTTCGGTTCAACGTTCAATGTTCAACGGGTCCAGATGCTTGGCAACAACGATGTGTTGTCGCTCACGCGTCCTAATGTTATTCTTGATATTCATCGCAGATATCTGCAGGCTGGAGCCGATATTATTTCAACAAACACATTCTCTTCTCAATGCATTTCTCAAGCTGATTATCATCTTGAGAAAATATGTTACGATATTGCTTATGCAGGAGCTGTGTTGGCACGACAGGCTGCTGATGAGTTTTCTACTCCAACACACCCTCGTTTTGTGGCAGGAAGCATTGGACCAACCAACAAAACTCTTTCAATGAGTCCTGATGTGAGTAATCCTGCTATACGCGAACTTACTTATTCGGAGCTTTTTTCAGCATATTCTGAACAGATAGAGGCTCTTGTTGATGGTGGAGTGGATGCTCTTCTTATAGAGACTATTTTTGACTCGCTAAACGCAAAAGTGGCTATTGATGCAGCTATGGATGTTATGAATAAAAAGAACAAAATGCTGCCAATAATGCTCTCTGTTACTATTAGCGATCTTGCAGGGCGCACCCTTTCGGGACAAACTCTCGATGCTTTTCTTGCAAGTGTTTCGTGCTATCCTGTTTTTTCTATAGGACTCAACTGCTCGTTTGGAGCAAAACAGATGAAGCCTTATCTTGAAGAGCTGGCTGCAAAGGCACCTTACTATATAAGTGCATATCCTAATGCTGGATTGCCTAACTCAATGGGGCTCTATGACGAAACAGCTGAATCAATGTCGCCAGATATACGCGAATTTATGAGCGAAAGACTTGTGAATATCGTTGGAGGTTGCTGTGGAACCGACGAAACATTTATTGCCAGCTATGCTGAAATGGCACAGAAGGAGCGTCCGCATATTCCACAACAAAAGCCTGAGTTAATGCAGCTCTCTGGTCTTGAAATGTTGCAGGTGCCATCGCCTGCAGAGCGTCCGTTTATCTCGGTTGGTGAGCGTTGTAATGTTGCAGGTTCGCGTAAATTTTTGCGACTTATAAAAGAGAAAAACTACGATGAGGCTCTCTCTATCGCTCGTAAACAGGTGGCTGATGGGGCGCTTGTTGTTGATGTAAATATGGACGATGCACTTCTTGATGCAAAGTCAGAAATGGTTACATTTTTAAATCTTATTGCTTCTGAGCCTGATATAGCAAAAGTGCCTGTGATGATTGACTCTTCAAAGTGGGATGTTATCACGGCAGGCTTGCAATGTGTGCAAGGTAAAAGCATTGTGAATTCTATTTCTCTCAAGGAGGGCGAAGAGGTGTTTCTCTCGCATGCTCGTGATGTGATGCGGTATGGTGCAGCTGTTGTTGTTATGTGTTTTGATGAACAGGGACAAGCCACCAGCTATGAACGACGAATAGAAATTGCAGAACG
>Ga0256404_1005251_pt1 | contig 23222 bp, 19 predicted proteins | sample RumenRJG_01DNA_FD_185990 | JGI IMG/M metagenome (GOLD analysis project Ga0256404, IMG submission 185990) | Bovine rumen microbial communities from Lethbridge, Alberta, Canada - RJG_01 | ecosystem: Host-associated > Mammals > Digestive system > Stomach > Rumen | place: Canada: Alberta | collected... | reverse complement strand
TTCGACTTGCGTTCTGCGATATCTACGGCGCACAGAAGAATATCTCGATCCAGCGCGGGGAGCTCAGCCGCGCCTTTGAGCATGGGATCGCCATCGACGCGTCCTATATCGCGGGCTTCGGCGGCGACTACGGCGAGGATATCGTTCTGCATCCCGAAGCTGATACGATCACCGTTCTGCCGTGGCGACCCGAACACGGGAAGGTCGTGCGGATGTTCTGCACGCTGAGCTACCCGGACGGCACGCCCGTCGACGCCGATACGCGAACACTCCTCAAAAACGCCGTCGCACGCGCGAAAGAAACGGGCTATCGCTTCCACTTCAAATCGGAGCTGCAGTTCTATCTTTTCAAGACGGATGAAAACGGCGACAGCACCCATATCCCCTATGATAATGCGGGCTACATGGATATCGCGCCGCGCGACAAGGGCGAGAACGTCCGCCGCGAGATCTGTCTGACCCTCGAGCAGATGGGTATCACGCCCGAAAGCTCCCATCACGAAGCGGGCCCCGGTCAGAACGAGATCGACTTCACCTACTCCGATCCCTTGACCTCCGCGGACAACACCGTGACTTTTCTGTCGGTCGTACGCACCATCGCGGCGCGCAACGGACTGTACGCGGATTTCTCCCCCAAGCCCTTTGCCGACAAATCCGGCTCGGCGCTGCATATCACCATGTCGATCCACAGTAATTCCGGCGAAAACGTCACGGATTACGCGATCGCGGGGATCCTCAACCGTATCGGAGGGATGACCGTGTTCCTCAACCCGACCGACGACAGCTATCGTCGTTTCGGACGGCTGAAAGCGCCGAAGTATATCACATGGTCGAAGAAGAACCGCGCCCAGCTGATCTCGGCGCAGCTGACCAAAAACGGCAATCCGTGTCTGCAGCTGCGTTCACCCGACCCCGAGGCGAACCCGTATCTTGCCTTTGCGCTGATGATCGGCGCCGCGGTGGACGGTATCGAGAACCGAGAGGCGCCCCCACCCTCGACCGACCGTGATGTGCTGTTCATGACCGCTGAGGAACAGAGAGCGTTTACGCTCCTGCCCGATACGATCGACAAAGCGCGCGTTTGCGCCTCTGATTCCGCCTTTATCGGTGCGAATCTTCCCGAAAGCGTCATCAAAGCATATTGCAGTAAATAAAGGTTCCCTTTGGTAAAGGGAGGCTATTGAAAAGAGGTGAAGGGAGTTATGGCTTTGGAACAGCGGTACTACCGCGCGTTGATCGTGTCGCGATCGGAAAAATTCATCAAAGAGATCGGCTCCCTTCTCAGCATGGAGCAGTTTGAAAGCGATTCAGCCTGCGGGGCTGCTGCAGCACGGCGAAAGCTCTTGGAGCGATCCTATGACTTTGTCATCATCAACGCGCCGCTTCGAGACGAGTTCGGTTCGCGGCTGAGTATGGACGTCAGCACATCCCCCGGGACGATCGCCGTGCTTTTCGCGATGTCGGATGTGTATGAAGAGATCGTTCATAAGACAGCGCCACACGGCGTGTTTATCATCCGAAAGCCCGCTTCCTCTTCGGTCATCAGCCAGTCGCTTTCGCTGCTGATCTCCGCGCGTGAACGTCTCAGAGCAGTCGAGAAGAAGGCGGGCAAGGCAGAGAGCAAGCTCGATGAGATCCGCGTCGTCAACAAAGCAAAATGGCTCTTGATCGACAACGAGGACATGAGTGAGAACGACGCGCATAAGCATATCGAAAAAGCCGCCATGGACGCGGGCATCACCAAGAAACAGGCGGCACAGATGATTATCGAAAAGTATCAATAGACAACGGAAGGGTAAATAAAATGACAAAATACATATTCGTGACCGGCGGTGTAGTATCGGGGCTCGGAAAAGGGATCACCGCCGCGTCGCTCGGCAGACTTTTGAAAGCGCGCGGGCTGAAGGTCGCGTCCCAGAAGCTTGATCCCTATATCAATGTCGATCCCGGCACGATGAGTCCGTACCAGCACGGCGAGGTCTATGTCACCGAGGACGGCGCTGAGACCGATCTCGACCTCGGCCATTATGAGCGATTCATCGACGAGGATCTGAACAAATACTCTAACCTCACCACAGGCAAGGTCTATTCCAATGTCCTCCAGAAAGAGCGCAGGGGCGAGTATCTCGGCAAGACGGTGCAGGTCATCCCGCACATCACCGATGAGATCAAGCGCTTCATCTATAACGTCGGCAAACAGACCGACGCCGACGTCGTCATCACCGAGATCGGCGGCACGATCGGCGACATCGAATCCCAGCCGTTCATCGAGGCGATCCGTCAGGTAGGTCACGAGGTCGGTGCGGACAATCGTCTGTACATCCATGTCACGCTGGTCCCCTTTCTCAAAGCCTCCGGCGAGCATAAATCAAAGCCCACCCAACACTCTGTCAAGGAGCTGCAGGGACTGGGGATCTCACCCGACATCATCATCCTTCGAACCGACGAGCCGATCGTAGACAAAACCATCTTCGACAAGATCGCGGGCTTCTGCAACGTATGGCCGGACTGCGTGATCGAGAATCTGACCCTTCCGATCCTGTACGAAGCGCCGCTCATGTTGGAAAGAGCGCATCTCTCAGACATCGTCTGTCGCGATCTGAACCTCAAATCTCACAAGCCCGACCTCTCCGACTGGGAGCATATGGTCGAGCGGATCAAAAACCGTGAGCGCACCGTGAGGATCGGTCTCGTGGGCAAGTATGTCGAGCTGCACGACGCGTATCTCTCGGTTGCCGAGGCGCTCCGTCACGCGGGCTTCTATCAGAATTCGTTCGTCGACATCGACTGGATCGACTCCGAGCAGATCACACCCGAAACGGCGGACGATCTGCTCGCTCACCTCGACGGGATCATCGTTCCCGGCGGCTTCGGCCAGCGCGGAATAGAGGGGATGATCGAAGCGGCGCGCTATGCGAGGGAGCATGAGATGCCGTACTTCGGGATCTGCCTGGGTATGCAGATCGCTGTCATAGAATTTGCCCGCAACGTTGCCGGGATCAAGAACGCCAACTCCGGCGAGTTCGCAAAGGACGCTCAGAAGGTCATCGACTTCATGCCCGACCAGAACGACGAGATCGACAAAGGCGGCACCCTGCGTCTCGGTGCATATCCCTGTGTGATCGAGAAGGGTACCGCGATGGAACGCGCCTACGGCACGGATCAAATCAGCGAACGTCACCGCCACCGCTATGAATTCAACAACGATTATCGCGAGGTACTGCAAAACGCAGGACTGACCCTCTCGGGCTTCTCTCCCGACAACAGGCTGGTCGAAACGGTAGAGCTTAGCGACCGACCGTTCTACATCGGCGTGCAGTATCATCCCGAGTTCAAGTCCCGCCCGAACAAGCCCCATCCGCTGTTCACCGCGTTCATCAAGGCGGCGCTGTCATAATACTAATCCTTAATAAAAACCTTTATCATCTATTGCGCTATATTTCGTATAGCTTTGTTGTCGTCGTCGTTCGCTGTACTCGGTAGGCATATCCGGTTGTTATGCCTTGACCTCGTGCCGCGACTCCTCCTCTCCCCCAAAAGTAGGGCTTTTTGGGGACCCCGTCAGAGCACGGATACCAAGAAGAAGCTGGCGGAGATGACGAGGTTGCTTGATGAACTTCGATCAATGCTTACGACCGAGAAATAAAAGGAGAAGCTGGAGCAGATCGAGAATTGCCGGCTATCGCTGATCGCACTCTCTGAGAAGGACGCCTATATCGAAGGTTTCAAGCTCAGTGTAAGGATGACAACTGAAATATACGCAGATACACAGCAGCGGGGATGACACATCATCCCCGCTGTTTGTGTTTATATGCAGGTATCGAAGTAATAACAGGAAAAAAGCACCTTTTTATTCCTTGATAGAAATATATCGTCTCGGAGTACGCCTTAACGTATATTTCTCCCGAGGAGAGAAATACCGTCATATTCTCACCGAGATTGACCTGCTAATTATTTTGACACATTTTTTCATAAACGGGTCACAATATTCGTCAGTTCTCTCTATTGCAAGCATAATGTTTATTTTGGTATAATAGAATTATTAATTACAGCAAGGAGGACTCTATGATCAAACGATTCTTCACGATAGTTCTTTGCCTTATGCTGATCTTGTCGGCAAGTGCTTTCGCCGCGCCATCGGTATTCGGTGAGACCGCCGGCGCTGTTTCCGGCGTGTCAGGAGATTGTCAGTGGTCTTTTAATCCCGACAGCGGTGCTCTGCATGTTTTTGGAAAAGGCAGGATGGCGGACTACGAAGCTATGAGCTACACGCCGTGGTATGAATACCGCAAACAAATCAGCTCCGTTGTCATTGAGAACGGCGTAACATATGTAGGAGAAGAATGCTTTGCCAATTGTCCGATAAACAAATATATCGAGCTGGCTGACACGGTCACCGAGGTCGGTTCGATGGCGTTTTCAGGCAATGACGCGGTAACAGAGATCAAACTGAGCCAAAATCTGGAGACTATCGATTTCTCAGCGTTTTCAGAGCTGGGTGTCAAAGAGCTGACGCTTCCAAAATCGCTGAAAGTCGTAAGTGTCGATGCGTTCCTAAATGCCTCGATCGAGTCGCTGACGATTCCGGACGGCTGTGAATGCGTTTTTGATTCCTCCTTTGAAAAATGCAGCCTATTGAAAAATGTCTACATTGGCAAAGGTACCGTTATTTCCGATCGTACCTTTGCATATTGTAAATCACTGAAAAAATTCACCGTTTCCTCCGACCACTCAGATCTGTCCGCAGGTAACGGTCATCTCTTCAATAGGGATAAGACAAAGCTGATCATGTACTGCAACGGCAACGGTGCGACTGCCTCGGCGCTGTCGAACGCGATCACCGAACTGGGAGATTTTGCTTTCGCATTCAACCCGACGCTGACCTCTATCACACTGTCAAAAAACCTTCAAAAAATCGGCAGCAATACCTTCTACGGTTCCAAAATCAAAAGCTTCAACTTCACAGGTAATGTGCTCAAGCAGGTCGGAAAAGATGCATTTGAGGGTACTCCGTGGATGAAATCACAGCCCGAGGGCCTGCTCTATACCGGTACAGTCGCTTATCGCTATATCGGCGAGGCTCCGGAAAACGTCACCATAAAAGACGGAACTCTCGGTATCGGAGACAACTGCTTTGAGAAGCAGGAGATATTGACAAACGTCACTCTGCCTCAGTCGCTCCTGCACATTGGACGATATGCTTTCAGCGAATGCGAATCTCTCAGCGACGTGATTCTGCCGAACGGGCTCAACACCATTGACGAAGCCGCGTTCAACAAATGCACTTCGCTGTCATCGCTTTATATCCCCGATTCCGTCACTGCACTCGGAGAAAGATTTCTCTACGGCTGTTCCAAGCTCAAGAGCGTCCGCCTGAGCGAGAACATCACCGAACTCCCGCGCTGGGGCTTTGCGTTTACAGAACTCGAGGGTGATGTCTTGATCCCGAAGAGTGTCACCAAGATCGGCTGGGCGGCATTCTACCATGTTGACGCCAAAAATACCATTATCATCCCGAATCCCCTTACAGAGATCGAAGACAGCGACCTTTCCTGCTTTGGTTTGAAACCTACCGTCCGTGCTTACAAAGACAGCCCGGTATATAACTATCTGCTCAATCGGATGTCGTGGGTTCCCTTTATCCCGATCGAAGGCGATATACTCGGAGACATCGACAGCAACGGCGATGTGATGATCGTTGACGCGACATATATACAGCGTCATATTGCAGGTATACCGATTCCGTATACTTTAAATGAAACGATTGCCGACACCGACGGAGATGGTACTGTCACGGTTATGGACGCGACCTATATCCAAAGATGGCTGGCAAATCTGAAATCCAACGACAACATCGGCAAACCTTTATCATGACATCAATTTAAATAATCAGTATTACGGGCGGGGCTTCGGCTCCGCCTAATTTTGTCTTGACTTACTGAATTGTTGTGTTGATGTAACCCCCAAATGTTCGTAAATCAAAGGTTTGATTTATACTAAGTTTCATTAAAACACTTTAACATTTATTGCGTTAAATCCCGTATAACTTCGTTGTCCGTTTTATCGGTTCTGCTCATTTCAAGACAGCGTTTTTATGCGGCGATTTGTTGTTTTTGGGATAAGCCCTTTGTAGTAAGCACCTGTTCATCCTTTGTGACGATGATCGCTTCAATACCGGTTCCGTCCAACAATGCGAGCGCGTCGCTCGGAGAGTAACCGATCACGGCGGTGCACAGCTCGCTGAGTTGTACAGCGTTGCTCCCAATCAGGGTCACGCTCGCAATATTGCTCCTTCGAGTAAAGGCTGTCTCTTCCATCTCGCTTGCAATCAGCGTCACCACGGACTTTTCACCGAGGTCAAGGTAGGCGAAGTATCGGGGATCTTTTGAGAAGGGGTTTCTGATCCCGAGCCTGCGAGTTTTACCCATATTGATGACGGTATCACCCAGTTTGATGACGGCTTCGGTCACGCCTTCCCGAACAAAGATATGCTTGATCTGTTGAGCTGCGTACCCGATGACAACAGCATCAGCAAAGTGGTTCTTTCTGTCGATCTCCTGCGCGTATGTCTTGGCTTTGCTCAAAGCATAAACGCGGTTGCCGTCATACACGGTCAGCGTGCATAAAACGCCGAAGGCGAAAAAGATGTTCTGTGATTGATAGGCTTTTGTCATGGTGTTCAGCTCCTTTACTTTTTCTATGTTGTTATGATAAACCGTCAATATGACAACACCATGATGATATCGTGAAATCTTTGTGAATCTTTCTCTGCACAATATAGGCAAGGCGCGGAAACTCAGTTTCCGCGCCTTGCCTCTTATTCTCTTTTTTATGCTATTTCATACAGTTGTTGACCCACTCGATGAAGTTTGAGGTGCTGTCGCCGGTGCGCTCGGCTTCTGTATGACCCTGACCCCATACGGTCTCAAAATCTACATCTTTGACGCCCTCATAGCTCTCGAGAGCCAGCGCCAGATTGACTTCGGTGGTCAAGGATGTATCGCTTTGCTCAATACCGGTGCGGATACGCCAGTATTTTGCGACGGTGGAAGTTCCGTAGCCGCCCTGACTCTTTAGCAGATAATAGAGCGGTGTGTACATATTCACACGCTGCTCGGCGGTATAACCGACAGAATCCGTCTTGCTGAGATCTTCGCTGTAGGAGGAAGCATACTCGCTTTTCAGCTCTGTAAGGATTGAGGAGAGCATGCTGTCAAAATGTGCGCCGCTTCCGTCACCGTAGCCAAAGAGTGTATTTTCACCCTGACCGGCGTCAAGCTGATCAAATGCTCCGAGATTTTTGGATGCGTTCTTGCAAGCCTTGACAAATGCTTCTACACTTGTAATCGTCGCTTTATTGGTGCTCGCGTCATAAGTGATCCATTCTCCGTCCGCGTTGAGCGCGTCGATATAATCTTGAGCGGTCTCATAGGTGCCGGAGGTACTAACACCGCTTGACGAAGTATCGTTGCGCGTGATCTGATCGGCGTCCTCAATAGATGTTGCTTCTCCTGCACTGTTGCCGCCGTCGGGCTTGGAGCCGGAAGGGGGATCGCCTGAGGGCGCGCCGTCGGGCTTTTCACCGCTCGGCATACCGCCACCGGAGGGCCCTCCGCCCATACCACCTTTAGAAGAACTTGAAGCGTCATACGGGAAGGCCGTATCGGCGAGGAAGTTGTTGAGAGATTCTTCGATTACACTCTTGATGTAATCGTAATATGTTCCCGACTGATAGATACCGTCGGAGGATTCCGTAAGAGTCAGCGAATTGCCGTTTTCATCGGTAAAGCCAGCGCTGTTGATATACGAGGCATATGCTTTGGCGAGGCTGTCGGATATCGCCTGCTCATCATCGGAGAGACCAGAGCGTGTAGCGCCCATCATCCATTCGTATGCCGCGTCTGCTGTATCGAGGTTGGTGATCGGGCACCAATCCATCGAGCCGAGCACCGCGTCGGATACGCCCTGCACCGCGCCGATTGCTTTCAGATAAGGATCATACAGTTCACTGTCACCGGTCGCGCCTACGATTGCCGACTGCGCTCCGCCGCCGCTCATGCCGAACACGAAGATACTCTCGCTGTCGCCTGCGATCTCTGCATCACAATAGCGGATATAGCGGATTGCCGCTTTCAGGTCTGTCACACCAGCGGGGGCGCCGTCATCTCTGCCGCGGCAGCCTGCATGGACATAGACAAATCCCTGCGAGGTATAATCCGTCACACTCTTATACTCGGTCAGCGCACTTTGTGCCGAATAGCCGGGCGTATTGATCGGCATTACGACGGGAGCGGTGCTCGCAGTGTAACCATTCAGCTCTGCCGATGTGTTCAATTCGCAGGTGTAGGTACCATCGCCGTTCTCGGTCGCTGTCATATAGGCGCCGGGGACGAATACTGCGAGTTTTTCATAATCTTCATTTGCCGGATTCTCACAGTATACGATACCGATTTGGTAATACACATCGTCATCGGCATTATACTGCCACTTGGACATATCCAGTTTGGCGAGATTTGTCGTTGTCGTGGTAGTTTTCGCGACAGAGGAATCGCTTGAAGCGGCTTCGGTTGATTCTGTACCGCCGCCTGTGCTGCAGCCTGTCATCATCACTCCGAATAAACATAAGGTTATCATAATTGCCATTAGTTTTTTTAACATTGGTCTCACTCCCTATCAGAATCTGTGACATTTTCGGTATGCTTGATTAACCGTGATTCTATCATAAAAGATGATTGTGTTTTTAATATGGTTATTATGTGAAAAACAGGTGAATTTATCTTGTGTCCGACATTTCCTGATTACTGTCAGCCGGAGAAAGGTTGTTTGCGTTCGGTGACGAGAAATAATCCTGCATACCGTCTTCTCTTTGTTTGCCTGCGGATTGATGATCGTCTTGATTTTGCGGGGCATTCTCCTGCCGACTTTCAGCGTTTTGCTGAACATTGTCGTTCGGCTGTTCCTGCTGACGATCGTTTTGATCATTATTCGGCATTTGCTCTTTGGCTTGCTGATTCTCCGCGGTCTCAGTAGGTCTTTCAGAGTTTCCGTTGAACTTATTGTTCAGATCATTCTTCATCCTGTCACTGCGGTCATTGTCGGGCGTGTTGACGTTGATTGCGACCGATCCATTTTCCGCGTCGGGATAGCCGTCCTTTTCCATCTGCCTGACGGTCGTGTCGATCGCGTCCTCGATCCTGTGATGACGGAGCGAGCTTTCGTCGATCTCATTCAGCACCGCGTCGCCGTCGTCGTTGAGCGCCTTGACGCCAATGACGTAATCGAAGCAATTGATGGTGTACTCGATGGACGGGTCGCTCTCTAAGCTGACCGTACCGTAGGGAATCGCGTAGGCTGTCGCCATACTGCCGACGGCGAGTACGATGACCGCTGCGGCGACCGCAACGACGCGACGGATGACACGCGGCGCGAAACGCGGCTGTCTGACCTCTTTGATATCGTACAGCTCGATCTCCTGACCGATCTCATAGTGATGGTTGATGATCCGTTTGACCTCGCCGTTTTCAGCGAGAGCGGCGGCATATCTGCCCTTTAAATCTACGATGACGACCTTCATTTTGTGTCCTCCTCTCTGACAAATTTCAGATACTCTGCAATGCGGGGGTAATCGCCGCGCAGGATCAGCACTGCCATGATCAAATATTTTCTGTAGCGGTCGATGGTCTTTTTGGAAACGCCTGAGCCTGTGGCGAGCGCCTTGACAGGGAGCTTCTTCTTGCGTACCAACTCTTCGATCAGCTCGGGCGGGTACTGGTCGAGCATATAGCGCGCGGCTTTGGCACATTCTCTGCGTGTCTTGTCCTGCTGCGGAGAGCATTCCGTCAAATCAAAGAAGCGGAAGCCGTATGCCGTCAACATCTCATTTGCCGCTGTGATCTCGTCCTTCATACTGCGGTCGGACTTCTCCTTGCTGGATTTCACCACCGCGAAGTATACGCCGTCGGGGTCTTCCTCCGGCTCGCCGTTACCTTCCATAATATGCGGCGCGGTCGGAACCTCGCGCAGGGCGTTCTTCTGCGAGCGGTAGTAATCGATCAGCTCCCGCTTCATCAGCATTTGCGCAAAGGGGAGGAAATCTCCCTTCTCGGCGGAATAGACGTCGATCGCCTTGGAAAAGGCGCACAGCGCGATCGACCACTCGTCGTCGCTCTTGGTGATATAGCGGTGAGTCGCACTGCAGGCGGAGCGCAGGATGGTCTGCTCGTGCTCCGTGATCAGCTCCTCGCGTATTCGATTGTCAGTCGCGGCGCGTACGGCTCGCTCATTCAGTGTAGTAGTCATAGGCTCTCCTGTGAGTATCTGCTCTGTTAATCTATACGGAAAAAGAACTCTGCAAATTGGGGTCGGCAGAATTTTGTTTTACAGGCTGATTCTAAACCTGCCGAGTGAAGCGAGAATGATCGTTATGTGAAAAGCAAATGAAAACAGGGAGCGAAGGACTTAAGCCCTGCCGCTCCCTGCTATTATGATGTCATTTCAAGGTATCGGCGACTAAGCCGAAGCCGTGGCAATCTCAACCGAATCTTATCTGCGGTTATTGTTCACGTTCGGCTGCTGACCGTTCATGCTCTGATTACCGTTTTGGGTGGTGCTTTGCTGATTATTCATGTCCTGATTTCCATTCTGGTTGAAGTTCTGCTGACCGTTCATGCCGCCCATCTGTCCGGGCATCATGTCCGCGCCGGATACGCCGCTTCTGTTGTTCAGGTTGAACTGATCGGAGATGTAATACTGACCGTCGTAGTCGATGCCTGCTTCACCGCCGTTTGAAGCGCTGTTGATCTGAGCGCTGCCGCCGATGAGATTGACGTCGCCGTTGGAGTCGATACCGTCGCCGTTCGAGTTGATGACGACCTTGCCGCCGAGCATATTGAAGGAGTAGTCGAGCTCGCCTTCGTATACGCCGTCTCCGTTCGCCGCATTGATCGCGTCATCAGAGGAAACGATGGAAACATCTCCGCCGAGTACGTTCACGACCGTACCTTCCAAGCCTTCATTGGATTTAGTGACCCTGACGGTGGGACCGGTGCCGTCCTCACTGCCGACGGTCAGGATATGGTCGGCGTGGATCGCGTCGTCTCCCGCGCTGATGTTGAAGCTGCCGCTGAGCAGGGTCACGTCGTAGTTGCCGTTGATACCGTCGTTGGTCGCGGTGATGTTGACGGTCACATCGTCAAAGATCAGGGAGGAATCGTCGCCTGCTTTGATACCGTTCTTCGCGTTGCCGTTGATGGTGAGGGTACCGTCGCCGGTGACATAGACCTGAGAATTTGCCTTTGCCTTCAGCGCCGCGCCATCATACGCGTCGGCTACGTCAGCGTCAGTCGAATACTCGTCGTCGGGGTTCTCGTTATCGGTCAGGACAACGCTGCCGCTGATGATGACCTTGACTTCGGCTTCCTTATTGATAGATACCGTTGCGCCGGTGGTGCTGGTGAGATCGAGATCGTCCAGTACGAGGACGACGCCTGTGGTGCCCTTCTTGACAGTGGTATTGCCGTCGGAGCTCGTGCCAGTGATCACATAGGTGCCGGAGGAAGTGATCTTGATATCGCTGTTATCGTCGGAAACGGTGATGTAGGTCGCGTTATCGTAATCAGCTTCAAGATCAGCCGCGCTGTTGGTCATAGTGCCGCTGACGACCTCTGACGCGTAGCCGGACGAGCTTGCATTCTGCTGATTGTTCGGCATATTGCCGTTCATCTGCGGTTGCTGACCGTTCGGCATGTTGCCGTTCATCTGGGGCTGCTGGCCGTTCGGCATATTGCCGTTCATCTGGGGCTGCTCGGCGCTCGGTATGCCTTCGTTCATCGGTTGACCGAATTGGTTCATGTTGAAGCTCTCAGGAAGAGGCTCGAAGAATTCGCCGCCGTTCATGGTGAAGTTCGCTTCGGGGTCAACGTTGTTCATCGCGTCGGTGCTGAAATGGCCGTCATTCACGGTGAGCTCGCCGGGCTGATCACCCTGCACGGTGATCGCATTATCCTCGGCGGTGATCGCGTAGCTGCCGCCTTCAAAGGTGAGGTCGGCATTCTCGGCAGCGATACCGTTCGCCGTATCGCTGATGACATAGAGCGCGCCGTCGCCGGTAAAGGTCGTGTCGATCGTGCTGTAGATGGTCGCGCTGTACAGATTTCCCGCGTTGCCGCCGATACGGTTGATCGAGCCCTCGGGCAGGTTGATGGTGAGGGAGTCGCCGCTCTCGGCGATGATACCGGGCTGATCGCCGCCGTTGATATCTGCGCCGTCGAGGATCAGCTCTACGTCGCCCTCACCGGGATCGACATAGACCGTTCCGTCAAGCGTACCGGTCAGGATATAGGTGCCGTCCTCGGTGATCTCGAGCCGTCCGACGGCTTCATCGAGGTCGACGCTCTGATCAATGGCAAACGCCGTAACGGTGCACATGGTAAGGATTAACATAGCGGATAAGATGATAGCAAACAGTTTTTTCATTTGAGTTACCTCCGTTCTGATTATTTGTTGAAACTTTTTTGCTTCACTCATCTATACGGAGGTAGCGGGGATAAAACAGGGGTCGGAAAGAAAGATTTTTGAAAAATCTTTCCGAGGGTAGCATTGTTGATCTCTATCCTAAAATGATGATATGGTAATATAAAGTCAGATATCTCCTTAAATGATTTCAATAAATGTTCTGTAATGGTCAAAGGTCACAAATATCAATCCGTCGTTTGAATAAAGGATTCTTTGTTCGTTCCTTACACCGTCGGATTAATTGATATCTGCTTTATACCATAAGTCGCGTTTTGCGTTGTGGTCAAATTGTTGTCAAAACCACTTTTGACAACAATTATTCTCGAAATCATTCAGAGTTGTTTTCAGGTTGAATGAAGCCAATAAAAACTGACAGAACCCCGAAAGCCCAGTGTTTAAGCCGTTTTTAAGCAAAAGATAACAGCTCCCGATACCGAAATATCGAGAGCTGTTATGGCGCGCTGGAAGGGACTCGAACCCCCGACCTTTTGGTTCGTAGCGTGTCAAGGACGATTCCACACGGCCGTTTGACTGCTATTTAATCCGTTTGGCGCTCTTTTGTCGGAGCTTTCAGACGGAGTTTTCCTTTTGTTCCTCTTTTTCCCTTTCCGCTTTATTTTTGAAGTGGTCAAAATTGTGGTCAAACTTAATCCTAACAGAAAAAACAAACTACCAGCACCGTGAAATAATTACCACGCATTATCAAAGAAAAGGCATAAGGAATAATCCTCGGGGATTTTTTGGAATGGGAAATTATCAGCAATGATCTTTGATGATTCTTTCCAGACCGGTTACGATACTGTTCAGCGCCTCTTCTGCTGTCTGCAAATCCGTAAACACAGAACGAAGCAGTATGTTAATGTTTTTCTCAAAGTCTTCGGGCAGTATCTCCGCCTTATCAACGGCGGTCTGCAGCATGCGCTTTTCACCGGGATGGGTCATACGGTTCAGCGCGAAGATCACATCGAAACAAGTTTCCAGAAACGCCGCCGTGCGGTGGTTGACCGAGATAAGATCTCCGCGCTTCGCGGCTTTCTGGATCTGCGCGTCATAGGACGGCAGATTGCCGTGCAGCAGCCGCATACCGCGCTTGATGATATTTTGGCGCAGCTTTTCCGGATACGGTACGCTGAACCGTTCAATCAGCTTGCCGAGAGCACCTTCGCGGTCATACAGTACCCTGCATGTCAGGATGTTGTGCCATATGCAGGTGGTGTAGGCGTTAGAAGGATGACAGCCCTCCACCACATAGGTGAGCCCGTCCGCAATTTCGCTGATACTGCGGTAAAGGATATCGATATCCACACCGTCCTTGAGCGTGCAGTCGTCCTCCAACTCCCAGAAGGCGTTTCCCTGTTCGATATAGGAGCAGTTTGTCTCAAGGATCTGTCTGCGGACGCTGTCATCCGGAACCGTGTCGCAGTAAATGTATAGGTCATAATCTGATTTTTCATCATAGCTTCCGGTCACGCGTGAGCCGCCGAGCGCGATCGCGGTTACCTCGGGCAGCCCGGCGAAGCTGTGCCACAGCCGTTCAAAGTACATTTCTTATTCCTCCCTTATCAGAATGATCGGATTGCCGTGACAGGAAACGCCGCCGCGGAACACCTCGACCTTCTCGCCGCCGATCAGATTATCGTACACGCCGTCGGGGAAGTCGACCTCCACATATCCAGCGCTGCCTTTGACGGTGAACACGCCGATCGCCCTTCTGCCGTCCTTCTCATGCGCCGCGATGAGGAACCTGTCCTCCTGCGCCTTGACGGTGTAAACGCTGTCGGTGAAGAGCGGATCGCGCTTGATGCCCGCGAGCTTTTGCATCAGCGACCGCAGCTCCTGCTCCGCGCCCTCTCTTTGAACAGCCGTCGCGGTCACTCCGTCGCCGTCCGGGACAGCTTCGACCGCATAAGCCTGCGCTCTCAGACGGATATCGTTCCCGTCCTCTGTGAAAACGTCGTCCTTATCGAACAGGCTCGGCGTATGCTCCGCGCCGTATTCCTGACCCGCATAGACCAGCGTCAAGCCCTTCTGGAAGAAGCTGAACGCCGTCCAGTTCACCAGAGCATTTTCGTCGGGAATGAGGAACGCCGCCCGCGTCTGGTCGTGATTCTCCAGAAAACGGAGCTTCACGAAATTCTCGGGATAGATGTATTCCTGCCGCTCAATCGCCTCGGCATACGCCGCGAGCGTGCCCTTACCCGCGAGGTAAGCGCGGAACTTCTCATACACGTCGTAGTCATAGCAGAGATCGAACGCCTGATAGATCTCGCTGTCGGAGAGCGCCGTGATCCCGCGCCCGCGCATATAGGTGATGAACCCCGGCTCCGCGCTCTCGCTCAGCCAGACGCAACCCGGGCTCACCGTCTCGACCTCCTCGCGCGCCTTGAGCCAGAATTCCAGCGGGATCAAGGGAGCTACGTCACAGCGGAAGCCGTCCACGATCTCAGCCCACATCTTCAGCGTGTCGATCTGATAATCCCATAAATCCCCGTTTCCGTAGTCGAGGTCGATGATATCCGTCCAGTCGCCCACGCGGTTGCCGAAGCTCCCGTCCTCCTTGTGATAGAACCATTCCGGGTGCGCCTTGCTCAAGAGGGAGTCGGGCGAGGTGTGGTTGTATACGACGTCGATGATGCACTTCATTCCGCGTTCGTGGATCGCCTCTACCAGCGACTTGAAGTCCTCCATCGTCCCGAATTCCGGGTTGACGGCGCGGTAATCGCTGATGGCGTAGGGCGAGCCGAGCGAGCCCTTGAGCTTGATCGTACCGATCGGGTGAATGGGCATCAGCCAAATGATATCCGTGCCCAGCGTCTTGATCTCGTCGAGCCGCTCCTCCACCTTTTTGAACGTCCCCTCGGGTGAGAAATTGCGGACGAATACCTGATACATCACCTGATTCCTGAGTGCCTTGGATGTTGCTTTCGCCATGCTGATTCCTCCTTTACGGTTCTATTATATAGAGCAAAATCAGGCTTGTAAATGACTTTTCCATTTTTAGAACGCAAAAAGTCAAGAAACAGGAATAAAGCAAAATTTGGGAAGTATTTATCAAATTTTTAGAACTTCTGATAAAAATATCCTAATCCAAGTAGACAAAACCTGTTGACAATAACCTGACATATGATTATAATGAAGATGTAGTTTCAAAGTGGATCGGATATCGGCTTTGGGCTTTTAATATTGGCTTCCATGCCGTAGAAATACGGTAAAGAATACATTTTAGAAAAGGAGAAACCAACATGAAAGCAAAAAGAATTTTAGCACTGCTGCTGGCAGCGATGATGGTTCTTGCTCTTGTGGCTTGCGGCAACAGCGGCGACAAGAAGGAGACCACCGCAGACAGCGGCAAGACCGACGCCAAGACCGCCGAGGGCGGCTCCGTTTACTGGCTGAACTTCAAGCCCGAGCTCGACGAGACTCTGCAGGATCTCGCGAAGAAGTACACCGAGGCGAAGGGCGTAGAGGTCAAGGTCGTTACCGCGGCTTCCGGCACCTACAGTACCACCCTTACCGCTGAGATGGACAAGACCGAGGCTCCCACTCTGTTTGTCATTGGCAACCAGCAGGGCGTCAAGGACTGGGGCGATTTCGCTCTTGATCTGAAGGACACCGCGATCGCGAAGGAACTCAACACCGACGCTTACAACCTCTATGATGAGAACGGCAAGCTTGTTTCCATCGGCTACTGCTATGAGTGCTACGGCATCATCGTCAACCCCACCCTCATCGAGAAGGCGGGTCACACCATGGACGAGATCAAGAACTTTGCAGGTCTGAAGGCTGTTGCTGAGGATATCCACAGCAAGGCCGGCGAGCTGGGCTTCGACGCCTTCTCCTCCTCCGATATGGACGACTCCTCCTCCTGGAGATTCACCGGCCATCTGGCGAACCTCGAGTACTACTATGAGGAAAAGGAAGCCGGCGGCTGGACCGAGTGCCCCGCTTCCCTGACCGGTAAGTACATGGAGAACTACAAGAACTTGTACGACCTGATCATCAACAACTCTCTGACTGCTCCTACCGATCTCGCTACCGGCGGCCACGACGCTGAGGCTGAGTTCAAGGAGGGCAAGGCTGCGTTCTTCGTCAACGGCTCTTGGGAGTACGCTGCTGTTTCCGAGGCTGTTCCGAACGCTACCATGATCCCCTACTACTGCGGCGTTGAAGGCGAAGAGAAGGCGGGTCTGAACTGCGGTACCGAGAACTGCTGGGCTGTAAACGCCAACGCTTCCGCTGCCGATCAGCAGGCGACCATCGACTTCATGGTATGGCTCGTTTCCGATCCTGAGGCTTCCGCTACTATGGTAGGCCAGCTCGGTATCATGCCCTATAAGAATGCTGCCGCTTCCACTAACGGCTTCCTGAACGACGCTGCGAAGTACACCGCTGACGGTTGCTACGTCATGGATTGGGCTACCAACTATCAGCCGAACGTTGACGAGTACCGCAAGGATCTCGTTTCCGCTCTGAACGCTTACAACGCTGATCAGACCGACGCTAACTGGGATCTCGTCAAGACCGCCTTTGTTGACGGTTGGGCGAAACAGTATCAGACTGTTAACGGCTGATCAACATGATAGATCGGCTCCCTTCCCCAAGGGAGCTGTCAGCGGACCTTTGTCTGCTGACTGAGGGTTATTGCGACCCAAAGCGAATAATGCATGAATCTGCGGGGCGGGCGGCGTTCGCCTGCCCCGTATCTTTTTAGGTAAGCAATGATTAATTACAATGTCATTGCGAGGGCTTGACACGCGTGTCGAGCCCGTGGTAATCCCACAAACAGAGAATGAACCTCAGGTTTTCTCTTTGTGGGATCGTCACGTCGCAGCCTGCGCTGTTTCATACAATGGCATCGAAATGGATCAGTATTTATTTAGGATTTTTCCGCACGGCTCCTGCCGTGAACAGGAGGCTTAACATTGGATAAAAGTACTACTTCGACCTCAAAGCCCAAGAAGCGCAAGAAGCTGAAGGGCGGCCACAGCTCCATGACGCGGCGCTCGATGCGCAGGTGGTCGTGGCTGTTTATCGGACCGGTCTTCACCGCATTCATCATCGGCTTCATCTGGCCGTTTGCGCAGGGCATCTACCTGTCGTTCTGCGGCAAGTTCAACACCATTTCCAACGCGAAGTTCCAGGGCTTCACCAACTACATCAAGGCGTTCCAGGATGCGACCTTCGGCCATGCGTTCTGGTTCACCGCTCTCTTTGCGATCGTCAGCGTTATCCTGATCAACCTGCTCGCGTTCGCGGCGGCGTATGCGCTGACCCAGGGAGTCAAAGGCTCTAACCTCTTCCGTACCGTTTTCTTCATGCCGAACCTGATCGGCGGCATCGTCCTCGGTTATCTGTGGTCGATGATCTTTGACGGTATCCTTTCTATCTACAAAACCACTATCCTCGCGAAAGCCGAGTACGGCTTCTGGGGATTGATCATTCTGCTGTTGTGGCAGCAGGTCGGCTACATGATGATCATTTACATCGCCGGATTACAAGCGGTGCCGGAGGATATGATCGAGGCGGCGAAGATCGACGGCGCGACTAAGACCCAGACCCTCTTCCGCGTCATCATCCCCAACGTCATGCCCTCCATCACGATTTGTACCTTCCTGACCCTGACCAACGGCTTCAAGCTGTATGACCAGAACCTCGCGCTGACCGGCGGCCAGCCGTTCAGACAGACGGAGATGCTCGCGCTGAATATTTCCAACGGCTATTCCGCGGTCAATACCCGCGGCGTCGCCCAGGCGAAGGCGGTTATCTTCTTCATCCTTGTCGCGACGCTCGGCATCGCACAGCTTGTATCAACCAGAAATAAGGAGGTGCAGCAGTAATGGGTAAACAGAAATCCATCCAGCAGGAAAAGGCGCGCACGACGATCATGTCCGTCGTGCTGGCGATCATCTGCGTGATCTATATGCTGCCGATCCTCACCATCTTTACCAACACCTTCAAGAACGCCTCGGCGGTCAAATCCGATATCTTCGCGCTTCCGAACAGCGAGACCTTCGTCGGCTTTGACAACTACGTCACCGGTATGACGGCGGGCTCCTTCCCGTTCTGGAAGGCGGTCATCTTCAACGTCATCATCACCGTCCTCTCCGCGGCGCTGATCCTCCTCTTCTGCTCCATGGCGGCGTGGTATGTGGCGCGCGTCAACAGCTTCTTCTGCAAGATCTTCTACTACCTCTGCGTATTCTCCATGGTAGTTCCCTTCCAGATGGTGCAGTTCACGCTCTCTAAGACCGCCGATACCCTCAAGCTCAATACCCCGTGGACGATCCCGGTGATCTACCTCGGCTTCGGCGCGGGACTTGCGATCTTCATGTTCGTCGGCTTTGCAAAGTCGATCCCCATCGAGATCGAGGAGGCGGCCTCCATCGACGGCTGCGGCCCCGTCCGCACCTACTTCCTCGTCGTCCTCCCCATGCTCAAGCCGACCCTCATCTCCGTCGGTATCCTTGAGATCATGTGGGTCTGGAACGACTACCTCCTGCCGTCCCTCGTGCTCGATTTGGCGAAGTACCGCAACATCCCCATGCACATCCAGCTGACCAACACGGGCAGCTACGGCCAGATGAACCTCGGCGCGATGATGGCGATGATCTTCCTCTCCATCGTCCCGATCATCATTTTCTACCTGATCTGCCAGAAGTATATCATCAAGGGCGTTGCCGCCGGCGCGGTGAAGGGCTGATCCCGAATCGGAATATGTCAATTATATGACGCGTTAACGACAGAGGCTTTCTCACGAGAGGAAGCCTCTTTTTCAATATAGCCGAAATCAACAGTACCGGTCGGCAGAGCGCTGTCGGCATCATCTTGGATCAAAAATCCGCCGATAGAGTATAGACAAGAATTATTATTTTAAGTATACATCTATCCAATATAATCGAAAGAAAAATCGGTGTTTCTAGCACTATTGTAAAAAATAACAAAAATGAACAAAAATTAACACATCTTTTTTCCAGAACTCCCAATTGCGCTTCGACTGGAAGTTCTGCTTCCAGTTACGATCAATCTGCTCAACACAGATCTTAACGGAGACGGATATCCATTTTGTATTCAAAACTATTAACTGGAAATGCTCTTGAGGCGATCAAAATTTACTACGCAATATCAAAGAAAAGAGATCCGGCAAAAAACAATCTGTAACTTTTTGTTTCAAAACTATTGACAGCGCTTCTTTGGCGTGTTATACTATCGACAGCATTGAAACGGATTGTATCAAGGTTCAAGGAGAGATAGTATGGCACGCAGAAAACCCGAAAGATATGGAATCATTTATGATTACGTCAATCAGTATTATGCGGAACACAGCCGATATCCTTCCGTGAGAGATATTGCAGCGGGGACGGGAATTTCTCTTGCTACCGTTCACCGTTATCTGAAGGACATGAAAGAAAGCGGCGAGATCGAATATGACGGACGCCGCAGTATCAGCACCTCACAGATCGAGATGGACAGCCCAACTCATTTTATGAAAGTGTTGGGATATGTTGCCTGCGGTGAAGGTCAGGAGGAAGAAGAAAGCGTTATTGAATACATCCGTATGCCCGAGAGCATTGTCGGCAAAGGTGAGTTCTTCGCGCTGATTGCCAAGGGTGAATCCATGATTGGAGCCGGGATTTCTCCCGGAGATTACGTCATTGTGCGTCAGCAAAAGACTGCTGACGTCGGCGATTATGTCGTTGCTTTGTATGAAGGAAAGAATAATTTGAAGCTGCTTGCAAAGGAAAATGGGAAGTATATTCTCCGTTCCTGTAATGAGGATAAAGAGTCATATCCCGATATCTATCCAGAAGATTTACAGATCCAGGGAGTCGCGGTATGCGTTACCCACAAGTTAATATGATTGGTTTTAAGTGTGAGTGAATACGTGTAGATTAGCTGAGAGAGGTAGGAATCCTGTATCGGAAGGGCGCTCACACAGCGCCTTTTCTGATACGGGATTTTTATTATATACCTGAAATCCTTCAGATTACATAGGACGTGGCGCCTGATTCCTGCTGGTCGGCGCCATCTGTCCTGTGTTCCGATCCGAAGATCGAGACTAAAAGTTAAGGAGAAATGTGTTGTGATTCAATTGAATAATCTTTTATCAGCCTTTGAAGGAGAGGCTTTCGAATGAAGGTCTCGAGCTTCAAGAGCTATGATGAGCTTCCGCTTTTCATCAAAGCCGAAACGCTGAGCGACGTCCTCGGGTTATCCAAATCGAGCGCCTATGAGTTGATGCGTGAGGAGGGGTTCCCCTCGGTGCGTATCAGTTCGCGCATCGTTGTTCCGAAGGAAGCGTTCATCGAATGGATCAACCAACGCATGGGTCAGGAGAAATGAGCCGTGCAAAGCACCTGAACAGGGATCCGATCAGTAACAGCTTTATCGGTCCCAATGAGATCTTTGTAATCGATCTTTCGAGCACGGCGATTGCGATATACTGCTATCTGCTATGCTGTGAAGATCGAAAAACCTATACCTGTTACCCGTCGTTCCGGGCGATCGGTAAAGCGGTCGGAGTCACCAAAAAGACCGTTGAAAAGTATGTCCGCGAGTTGGAGGAGAAGCGTTTGATTGAAACAAAACGCACGCATATGGCGGCAAAGGACGGGAAAATCCTGAACGGCAATTTGGAATACCATATCCTGCCGATACAGGAGGCGCTGTCGTATTATCATGAGAACAAGATCCATGAATTTGCTGCCGAGCAGAAGCGGACAGAACAACGAAAAATGTTCAGGTATTATTACTTGGACAAAGCCGGCTGAATTAACTAACCAACAACAGAGGCTGTACCGTCAGCAGGAGGTACAGCCCGACAATTTATACGTTATTATCTTCGTGTGAGGAAAAGGAAGAAAAAGGTTTCGGTGACGATGAAACGATGATTTCGCCACACCCGGTTGAGATTATAAAAAGCGATTAGTAATGAGGCTTTATGATTTGTTATCCACCATCATTTGTATAATCATCGTCATTCTTTTTCTGCTGTTTCAGCGTTTGAAACCAACCGATTTTGAGCAGGTAAAAGCGGGGGTCGCTTACGTGGCTTCCCCCGCCGGTCACATCGGACGGCAGAGCCGACCGTTTCGCCGTTCTTTAGGGTTTTCCTTAGGTGGGTTGCAAAAGGGTCGTCCCATTTCAAACAATGGTGAAAAGATTACTCCGCATTGACAAAGAAAAGCCGAAACATAAAGAGCTGAATCAACAAAAAATCGGAGAGATAATTGTTAGGTTTGGATATCGACTTTACCGGATTTATGTGGTATTGTTTTGAGCTGCATAGCTATCGGTCGGAGCTGATCCGGTCGGTAAGCAACCATGAAATGAGGTGAAAAACAATGGCAAAAAGACAGAACGGAAAAGGAACCTTACGCAAGCGCAGCGACGGCCGCTGGGAAGGTCGATTCAATATCGGCGTGAACGAAAACGGTAAGCCGAAGGTCAAGTACATTCTCGCCAAAACACAGGCGGAATGTGCCCGCAAGCTGAAAGCCGCGATCGAAGAATATGAACACGACAAGGAGATCACCAAGCGCTGTACCTTCCTCACGAATCCAAATCCCACGCTCAGCGAGTGGTCAGCCATCTGGCTCAGCTCCTACTGCAAGGGCATCATCCGTGAATCCACCTATGAAAACTACGCCTACTTCTTCGAAAGATATATCAATCCCAGAATCGGCAGTATGGAGATTCGCAACATCTCCACCATCGTCTGCCAACAACTGCTGATGGAGCTGTATACCAAAGGTCGCCTGATCGACACCTCTCAAGGCAAAGCAGGAACAGGCTACAGTCTGAAAACAGTCAAGAATGTCAAGATCGCGCTCCAATCCTGTCTGCAAAAGGCGGAGGACGAGGAACTGATCAACCGCAATCCTGTCAAAGGAGTAAAGCTCCCAAAACTTCAAAAGAAGGAAATGAAAACCTTGAAGGTGAATGAGCTGAGCGCCTTTCTCAACGAAACGATCCGCTCCGACTGCTACGAATTCTACTTCCTTGAGATCACAACTGGTCTGAGACTGGGAGAGATCCTCGCGCTCGAGTGGGAGGATCTGGACGAGGAAAACAAAACGATCCGAGTGAACAAGCAAGTCAGACGCTCCAAAAACGGAATGGAAGTATCTATTCCGAAAACCCAGGCATCCATACGAACTATCAGCATCAGTACTGAGTGCCTGACCTTGCTCAAAGGCTTGAAAGCAAAACAGCCTGTCGGAACAAAGCTGATGTTCCCGTCCCCAGTTACGGGAACCTACTATGATCCGAAATCAATCACATACAGGCTGCATAGAATCCAGCGTCGTGCAGGAGTACCGCAGATACGCTTCCATGATCTCAGACACAGCTTCGCGACCCTGTCCATCGAGCAAGGCATGGACATCAAAACGATATCGCATATGCTCGGACATACCGATGCAGGCTTCACGATGAACACCTATATGCACGTGACAGACGCTATGCAGCAGAACGTCGCCGACACGATGGGAGAGCTGTTGAAAAGCAAAAAGGACGAGAACGAAGAAAAGATCATCCAATTCCCGGCATAATCAATCAACATAATGAAAAATCGGCAGGAGCGATGACGTGACCCCCAAAAGTTGGACTTAATATTTTCAAGCGTAGTAGTTTAACAACTACTGCGCTTTTTGTTATGCAGCTAGAAGATTAATCCTGTAGTTAACAGGACTTAACCAGCCAAGTTTTTG
>Ga0256404_1005250_pt1 | contig 23226 bp, 23 predicted proteins | sample RumenRJG_01DNA_FD_185990 | JGI IMG/M metagenome (GOLD analysis project Ga0256404, IMG submission 185990) | Bovine rumen microbial communities from Lethbridge, Alberta, Canada - RJG_01 | ecosystem: Host-associated > Mammals > Digestive system > Stomach > Rumen | place: Canada: Alberta | collected... | reverse complement strand
AGGGGTCAATCTGTTTAGAAATAATTTGCTTGCAGAAAAAGCAATTTATGACTAGAAAAAACAAAGTATTTAGAAATAATTTGATGTTAGGAGTGCTTTTTTAATAGGGAGAATTTGAAGTATTACATTCTCGTCACTAACTTCGTGATACGTATGGATAAGCTCCTCCACCATTTTCACAATGTCAGACATAAAGTCCTCCCGCTCCATTTCTCCCTTTGCCACAAGGGTAAGAGCATTTTCCCAATCAGCGGTAAGTTTCGGGGATTTTACTACATCCGGAAGCACCGTAATCAGTTTCATACCGTCGTGCGTTGGTATCATCTGCTTTTTCTCACGCTTCACGAAACCATCTTTCACTAATTTTTCAATAATGTCTGCTCTGGTGGCAGGTGTACCAAGTCCTTTTCGCTCCACATCGTCACTCATGTCCTCGTTTCCGGCTCGCTCCATTGCAGACAAAAGGGAATCTTCCGTATAATGTTTTGGTGGTGCAGTGTAATGGTCACTGACTTTTGTCTGCACATCATCAAACGTCATGCCTTCTGAAAGCTCCGGCAGTTTCTTTTCTTCATTCTCTTTTTCTTCCGCAGACTTAAAGGATTTCCTAAATGCTTCCTCAAAATCTTTCCATCCATTCTCTAAAACGGATTTACCGGAAGCATGAAACACATAATCTCCACAGGTAAGTTCTGCCTTAACGGTTTCATACAAATGTTTCTCTCCGGTGGCACACAGTAATCTGTTTGCCACAAGAGCTAATATCTTTCGTTCCGTTTCCGGAATTGCCTTTAGGTCTGCAAGAGCAATCTCCACTGTTGGAATGATCGCATGGTGATCGGTTACTTTCTTACTGTTCAGCACTCTTTTCACATCCGGATGAAATATAACCTGTGGAACAAATGTCATGGTGTCAAAAATCGCATGGATCACATTCTCTGCTGTCATTGCCATATCATCCGAAAGAAACTGACTGTCCGTTCTTGGATAAGTAACCATCTTCTTTTCATAAAGGCTTTGTGTATACTCTAAGGTCTGTTTTGCAGTAAATCCAAACAGGCGGTTGGCATCTCTCTGGAGTGTGGTAAGGTCATAGAGCTTTGGCGGTGCAACCGTCTTTTCTTCCTTTACCACAGACGTAACAAGAGCCTGTCCGTTTAGACAAGCTCCTGCAATCTTTTCTGCTTCTGTTTTACTGTCAATCCTATCTGTGGCTGCATCCACATCGCCGCAGAGGATATGAGCCATAAAATACTGCTCTTTCTTAAAATTCATAATCTTTGCTTCCCGTTCCACAAGCATGGCAAGGGTAGGTGTCTGTACTCTGCCCACCTTTAACACCTTGCCGCCATACAGAACGGTAAAAAGCCTTGTTCCGTTGATGCCCACAAGCCAGTCCGCCTCCTGTCTGCAAAGTGCAGAATGATATAAGTGATCGTAATCACTTCCCGGCTTCAAATTTTCAAAACCTTCTCTTATGGCACTTTCCTCCAGAGAAGAAATCCACAAACGTTTCATAGGCTTGCTGCACCCTGCCATTTCATATACCAAACGGAAGATAAGCTCTCCTTCCCTTCCGGCATCGGTGGCACATACAACGGTTTCCACCTGGCTGTCATGTAACAACTCATAAAGTACCTCATACTGCTCTTTGGTATCTTCCTTAATCTCATACTTCCACTGATCTGGTTTTACAGGAAGGCTCTCATAGGTCCATTTCTTCCACTGTTCTCCGTAACTTTCCGGTCGTGCCAGCTCAATCAAATGTCCCACACACCAGCTTACAAAATATCCGTCACCTTCATAATATCCATTCTGTCTATGGGTTGCTCCCAAAACCTCTGCTATACTTTTTGCCACACTTGGCTTTTCTGCAATGACTAACTGCATTTATTCTTCCTCCTCGTCTGTCTGTTCAAAGAAATCGTCCTCTGTATCCTCGTTTTCTTCCTCCTCTTCGTATTCCTCATCGTAGTCTTCTTCATCCTCCTCATCAAGGAAATCCTCTTTCTTTTTACGGACAACCTTAAAATAATATGCCCCGATCACAACCACTGCTGCAATTCCAATAAGCAGATAAGTTGTCATGGAATTTCCTTCATCGGTTTCTTTTTTCTTCCCTTCTGTATCTTCCTCTTTGTCTGCTGCATCTTCTGTTTTATCTGTCTGCTTATTCTTTACATTGTTATTCCCCAAAGCACCTCCCGATACCGGAATGGCAGAATCTAACGCTGCGGAGTTCTTTGGAAGCGTTTCACTATTATCTGTTGTTGTATTTAACAGGTCATTCTCACTGATCTCAGTTAAGAAATAGACCATTTCCTCATCGCCATCTCTGTCAATGATCAGATAAAATTCTTTTTCACTGGCAGTCTGAATGGTATAAAATTCTTTTCCTTTTTCTTCATCCACCTTGGTATCACTATTGGATGTCTGCTTCCCAAAACCACTGTCTGCAAAACTGCTTATGATCAGATTTCCCGCACTATCCGTTTTCGTATGTTCGGTTACCTGTGCAGTAGCGGAGGAAGGCTTGGTTGCTTCTGCGTTGACGGGAAGCTGTTCTGACGGATTCCTTTCGTTGCTATCCTTTGTCTCCGGATCTGTGTAATATGGATTTGCAGTCTTATAGACTTCTGACAGATTTCCTGCATTGTCCATTGCTTGAATGGTAAAATACTGATACCCCGCATCAAACTGTTGCAGACGGATATTCAAAGTCCCATTGGTGATCTTCTTAAATTCATATCCATTCACATAAATGGCTTTGATACCGGAATCCGTATCCATTGCCTGAATACTTAACAGTCCGTCACTTACCGCAGCATTTAAAGTCGGCTTGTCAAAATCAAAGCATTTGATGTAACGGTTCTTTTCATAGGTCTTGTTATCCTGATTGGTTACAAGAACATAAACGGTGCTGTTTTCAGAAATTTCAATATACATATCCTCTGTAATATCTGTCCAGCTACCATTCTGCCCGATTTTTGCCTGTACGGTCTTAACCGTAAAATCCTTTGTCTTGGACACATCTTCTACTGAGATTGGTACCTTTGCCGTATCCTTGTGCCATCCTGTTGGTGTACTTATTGTTATCTTTACATTAGGACTAACACAATCACAAAGTGTATAATCTTCCTTACACACTTCACATTCCTCATTCCGGGCATTCTGTGTACACTTATCTTTGCAAGTACATTTCTGATTTAGCGTATCATTCCTAGAACTGGTAGTAACTTCTGTTTTCGAAGCATTTTCACTCTTACTGTCTTTTGCATCATCCTTGCTTTCTTTCTGTGTATCCGCATCCTGTGCCTGAACAGCTACCGTATTGTCACGGTTTGCCATAAATGCCCCAACAGGCATACAAAATAAAATTGCTGAAAGCAGTAACGATATGATTGCTTTAATAGATAATTTTTTCTTCATTTTGTAAGTTCTCCTTTTCTTTTTCTGCCAACAAATGCGAAATCTCGTCCTCACTGAGTTTGTTCAGTAATTGCAGTTTCTCGGACGAGATTTTATATTTCTTTATCATCTTCATGGCTTCGGCATCCTCCGCCATCTGTTTCTGCTCTGCCAGGTCCTTTTCTTTTTCCTGTAACTGTATGATCTGCTGTCGAACTTTGGTCAGTTCTTTTTCTATTCTCTCTTTTGTCATAAGTTCCTCACTTCCTGTTACTTTAATCTGCCAAAACTGTAAAAATGGCTCTGCCAATATGGTGTATGGATAGAAGCATAGCTGATCGGATCTCCGCAATGTATCATCACGCCATCTCCACAATAAATACCTACATGGCTGACAGCCCCTGCTGACTTATAGGTACCTGTGAAAAAGATAATATCCCCTGCTTTTGCTTCACTTGGGGAGACCGGAGTACACTGGTCATAAATCCCCTGCGCTGTGGTTCGTGGCAGATTATGTACCCCGCTGTTGGTAAATACCCAACATACAAAACCGGAACAGTCAAAACTTGTGGAAGGACTGGAACCGCCCCATACATAAGGATATCCCAAATATTTTGCTGCTTCCTCCATCAAAGTCTGTACGGTAGCATCATCATAGGAGCCTGGTGGGATTGCATTTCCTCCGGTTCCGCCACCACCAGTTGCACCACCGTCTGTATTTCCTCCATAAAGGTTTTTTGTTCCCACATCAAAGTAGAATAATGGATTATAATACTCGCCATTGTATAAACATTCTATGTGTAAATGACTTCCGTTACTGCTTCCTGTGTTTCCGGTCGTTCCGATCACGGTTCCCTTGGTAACTTCCTGCCCGGCACTGACACTAAGCGTATCCATGTAGGCATACTTGGTCGTGTATCCATCCTTTTCGATCACCACATAATTTCCATAGTAACTGTCATAAGTTGCTGTTGTTACGGTTCCATCGTGAGCTGCATACACAGTCGTTCCTATTGGCAATGCAATATCCACGCCACGGTGTAATTCCTCGTTTCCGGTATTCGGATTTTTTCGATACCCATAATAGCTGCTGATATAGTTATACCAATACAGATCTACCGGAGAAGCAAACTCCTGAAGAAGTCCACCCGTTTCAGAATACACAGAAAATGCTTCTGTCTGCTCCGTATTCATCTTTTCAGCTACGATGGTTTCCAAAGGTTTAACGGTAAGCACCACCCTCAGAATATTAACTTCATACTCTTCCTCTTTCGTGACCGGATTTCCTTCTTCATCCGTAGTCTGCACCTGTCTGGTCCTTGTTTCCGTTTCCGGTGTAATGGTCAGTGTATACATTTCCTCAAAAAGTTCCTTTACCTCACCTTCTACCTCACTGGCGGTAAACTCCGTATGAACTGCTGATAAATAGCTGATCAGTGTAAATGGATTATGTCCGATCTCTCCAAGATTATAGGAATACTCATCATACCCCGGATAATCCGTTTCAATGTTATCAATTTGATTCTGCAGATCCAGCTCCAGACGGGTAAACTGTAAATCCGTGGCATCTATCTCTTTTGGCTCACTAAGATAACTTGCCCCCAAAACAGTAGACTGAGTATCTGCAAACATGGCACCACAGGCTGAGATAGACGTCATGATCATAAGTACAAGAATGGCGATCATGCCTGCTGTTACAAGAACACCTGCATGATTTCTTGCAATCTCCTGTAACTTTCTTGCCACCCCGGTTACCGTATTTGCGTTCTTTAATACTGCTTCCTTTACACTTTTTGCGGCAGCTCCCTTCTGTCTTGCTTTCATGTATTCCCGCTTGATCCGTTGCTTCTGTAACCGTTTCTGCAATGCTTTCTTTTGCATCTGCGGATTTTCTTCCAAGAACTTCTGGTATCGGAAATTTACTTCTTTTTGGAACTGTTTCTTTTCCAGCTTTGCGACCTTTGCACGCTGTCTTTGTCCTTTCCCTTTATACTGCCTTTTGACAAAAGCATACAAATCCTCGACCTTCTGTTCCGTCTTGTGGGTACCCTCGACCGCAGAATTTTCTTTCTCATTCTCAGCAATCTTTCCATGAACAAAGCTCTTTCCTTCATTCTGCAATCTTCGCATGGCAGACTTTGGTAGTCCATCCGATTTGAAAGTTTTCTCCTTTTCTATGGGAACTACCACATATCTGCCCCGTCCGGTTTCTTCATCGTACACTCGTTGCAAGGTATATTCTTTTTTCTTTGGAATTTTTGCTCTTGCTTTCTCAGTCCTTTCCCCGGCTTTCTGTGCCTGCACCTTTTTCTTTTGCAGTTTTTTACTTCCAAAAAACTCCGTATCCGCATTTTCTGTAAAAGTGGTATCTTTCGTCTGAAATTCTCCAAATTCTTTCCTTTTACTGTCTTGCGTTTTACTCTGCTTCTCCTTTTTTACCCGCTTTCTGTGATACTTTCCCTTTTTCGCTTGCGGTCTATAAGTATCCTTTCTGTGGTAAGCCTCAGAAACACTCTGCTTTGGTTCTGTTTTCTCCTGTTGCTCCGTAAAATCCTGCTCTGAAAAGACATTGTCATTTTTGATGAAATCAAACGTTTCTTTCTTTTCCGGTTCTGCATCTGACTTCTGGACATTTTGTCCAAAAGTCTTTTGATACCTTTTCTTTGCACCAGTTTTTGTTTCTCTACTTATTTGAGCTTTTACTACAGACTTTGTTTGTTCCGAAAAAACATTCTCATTCTTGATAAAATCAGACGTGGTTTTCTTTTCAGTTTCTGCACCCAACTTCTGGACATTTTGTCCAAACGTATCCTGATACGCTTTTGGGGATTGATTTTTTGATACTTCTTTTGCTTTTTCTGAAAAAGTATTCTCATTCCTAATAGAATCAAATGTCTCTCCCTTTCCCGTTTCTGCATCTGACTTCTGGACATTTTGTCCAAAAGTATCTTGATAGGCTTTCTTCGCATGGGATTTTGATAGTTTTTTATCTTGCTCAAACTCCTGTCCTGCCTTTTGCGTATTGCCAGCTCCCGGCTGAATGACCGCATGACTCCCCTTCTGAAAACCGCTATCTTCTTTCTTATGAAAGTCAACATCTGCCGGCTTCTGAAAAGTGCTTTTCTGCTTCTGCTTTTTCTCTGCCATCAGCCCGCCTCATCTTTCTTCACTGCTTCTTCCGGCTTGGTGTTCATGATCGCATAAGTCTTGGTATCTGTTGGATATTTATCCACAAACGGAATAACCACGTTATCAAACAGGATAAGACCACTACCCGGCTCAGAATTCGTCACATGGGTAAGCTGCTTGTCGGAAAGTCCCAGCTTGTCTGCTAAAATACTCTGGTCTTTGGCATTCTGATTTAACAGATATACAAAATCACTGTTACCTAAAATACCCTCGATTTCCTCTGACTTTAAGAAGTCTCCCACGTTCTGGGTAAGTCCGGTTGGGATACCGCCCCACTTTCTGAAACGCTTCCAGATTTCTACTGAATAAATGGCAGTCTGTTTTTCTTTCAACAAAAGGTGGAACTCATCACAATAGTAACGGGTTGCAATCTTACGCTCCCTGTTCTGTGATACTCTGTTCCACACTGCATCCTGAACGATCAACATTCCAAGTTCCTTTAACTGATTTCCCAAATCCCTGATATCAAAACACATGATACGATTTTGAGAATCCACATTGGTCCTGTGGTTAAAATAATTCTGTGAACCATGCACATACAGAACAAGACTGTTTGCAATACGCTCCGCCTTTTTATTCTTGTGTTTTAACAGGGCATTATATAAATCCTCAAGGATCGGCATATTCTCCGGCACCGGATTTTCAAAATAGTCATCATAAATATTCCGGATACACTCGTCAATGATACCTTTTTCATCATTCTCCAGACCATCTTTCCCTCCTGCAATGAGATCACAAAGGGTAATGATAAAGTCACTCTTTAATTTCAGTGCTTCCTTATCCCCTTTATGGCTAAGCTGGATATCCATCGGGTTCAGATAATCTTTGGAATTGGTCGCAAGTTTTACCACCTGTCCCTTTAAAGCCTGAACCAAAGGAAAATACTCACCCTCCGGATCACAGATGATAATGTCATCCCTTGTCATAAGGAAACAGGATAAGATCTCACGTTTTGCACTAAAAGATTTACCACTACCGGGTGTTCCCAAAATCACTCCATTTGGTGTACGAAGTCTTTTCCGGTCTGCCATGATCATGTTGTTGCTAAGGGCATTCAAACCGTAATAAATAGCCGGTGCCGGCATAAACAATTCCTGTGTACAGAATGGCACTAAAATGGCGGTGCTTTTTGTAGTCAGCACTCGCTCAATGCCCGTATCATTACATCCGATCGGTGCCGATGCCATCAGTCCCTGCTCCTGTAAATACTGCAAACAACGTAAGTTACAGTTTGCCTGCTGAATAATACCGGATACCCTTTGGATAATATTTTCCAACTCCCTTTTTGTCCTGCCATAACAGGTGATCAGGAATGTCATTCTCACAATCTTCTGGTTGCTCGTGTTCAAATCATCAAGCAGCTCCAATGTATCCTTTTCGTATGTAATAATGTCCGTTGGTAAAATATCCATATCATAGCCACTGCGGACTGCTTTCTTCTGCTCCTCAATCTTCATCTTCTGGATATTGGTAAGTGCCCCTTTTAACATTTTGATAGCCTTTACCGGGTCCATGGTCTGCATGTGCATGGTAACGGTAATGTTATCATCAATATCAAGAAGTTTCTTTAGCAGCTCATCATTAAATCTTGGTGCGATAATATCCAGATAGGACACACTGCCATACATATCCCCAGACTTAAATCGGTTTGCATTCCGGAAGTCAAATCCCGGTGGTGCAATATAATCTTTTATGGATTTGCCGGACTGTGACAATTCCTTAAATGAAAAACGGAAAGGTTCCATCGTTCCCTGGTTAAAATACTCATGCAGGATACGAAGTCTTTCCTTTCCATCCAAACCTCTGGCATTGGTGCCGATGTTATTCAAGTTGCGGATCACATCTTTTTCGATATTATTCAGTTTATTACTTGCCTCCTTAAATCCGGTACATTCCACACCAAAGATAAGATATTTTGACTTGATGATACCGTTATTTCCCTTTGCTGCCTGATGTTTTAACATCTGTGTATATTCCTCACGGATATCGTCAAAATCATCCCCCTGCAAAGGAATGTCGAACTGATTTACAAGTGCCTGCTCATTGACCTGTCTGTTAAATAAAAACAACTCAAATTTAATGGACGGATCAAAATAATTAATAAATTTGCTGTATTCCTCTAAAATATCTCCCTGATCTTCTATCTCCAGCAGATCATAGTTGATGTCATAAAATTCTACCATTTTTGTAAAAAACGTATGCGTTACCTGACAGATGCCATCACGATACATCTTTTCAAAGGTTATGGTCTTCTGTGCGGTAGTGGGCTTCGCCTGTTGTCTGCTGTTCCCCGCAAGGGTCCGTTTCAATTCTGCTAATCGCCTCTTTTCAGAAAAAGTAAGCCCGGTCTTTGACTGTATATTCTTTTTTCCTGACTTATTTTTACCTGATACCTTTTGATTTTTCTTCAAGGTAACGTACCTCCTTCCTTAACTTTTCCCGTTCCTCTAACTGTTTGTAAAGATTTTCTGATCGATAAGGTCTGATCCCCGGTGTCAGAAATTTCTGCCGTATCATAAAATACAAAATCTTTTCTGCTGGAAAACCATCCTTCGTATACATTGCCAAAAAGAAAAATGGCAACATTACCCCGACCATGATAAAAGCTGCCCCCTGTGTCCCTATCACATCTTTGGCAAGAAAATATAAGGGAACACCTGCAATGGCAGCTCCGCTGAAACAGATGATCTGTCTTTTGGTCAGGTTCAATGCTACCTTGGTTTTGATGCCACTCAAGTCTTTTGGCACTGGTACTGATATTGCCATACTCTGCTCCTTTTCGTGTGCATACCCTCTTAGTGGGCATTGAATATTGATTTGGATAAGGAACCTGTCTTAAATAAGCTGAAACAGAGGATTACGGTATATCCTGCCACTGACCACAGTGCCGTATGTAAATTGGATGCCACTGCAACACTGGATACTAACACTGCGTAGATTGCCACGCATACCATAATGAAAAATCCCTGAAATGCCAAAGCGATAAGTCCCTTTAAATAATTGGTTCCGATCGTGCCCCATTCCCTGTTGGTCACGGTTGCAGCCGGGATTGGTGCTACTGATACATAAAGGTATATTTCAATCATTCGTCCATATAAAACGACGGTGATGAGGACTGACATGATTTTCATACCAAGGCTGACGATCATGGTCTCCATTCCAAGTCCTATCAGTTCTCCGATCCCCATATCTTCTAACTGATCATTGAACATCGTAACAAGCGTAGACTGCACATCCAGACTGGTAGAGCCTGAGATTGAACCTGCCGCCTGTGTGACCACATGACTTCCCACATCAAATACTGCCATTACAATATCAAATGTCTGACTAAGCAGACTGACAGCAATACAAGCCTTTAATAAAAAACGAAAGAACAGACTTGTATCAAAGTCATGCATGTTGTTCTTGTCAATTACCATGGTGATCAGCTCATAGACGAGGACGAAGCTGATGATCATCCCCGCTATGGGCACAATAACATTATCTGATAGGTTCTGAATCATATCGAAGATACCGGAATTCCATGCGCTGGGTGTCTTGCTGACCTCTCCCGCAATCGTGTCTACCTTTTCATTTACATCGGTAAACATTGTCTCAAGATTGGACAGCACCCATCCTTGCAGCATTTCCTTTATGAACTCAGTAATTTTATCTATGATTCCACCCATTTATTTTATGAGAACAGGGATGAAAGCTGTGGAATCACCGTCTGTGCTACGATAATAATACCGCCTCCGGACATAAGCTGTTTGATGCCCTGTGACTTTGCTCCCGGATTGTCATTACCGTAGCCTTCCAGAAGGTTGATCACACCCCATACGCCTACACCTGCTCCGATCGCTGTTACTACTGTTTTTAATCCTGTTACTGCTGTTGTAAAAAATGCCATAATCTTTTCCTCTTTCTATAAAATAATGTGTGTTGTTGTAATCAAAAATTGTCTGTTGTTCGACTTCTGGACAAAATGTCCAAAAGTTCCTAAGTTCCATATTTAATTGTCATATCTGCACGTTTAGACATCCTGTCCAAACGTGGCTATTTCGTTGTATTGCCTTCAACCATTCCACACTCAAAGATATCATCTACCTCTGTGTTTGGTGTGACCTTCATGCGATATAAATGTTTCACATACTTCTCAATGTCAAAGGTATTTTTCGAGTCATAATCGGACAGCTCCTTGTACCGCTTATGCTTTGTTATATCAAACTTATCTGAGAAAAAAGGTCTCACGCCCCTAAGCTGCATGATACATTTCCCGCCATCCATGACCGCTATCTCATCCTGGCTCATAAGCTCTTTTCCGGTCTTTTGATAATTCAGACCGTAGGACTGGCTCGTACCTCTTGTATCCGAGGTATTATAAAGGTCAATCGTTTCTTTACCCAATACTTCCGCCAACTCTTTCAAAGTGGTCTTTTCCTTTCCTCCAAGGAATAAGGTGGTATCACAATTGCCCTCTATGGTATCTGCATTGTCCTTGTAAATCGCCTTGAGCTGGGATTTTGACTGCAAAATAATAGAAGCTGATATTTCACGGCTACGGATTGTAGCAATCAGCTTCTCAAACTGTGGAATCTGCCCGATGTTCGCAAACTCATCAAGGAGCATACGCACATGAACCGGGAGCCTTCCGTTATAAACATCATCTGCTTTATCACAAAGCAGATTAAAGAGCTGTGAATACATGATTGATACCACAAAATTAAATGTGGCATCGGTATCGGAAATAATAACAAATAATGCTGTCTTTTCCTCTCCCAGAGTATCAAGCTCCAGCTCGTCATATTCCATAAGGTCACGCAGCTCCTTAATATCAAATGGTGCTAACCTCGCACCACAGCTAATCAGAATTGATTTCGCTGTCTTTCCGGCAGCAAGTTTGTACTTTTTGTACTGTCTTACTGCAAAATGATTGGGTTTATCGGCTTCCAGCTCCTCAAACAATAAGTCCACGGCATTTTTGAAATTCTCATCGTCCTCTCTGGCTTCGCTGGCATCAATCATATCAATCAGCATTGCGAAATTCTGCTCCTCTTCCGGAGCTTCATACCAGATATAAGCGATCAGTGCTGTATAGTAGAGCTTTTCAGCCTATAGTGATAGGTAAGATTTTGATGTTATCGCCACCTTTTCCCCCACTCCACACCGGACATGCGACTTTCACCGCATCCGGCGTTCCATCGTTGGTTTTCATACACATTTAATCAAATCTCCAAATGGAAATACTTTTATCCTATGACTGCTAACCCTCCTTTCTTTCGAAGATTATTGATTTTATCAAGTTGTTTCTTATCTGGTCTGATAGCTTCTAAACATTGCTGTATCTCTATGGTTTCACCTCCTTGTATTAACGGCAAATATTTTTTGTTTACAAGAACCATATTATTGTATTGTTCCTTTCCCCCATTTTCTGGAGATACTTTCAAACAACAGGCTACTTCTTTTGCACTAACAAACTCCTTTCCACTGATTGCACATTTTCCTTTTTGTGCAGCAAATAATGATTGTCTACAGTCCAAATATTCCAAACTGTGGTTATATATCTGTTGCTTATATAATCCAGACAATACTTCTTTATCAACATTCAGATTTTCATGAAGTTTCTTCCTGCCATCTTCCGTGAAACAACACACCGAAGAACTAATTCCAATAGCTACTTTATATTTGACATATGCTACAGGATAGATTGGTCTGTCTATTCCAGAGACGTATCGCACCATCATAGAACTCCCATATCTCTCTTTTTCACTTTCCGTCATTGCACCGCCTGACCTTTTCAGTCTGCACCCTGTTTCGGTGTTTAGTCTGTTTGTTAATACGGTCATGACTGCCCTGTGTATATCTCGGCAATCAAGGCTTATGCAAGTCGCTATCTTATAATAATTCTGTATGCCAAGAACCATTTCATCAAATAGCGTTATTTCCGCTAATAGTGTATAACCTTGACGTGGTCTTGCTATTCTTTTTGCCTGTTCGACAAGTTTTTCTCTTTCTGCTATCTTTTTCTTATCAGATATATGAGAATTCACGACATATTTCTTACCTTTTGTCCTCACCTTGATTTTAAATCCAAGAAACTCTGAATACCTTTTACGGACATTTACAATCCTTGTCTTTTCTGTGGATACTTCCAACCTAAGTCTGGTAGTTATCCATTCCGTAACAGCAACCATTGTCTTTTCAGCGTCCTCTCTATTTCTGCAAAATATCCGAAAATCATCAGCATAGCGAACTATATACATTTCTTTCAGTTTAGTTCTTCTCATCACGGTGTACCCATGACTTCTGTCAAATACCATTGAATTCCTTATCTTTCGCATTGTGCCCTTTTCCTGTACTATTGGGTTCTCTTGCCACTGGCTTTCAACCCAATGGTCAAGCTCATTTAATACGATGTTTGCTAACAACGGAGAAATAATTCCCCCTTGTGGTGTTCCTTTGTCTGGAATAATCGTTGAGCCATTTGGCATACGGATAGGTGCTTTAAGTATTCGCTTTATTACAAAGATTAGTTGCTTATCTTTGATACCCATTGCCCACATCTGCTTAATCAGCTTGCTATGGTTGACATTGTCGAAAAATCCTTTTATGTCAAATTCAAGAACATAATGCAAGTGTGACCTCTGTAACAATGAATAGGTCTTAGATATTGCGTGTTCAACGGACCTGTTAGGTCTGAAACCATAACTATTATTACTAAATTTCGCTTCACATATAGGTTCAAGTATCTGCTTAATGCATTGCTGTATCAGCCTGTCCCATATACATGGTATGCCAAGCGGTCTGAATGTACCATTTGGCTTTGGTATTTCTTTTCTCCTTACAGGTTTTGGACGGTAGCCGTGTTGACTTCCCGTAACAAAATATCTAACTTTCTCTACAACCACTTCGGGCGGTAAAGCCCCAATATCGCTGATTGTGAGTTTGTCTGTACCAGATGTGTAACTACCTGTATTCGACTTGATATTCCTATAAGCTAACAGAATGTTATCTCTGCTAAGAATGAGTTGCATAAGTTGTGTAAAATTTTCACCACTTTTACTCCTCTGATATAGGTTATCGAAAGTGGCTTGCATGTCATAATACTCTGCATGACGCAAGCTGTCTACACATAGGTTTTTCTTTCCTTTTGGCATAAGGCATCACCTCCTTTGTTTGAAGTGACCCTTTTGGTCTTATTCGAATCCTTATGGCGACTGAATAATGCCTATTTAGACCAACGACTTGTGTCCATCCCTCTACTCTCATTACAAGAGCTTCAACGGTTCGAACACTACTTTTCAGCACTAGTTCATCTGCTTATTATTCTTCGTCAGATTATCCTATTTAGAACCTAGTACCTTTCCTCGTTCCGATAGTTCTATCTGTACATTTATATCCTTAGGTTCCTACTATGAGCCTGTCAGCTTTCATGTGCCTATAACACAAGATGGTCGTTCGTAGGGAAAATTTCTACTAAACCACACTGACTACGCTTTAACGTACCTGTGCATTTCTACACAGTCTTCTTTTAGACCCGTACATTCGCAAGTTCGTCAGGGTGTCTGCCAGGACACTCATTCTAACCATAGATATTTTATAGACACTCGGCCTATAGGTAACACAATCCACCGCTGGACTGCTTTCGGCAACTTTTGGCAAGTTACTACGGTTACTCTCAGCCTTTGTCATGGGGCTTCTTACAAAAACCTTTACAGCTTATGCAAGCCCATCAAGTGTAGGCGTTTCAAGGCGTTACCCTGTCATTCCACCTATCAAACTATCAGTTCTCCAAACAACATAAAACCGTTGTTCGTGCATTAGCTTTCTACCACTAATGAACGAGTCGCACTGACCCAAAAATCCTCACCGGATTGCTGTCCCTCTCCTTTGGTGTTGACTATAATCGTGTTTACAAGTTTCAAAATATCCTTTTCACTTCGGATATAAGCGAAAGGATTATAATGCATGGATTTAGCAAAGTTTATGGTATTCAAAACTTTTATCTTATACTTGCCCTTCTTTAACATCTTTCCGCACTCAACCAGTACCGTTCCTTTCGGATCAGTGACAACATAAGATGAGTGCATCTGCATCAGGTTCGGCTTCACAAAAAATCTCGTCTTACCGGAACCGGAACCCCCAATAACAAGAATGTTTTTATTTCTTGCATACTTTGGTTCTTTCGGTCTGCCGGACATCATCAGCCGTTCCGTCTGTGTCAAAAGCACATTATTTTCAAATGTTGCGTCCATATATGGCTCTATGTCTTTGGCATTTCCCCATCTTGCAGAACCGTATTCTACGCCCTGCCGAAACTTCTTGGCATTCTTGGCTTTGTAATACACCACAACACGAAGTGCTATGCCACCTGCCACACCAATCAATAAATCTCTTGGGTAGACGCTGGGCAAGGGATTATCAAACAGGTTATTAAAACGGTTCATAACTGCCATCATCTTATCAGAAACATTCGCACCTTCCGACACTCTCCACAGCCATGCCACTTTGTCACAGAAATATCCAACAAAGATATAAGGCAGATTCAAAAGCAACATCTTCTTGGTATCCATACCTGCTGCTTTTGCTTTCAGATTTTTCGGGATAGCTTTCAGATCATTGGTTATGCCTTCAATGATGTTACTCAAAGGCTATGCCCCCTATCCTTATTCTTTTCCCGGCTCCGTTCTCTATTTTTATTCTGTGATACTGCATCCCTAAAGCGTTTCAATTTCTGCCTTACGGAAGTCCTGCCCTTTCGTTTCTCATTACCATAAACAAATTCCTTGAATGCCTGTGCTATCGCATCGGCATCCCTACCCTTGAAAAATACCACATATTTCGGCGGGTCCGTTGTCTTATCTTTCTTGACCGCAAAATCAACATTATATTTACGAGCTATCCGCTCAAAGGATTTGATATTGCCATCCGTCACTTCGATAGACGAAACTCCCACGCCTTCGCCAACCAGCTTTTTCACAGAAGTTTTACCATGCGTTTTCTGTGCTTTCTGCCTGCGGTGGTTTAGATACATCCGCATTGCAGCTTTCAAGACGTTGGCATCCAGTTTAGCGGTCTTAATTACAAGAGCAATTGTTTTCTGTGTTACTTCCTCTTGCATAAGTACCTCCGATCTGCATTTCCATTTGTGTATGCTCCGCTAAGGTGGAGCATACAGCCGATGTAATAAATACCTCATAATTCTCCTTTCCGCTTCTGGACATCGTGTCCAAAAGCAATAAAAAAAGGGCAGCTATAAATCTTTTGACTTATAACTGCCCTGACGCTGTATAGCTTAAATATATTTTCAATTCCAAAAACTGCATCTCCAACAATCTAATGCTGAAATTATCTTGTCTTCCGAAGTATATCTTTTTCTTTTATCTAATTTACGTTCATAACTTCCTCTTTCTTCTTTCGCACAGGATATCTCAACAACATCATCATAAATTGTAATATGAACTCTATCTAATTCTTCATGGTATTGAATATTTCCAAAAGAATAATCTTTCTTCTCTATTCTATATCCTGAAAATTGCCGCTCTTTAGTACTCTGTACCTCATGAACATTAAATAACATTTGATTATATAATTTGTCTTTAATAATCAAATTCTTTAGGGTTTCCATTTCCAAAATCTGTTGAAAATCAAGTGAAGCAAGAATTTCTTTATTAAGTATTTCTACATATCTTTTTATTGTATCAAACTTAATATCATCATCAATACCTTTGTATTCATTTATTGCATAGAGTATTTCATATACTGCAACATATTTGTCCAACTCTCTATCATTGTTGCCTAATTCCCATGAACAATTCTTCAAGCTTTGCTTAATTTTATAAATCTCGTTTTGGCTATTCTGATCAATTCCAATTGACCATATACTTTCTCCATTCCAATAGCATACCCCTTGCTTGGAAGAATAAATCGACAATTTTCCTTTTTCTCTAACGCCACTCATTTGAGGTATAAATGGAATATCCTTAATATTAATCAAAGAAATAACCTGTTTTATTGTCATCTGTAATGCCTCCTATTCTTTTCTATACAAGAATTGTACCCCCATGTTTTTTACTTGAAAATCCAGAACTAACGTTTTGTCAAAAGAGCCCGTTAAAAATATAACAATTATATATTATAGGTTTTATTCGTCAAATTATACAAAATATATGTTTATGACGCTATACTTCTACCTAATATTGATTTTCACTGTCGCTTCCCAGTCTTGGAATTTTTACTCTAATATCTTGTAAAGTCTTTTTTAAATTCTGAATGGACTCTTTAGCAATCATGTATTCCATCTCTCTTTTTGGTAAATCCACATCACTCAATCTCTTTATACTTTTTAGAATATTGATAATCTCCTCCTTGACGGGCAACATTTCAATTTTTTCTGTTACAATCACTATATTTAGCATATCATATAAATACAGGATTCTCTGTGCATCTAAAGGATGATCTCGTTTTTCAATTCTATCTGGATCATAATAATTCTGTATAATCTTATCATTATACCTTTCCATTTCATTCTGCTTTTGCATCTTTTCAAATATAAAATAGATAGCCAAAAAAAGTTTTGTTAATTCTTCTGAGAAATCAGCTGTGTCATTATAATATTCAACATATTTTATAAGGTAGTCCATTGAAACCATATCTGCTTCACATTCTTGCGCCTTTTTATCTGCTGGTTCATTTAACCTAGCATCAACATGCCCACAAAAAATATGTGCATACTCATGAAAAACAATGAAATAAAATCCATATTCAATCATGTCATCAATGTATTGTTCTCTTTTTTTTGCATCTGAAATAAAGTTCCAATCAAAATTCTCTAAATACAATTTCTGTTCTTCAATAATACCTCTATTAACAAAAATCCAATATTCATCTTCTATTTTTGTTGTAAAAGCATTCAGTTTAACATCATCCACTAATTGCAACCCACACCCTGGAATAAGAATATTTCTTTCTTTCTGAACTACAATACGCTCTCTAGCAATCATTTCTTGTGCATGATTAATTAGAGTGCACCCCTTATCCGAAATATATATTTTTTTATTAAATACATCTTCTAAAAATTTTATTATTTTATCCATGAAATTCCATCTTCCTCATATTTTTCTCAAATAAAGCAAAATAACTACAATAATCTTCTAGAATTTTGGCATATCATTTACTTATATAAACTGTATATACTTCTGCCAATATGCTGCTTTTTTCGATACTTACATCATCAAGTAACAACGCTTGAAACAAAACATCCCCCACATTCTCCAGCCTTATCATTCCATATTCTTTTTCTGTTAACTCCTCAATATGGATATCCTTAACGTTGGCTTCTTTTGTTGCCACCAGACAATACGTATACAATGCCATTATATTACTTATCCTACACAAAAAGGCATATATTTCGTTTCCTGATATATTGGCACTTTTCTAGACTTTCTCTCTGTATATCCAAATAGAGCGCTTATTTTCTATGTTACTTCCTCTTGCATAAGTACCTCCACTCTGCATCTCAAGGACATATGCATTTTTGTTTTTGATTATTTTCTAAATAATCGATGTATTCTCTTATAAAATCACGCTTTTCATAAAATTTTAAATTGCTCATTCACAGACTCTCCTTATGCAATAAAATCAAAATTTTATCTAAAAATACCCTTCGAGAAAACTTCTTTCGAAGGATACTGAACTATTCATAATTGATTTATAACATCTTCAAATCAGAGCGTAATTGTTCTATTCTTTGCAAGTCTTTCTCAAAATTCCTCACATTATTTTCCAATAACTTCACTTTTTTCTCAGACAGTTTCCCCTTCGATCCCTCATAATAAAGGTTGTTAATAACCCGTCCTCTCTTTCTATTTTTATTCTCTAATCGTGTAATTTCAAACCTTATTTGTGCAGCTTGCCTCTCATTTTCATTTTCATTTTCAAGGTAATCATAATATTTATTTAATTCTTTTCTAGATGTTTTTTTTCTTATTACAGCTGAAAAAAGCTCTACCTCATCTATAGTTGTAGTATCAATAGCCTCACCCGTACTTTCTCCAAAATTTGACAAAAACGAAGACATAGTATACATATGAAACATATGATGTGTTTGATCGTAAAATTCTTTTCTTAATTCAATTCTAGGACCAATGGTTTTTCCGTGGATTTGATTCCACCAATCCTCTTTCTGATCATGCGTAACAAAAATAATATCTTTCTTCTCTGCTGTAGCATATTTCAAAATCTCTTTCCACACCAATAAGTCGCCATATTTATTATCTATTTTCTTTTTATCTTTGTATCCAGGCGGAATGTTATTAGAATATCTTTTCTCTCCTTCAGCTTCAATTTTATCCTTTTCTTCCTTTGTATATGGTTGTCCAACCTTATTTTCGAACAGTGATAATAATTTAGTCAAAATATTGTCTTCCATTGGATTTGTAATAAGACAATTATTCTGTTCTTTTTTCTCAATCCACTTTTTTAAAAACTCTGTTAATTCTTGCACATCCGAATCGTTTTTCTCAGTTCTTAAATCTTCTGTCCATTTCTTAACCAGTTTTTCTGCATCTATTGATAAATTCTTAAATCTCTCATTTGCTTCATAAATTACTTCGTAACGATCTCTAGAAAATTCAAATGCAACTTGATACGGCATCCAAATACGATCCTTTAGTTGTTCAAATGCATTCAATAATTGTTTTGTCGTTTTAGGAGTATATCTATACAAATTCAAAAAAACATTTGTGTCAAAAACAAAAATCGCTTTTTCCCAAAGTTCTAACTTTTCTTGTTCTGTTAATTCTAAATATTCACGAATAACACTTTTCATGATTGGTCCCTCTTCAAAAATTACTGTATATAAAAGTTTCTTCATTTGATTACATTATGTGTCAGAAAAATTATAATAATCTATATATATGATATCATAATCCTCTTGTCTTATAAACAAAAATCTATATTGTTTTATCACAAGCACTGTATAGGATACTCAGAGAAGACTGAATGGGGTAAGGTACACGAAAGAGAAAATATATAAACTTAAACTTTATAAACAATTTTATCAAAACTGCTTTATAATTCCTGTTCTAATGATATTCACTTACTTCAACCATATAAACAACAATTTGCCTACTCTGTTAATATCTCTCATTGATTCCAATTACAATTTTCCCCTTCCCACTTCTGGACATCGTGTCCAAAACCATAAAAAAAGCAGTTACAAGTATTTCACTCATAACTGCCCTGACGCTGTTTTCCCAATTATTCTATTGCTGCCATTTTTGCAAACTCGGCTTTTCTATTGGTAAGTTCCTCTTGTTTCTCTTTTGGCAAACATTGAAAAATCTCATCATAGTTCATTCCTTCCATTGGCGTTCCCTTTGCCAAAAGAAAAAGTTGCGTATCAAACCATTCCTCCCACAAATTTTCAAACATACTTCGGCTGTCCGTAAAAGTTATTGCATCTTCAAAACCTTGCGGTGGTCTATAATACTGTAATTTGACAAATCCGTATCTTCCTGCATCCACGACAAGTATATTCTCAATCTCATACAGCTCTGCAAAAGCATCTGCTACTTTTCTGCATTTTTCCTGCTCGTCGTCCGTAATGTATCTTTCTTTCACGATAAACATTCCTCCTATTTCAAAACCACTTTACCTGTACCTATATCTTCAATCTATCAAAACATTTCATTATCATCTTTATCCTTACATACTTTATGGTGCGTACACGCACCATATTATTATAAGTTCCATGCCTTTAAAATACAAGGTAGGAAAGGAGTTCCTGTATGATTAAATATGATCCCCTTTGGCATACGCTCAAGGAAAAAAACATCAGTCAATACCAGCTTATCAAAGATTATGGCATTGACAAAGCACAACTTCAGCGGCTCCGGCAAAATATGGTGGTAAAGACTATTATTCTGAACAGGCTATGTCAGATACTTGACTGCCGGATTGAAGATATTATGGAATATGTTCCAGATGACAAGTAGAGGTATTGTTATGATTGACTGACAATGCCTTTTTTGTTTCCCTTTTTCTTTTACACCTTTGGACATTGTGTCCAGAAGTGTCCTGCTAATATTTTTATTATCTCCGTAAAAATAGCGATAATTCTCGCAAGAACAATAACGCCACCGATCAGACCTCCAACAATACAATTCAGTGCCAGTATTCCCATACTTCCCGCAATGCCAAAATTCTTCGGCACAAGAAACATACACATTTTTCTGATGCCATAAGGACATCCGACCAAAATCCAATAGAGGAAATAATCAAACCCCTCCACTTTATTGCAAACCGGATAGCAGGTAATTGCCCACAATACTAAAGCACATAACGGAATAACAATTTTAAACAATACCATTTTCATGCCATCCACCTCCGAACATATCATGCTGCACTTCCTGCTGATAAAAATGATTGATTGTAGCAGGAGCATTGTACAATGTTGTTATCAGATACGCCTTTATGTTAGTAATTTTCGTGGTTGTTTCCTTCATACACCATCTGACATAATCCACATGGGACGAATTCAATTTTAGGAAACGTGATTTTACTAACTCATACGGATAATCTTCTTTTCCCACACGGATCGTTTTCCTTGGCACACATACCACATCACAGATTATGTCATAGATTTCCTCAAACAATTCTTTATCTCCAATGTTATCATTTTTCATATGATAATCATACTCAAGGTTTTCACGAATCAATTTCATGTATGCATTGACATTATCCATCACATCCATCGAATCACTTTTTTGCTTCGAAACATATCTCTCTAAATTTTTTTCTTCTTCAACAGATACATTTTCAGATTGATAGATAAGATTGTTATTACTCTTATTAGTCTGATTATAGTTAGTATAATTAGAGACAAAATTATTTACTTCTTGAAGTTCAATTTCTTTACCACCAGAAGTAAAATATTCTTCCTTCTTGAAGTCAATTTCATTTACCTTTGGAAGTTCAGTTTCTTTACTTCCAGAAGTCAAATTTTTTTGCTTCTTGAAGTTAAAATCTTTTACTTCTGTGCAAACATCAGTATTTGACGGTTCTTTTTCCGTCATATCTTCTTGAACAGAAGCAAAATTTTTCACATAAATGATATCCGGTTTTCCAAGTCCTCTTCTCTTTTTCTCAATCAATCCAATGCCATTTTCAGAATCCAACTCACGCATTATTTTGGTACAAGTAGGTTTGGAACATCCCAAATCTTCCATAATGCTATCCACTGTATAAATTATGTATGCCCTATTTTCATCATCCAACCACCCATTTTTCATGGACAGTGACATTCTATCGAGCATCAATCCATATAGGAGCTTAGCATCGCTGCTAAGCCCCTTAAATCTTGCATCCTTAATCAAAATTCTTGGAACACGGTAAAAAGAGAATTGTTCTGCTTCAATCCCATAGTAATAATCAAACTTTATTATATCGCTCACTTTACCGTGCCTCCTTTACTGTTGATTCTGCCATTCTTCCAATAACTGATAGATAATGTTTTCTATATCCTCACTGGAATAATCCTCTGTAAAATATTTGCCTATTTTATCAGCTTTAATAGTTACGTTTCTTGCCTTCGGCTTTTCTTGTGTAAGGATCAACCTTACCATCGACAATGTCAACTCTCCATTCTTTCCATATTCCTTCAGCTTGGCTGATTGAGTAGTCGAAATAGATGCCCCCGTTTCTTCAAGAATAACCTGCACCCATTCCTGTGCCTGCTCCGGCAGAAAAGAAATGTCAACACCCTGTACCAGACCGATTTTCTTTTTATCAACCATATCCAGCAATTCATCTGACAATCGAGCAAGCCATATATACCTTTGAACGGTCTTTCCGCTCTCCCCAGCCGCTTCTCCCACTTCATCAAGACTACTTCCATTTCCCTTTTTGCCCTGATGCTTCATAGCTTCATACTTCATGGAATAGGCTTTTGCCTTTTCACTAGGGAGAATATCTTCCCTTTGGATATTGGTGTCCACCATAATAACCGTAGCTTCATCATCGTTGTAATCTCTGATAAACATAGGCATTGTAGAAAGTCCTGCAAGCTCACAACCGTGTTTTCTGCGGTGTCCGGCGATTATCTCATAACCGCCCTCTGCTCTTGGTCTTGCAATGCCAGGCATAAGAACACCATAATTTTTGATACTCTCCACGGTTTCCTGCATCTTTTCGTCATCCAGCACCTTAAAAGGGTGTCCTCTGAACTCATAAAGCTCTGAAAGAGGTATCTCTTGCACCTGATCAGTGCCTGCTATCATTTCAGAAGCACCGAATAGATCATCAAAACTGTTTAACTTTACCTTTGCTGCACTTCCTGTCTTACTCATTACCAAGCACCTCCTCAGTCAAAGATTGATAGGCACTTGCCACTTTTCCCTTCGGGTCGTGCTGATAGATACTGACGCCCTCCGCCGAAATCTCCGCTGCTCTTACAGAAATGGGAATGCTATTCTCAAATATCCTCACTTTACTGCTGTAATTGTCAATCAATAATGCACTGATATAAAGTTATAATTAAGTATGTACAATAAATATTAAATAAGAATGTACAAATGTTATGATATATGAGTTACAAGGAGGAACTCATAATGATACTAAAGAATCAGATCATAACAAACATAAAAATAG
>Ga0256404_1005249_pt1 | contig 23227 bp, 21 predicted proteins | sample RumenRJG_01DNA_FD_185990 | JGI IMG/M metagenome (GOLD analysis project Ga0256404, IMG submission 185990) | Bovine rumen microbial communities from Lethbridge, Alberta, Canada - RJG_01 | ecosystem: Host-associated > Mammals > Digestive system > Stomach > Rumen | place: Canada: Alberta | collected... | reverse complement strand
TCTTCTTGACAAACGGGCCGAAACCGAACAAGGAAACCACCGTCTTCTTCTGTGGGTCGAATACCCATCCCTCCCGATAGAGCAGCCCGAAGAAACAGAGCAGGGAGCAGGCAATGGGAACCGCGAACGAGCCAGTGGCCTCGGGATCGCCCATGGTGACCACCATCCCCCAAAGGGAAAAAGCAAGGAAAAGCGCGTATATGGCCTTCCGGAACGAGGTGGCCTGGTAGACAATCCGACCAGCCTTCCGTTTTGTCGTCATACGGATCATGCTTCGCCCCCTATATACACCAAACTGCATTTTCTTACAGATTCTTTTGCAAACAGTTTGATTTTTTTAGGAAATGATGGTGTAATGTACTCTAAGATATTTCTGGTATTTTGAATACCATTACGAAGGAGATTCAGTCTATGAAGAAAACCATGACTTTTGCCATTGGCGCGCTTCTTGCCAGCTCCCTTTTCGTTTCTTGCGGAAAGAAAGCTGCTGAGACCAGTGCCGCTCCGGCCGCACAGACTGCCGCCAAGCCCGCCGCAGCTGCCGCTACCGCCGCCCCGGCTGCAAAGCCCGCTGCCGCTGCTCCTGCCGCTACTGCCGCTCCGGCTCAGGCCGCTGCACCCGCAGCCGCTCCTGCCGCTGCCGCTCCTGCTGCCAAGAGTGATGAGGTGGTGTTCCGCATCGCCAATGGTGCCGAACCCGAGTCCATCGATCCGGCTCTGATCCAGGGCGTTCCTGAGCACAGAATCTACGAGGCGCTCTTCGAGGGTCTGGTAGCCACCAATCCGAAAGATGCCAGCCCGATTCCGGGTGTCGCCGAAAGCTGGGAAATCAGTGATGATGGTACCCGGTATACCTTCCATCTGAGAGATGCCAAGTGGTCTGATGGCGAGCCGATCACTGCGGACGATGTCGTCTACACCTGGTTGCGCGAGCTGAATCCGGCTACCGGTTCCCGCTATGCGTGGTTCCCCTGCATGTTCCTGAAGGGCGCTTCCGAATACAACAGCGGCAAGGCTGACGCTTCCGCCGTGCAGATTCGCGCGCTGGATGCCCACACCTTCCAGATGGATCTGGTCGGGCCCCTTCCGTACGCGCTCGGCGCTCTGATCCACTATTCCTTCGCCATCCTGCCGAAGCATGCGATCGAGAAGTATGGCGCTGACTGGACCAAGCCCGAGAACTTCGTCGGCAATGGCCCGTACGTGCTGAGCGAGCACCTTCCTCAGACCTCCCTCACCGTCGTCAAGAACCCCAACTACTGGGATGCTGACAACGTGAAGCTCGACAAGGTCGTCTTCTACGCTTCCGACAGCCTCACCACCAACTACAACATGTATCTGAATGGCGAGATTGACTGGGATACCTCCGTTCCGCTTGACCAGCTTGATGCTGCCAAGATGAGACCGGACTTCAACTCCGCCCCGCAGCTGTCCACCTACTACTACGTCCTCCAGAACGAGAAGGCTCCGGTGAACGACGTCAGAGTCAGAAAGGCTCTCGCGCTTGCCATCGACCGCCAGGCTCTGGTCGACCAGGTCACCAAGGCCGGTCAGATTCCCGCTTGGGGCATCGTCCCGTCGATGGCCGGCTACGATTCGCTGGAGTTCCCCAATGGCGACGACCATGAGGCCGACATCGAGCAGGCACAGAAGTATCTGGCTGACGCCGGTTATCCGAATGGTGTCGGTTTCCCGACCCTGACCGTCCTGTACAACACCAACGACTCCCACAAGAAGGTCGCTGAGTTCGTCCAGCAGGAGTGGAAGACCAACCTCGGAATCAACGTCGTCCTGGAGAACCAGGAATGGCAGACCTATCTGGCCAACAGAAACGCCGGCAACTTCCTTGTCGCCCGCGCTGGCTGGGTTGGCGACTACCAGGATCCGAACACCTTCCTTGACATGTTCATCACCGGTGCCGGTATGAACGGCGGAAGATACTCCAACGAAGAGTACGACCTGCTGATCAACGAAGCCGCCCGCATGCCGGCCGGCGAGGATCGCTTCGAGGTCCTGAAGACCGCGGAAGACATCATGATCAACCAGGATCAGGCGCTCATCCCGTTCTACTACTACACCACTCTTAACATGATTGATACCAACAAGTGGGGTGGCTGGTATCCGAACACCATGGACTACCATCCGGTCAAGGATGTCTACCTGAAGAAGTAACTTCAAGCAGAGTCACCAAAAGCCGCTCCGAAAGGGGCGGCTTTCTTGTCTTCGGGATCAAGTGCCACGAGGAGGATGGCACGGCGGGACAGGCAGACGACCATTGTCCGCCCGTGCACCTGGAGATTCCAAGATATCAGCATCGTTGGGATGCTGGAAAGCAGAGCCGGTTTCCCAATGTTGCGTGTATGGTAATTTTAAGTACCTATGCGCAGATCCTTATGCGAGGCAAGGTGTGACGGGGCAATCGGCTACGAATACCGCGAGAAGGCTTCTCTACACCTGTCTCCCGGATGGCAGAGGCCTGTCCTCAAGGAAAACGAGGAGAACACATAAAATGCAAGGTTTTCAGGCCTTCTCGCAATAAGGCCTGAAAGCTTTTCGTCCACAGGAAAAGACACGTTGTGCCTGATATGGGCATTCCAAACAAGTGCGGGAGGTCAACGTGCTGGAAGAAGCTCTTTTAGAATTGCGACAACGAGGAACAGCTGGTACGGAATCTGGCTTCCAAAATTGATGGCCAGGTCGTCGGTCTCTACACAGTCCGGGAATCCAACACTCCGGCCCTGTGTAAGGCGGCACGGCTCTCCGGCCGAACAGACCTGCGGGTCATCGGATGCGACCTCTCCAAGGAAAACCAAGCGTTCCTCGAAAAAGGCATCCTTACCGCCATTCTTGACATGGACTCCTATCGCCAAGGCTACCTGGCGATGCACGCATTGCAAGACTATCTGCTCAAGGGCACCACTCCCAGCCACAAGCTCATGACCGTCCCCGTCCGGCTGGTGATCAAAAGCAATCTGGACTATTACAAGGCAGAGCTTCCAAACAGCTGAGGCTTGTCAGGCAAGCCCCCTACAGGACAGATCCATCCCATCCTGCGATATCGTCGCTACTGAATGGAGCGTCAATCGGTTTGCCGTAGATGTTCTCGTAGGCCGCCTTCTTCATCTGGTAGTCCGCCTCGGCCATCCGCACGCTCGCCTCGCGGGGACTTGCCCCTTTGGGGGGATAGAGCACACCGAGCAGGTGCAGGGTGTAGCGCACCTTGTGGAATGGAACCTTGTCCATCCGCTTCTCGTCCCGGATCTCGACAAAACAGGAAACAACCGGTTTGTCAAACAGGCAGGCGTAGTAATAGGCCCCGCGCTTGCATGGCCTGGGCCTTCGCCACCCCCACCACATCTCCTGCTCGGGGTATATCAGCACATAGCCGCCCTTGTCCAACGCCTTGTGCATCTCCGGCTCAAAGAAATTCCGCAGGTAGAAGCTGTCAGAGGCAATCGGAATCAGGTCGGTGTTGGTCAGCAGGAAGCCAAGCAAGCCCGGAAGCAGCAGGTTTCCCAGCTGGCTGACCACATACAGTCTGCGCTTCCCCTGCTTGATGGCGAAGTGGCGCAACACGCAGTTGTCGAACTGACTGAAGTGGTTGCTGGTCAGGATCGCTCCCCCTTGCAGGCCTTTCAGCTTCTCTTGCCCGACAATCCGGGTATGCATGTTGCAAATGAACTTCTCTCCGACACCAATCATCAGGTCGGCAGCGAGGTTCTTCAGAGGGAAAAGCAAGCTTTTCCGGCCTGCAACGAACTTGTCCAGCACCTTCTGGCTCTCCTCAGGGGAAAGCACCGGGTCGGAGAACTCCGCCTTAGCATGGAAATCCCCCCGCTCGAAGTTGGAACGGATGTTTCCGATGACACGCAGGCGGTCGGGACCGAGAATCATAAGCGCGGCTCCTTGTCCTCGACAAAAACCTTCCGGAAGGTCAGGTCGCTGTGGCTGATCTGACGGGCACGTTCGACCATCAGGCGCATGTGTTCGCCGTCCTGCGCCACCTGTTCGGGACCATAGTTCCGCTTGACCTTCAGGATTTCCGGATAGCAGGAACAACGGCTGGCATACTTCCAGAAATAGTCCTCATAAGCGACCCCGTCGTAATGCCACGGCTTCTCGTAGAGGTTGTAATGGATCAATAGAGGATCGGTGATAGGAGCCTCGCCCTTGACCGGCATGGTATCCCACCGGGAATCGATATAGGCGATCTTGCCAGCGCACAACGCGTTCAGATAGTCCTGGTCGGGAGCGATACAGTCGAACTGATACGTATCGTAGTAGTGAAGGAAACTGGCAGCCAGGTTATGCTCGCGCAATGCCTTCATGCCCAACAGCAATACCCCGCTGTTGATATAGTCGGTGCGCTTCACGCCAATCGCTTTTTCCAGATACTCGACCAGAACGGGGACGTGCTGGATCGAGTGGTCGGCTACCGCGCCAATCAAGTTCTCCCCGAGGTCGATATCGTACATCTTGGCGATATCGGCATTCAGGACGACGTCGCTGTCGATATAGATCCCTTTATCGTACTCGGGAAAGAGCCTGGGCAGGAACAGGCGGTAGAAAATCGTGATCGTGAAGAAATCGGCACGCAGGCGGTTGCCCATGCGGTCGGTGATGGCGGACAAGTTTTCCGTCATAGGCCGGAACACGATCTCCACGTTCGGTCTGGCGAAACTGCTCATCGAAGCGCGATGCGCTTCGGAAAGATTCTGGTAAAGGACAATCAGCCGGTACTGGCGGGCGGGGTCGACATGGTCGACCAGACTGGCGACAGCAACCGTGCAGAACGGCGCGAACGCGTCATCAATCGTAAAGAAAACCGGAATCACGTCATGTTCAGTCATTTTTGACTTCTCCTTGCGAACGAATCGCGGACATGTGGTACGCATATTGGGAAAGCAGGTCGTCATAGACATGCAGATGCAGGATATCGTGCATCCGGTCCACCTGCCATGGCTTCACGGTGACAGCGTGCAACCAGGGAAGAAACCGGAAACTCGTGGTGAAATGCTGCAAGATGGTGCGGCGATGGAGCCTGCGCTGCTCGTTGTATCTCCTCGGTAGCAGTTTCTTCTCCGCAGCCAGTTTGTTCAGGGCCGACTGGTCGGGCATGAAAAGCTGTTGGGTGGCGCACATGTGCCTGCACCGCCGCAACAGCCCGGATTTCCGGATCTGGACCATATTCATGACCAATACCCCGCTGTTCAGGTAATCGAAGACATGGCGGCCATGGTGGAAGAACCAGCGGCCATAATAGTCAAGGACACCGGCAATCTCGAAGCCCTCCATGTCGGTATGGTACAGGTCGTCCAACGGCGCACGGGCGATCACGTCGGCATCCAAGTACAGCAACCGGTCGGGAAGGTCATCCAACAGGTCGACATACAGGCGCAGCATGCACAGCGGAGAGAAACGGGTCTCCATGTTTGGGGCAGGAGGTTCAGCCATGAACTGGCTGGTCATGTCGTACAACCGGACCCAGTTGCCGGGGTTCTTCTCTTTGGCCAGCTTGTCCAGGTATCCGGCAAAAAAGGAAGGAATCTTCTGATAGGCACGCGTGGAGGTCCGGCATTCCATGGTCAGCACGCGCACATGCAGTTCGGCTGTTTCCTGTTTGAGCACGGACAGCAAGGAAATCAGAATCCCGTCCTCTGCATTCCGGTCACCGCAGTAGAGCAGTTCCATCGTCCTTCTCCTCTGCCGGCAGATACGTCACATAGGCGTACCTGCTCTCTTTCGCCGCGCAGGCCTGCATGAGGCTCGCCACCCCATCGCACAACGCCTGCTTGCGCTCCCGCCTTGTCAGGCCCGTATCGTCCCCGACGGGCCCCTCCAGGTAGACGGTCGTCCTCGGCCTCTTGCCGAAGCGCCGCCTCTGGTAGGTTGTTGTCGCCACATACACCGGAGCGTCAAGCTTCACCGGATAGGTGAATGACACCGGAGCGAAGGGACGGATACCCGTGTACCAAGGCCAGACGTGCGCCTCGGGATAGACATAGATGCCACAGCCCTCACGCACCCGCTGGGCGACCGCATCCTCGAACGCATGCATCTGCCCCACACTCGAGGGAACCGGCAGGATCCCCCACATCGGAAGAAGCCTGCCCGCCAAGGGAATTCCAAGGTTCGCGCTGCTCCCGATCCAATACTTGCGCCTAGAAGGGTTTTCCAGAAACGGCATCACGACATCGCCGAACGGCTGGGTATGGTTGGCGTACACGAAGTACCCCTGTTTCCGGTCCTTGGGAAACCTGGCCCGGTTCACCACCTTCAGATGAAGGGCAAAGCGGCAGTAGACCAAAGCAATCAGGAAGCCACACCCGTAGAGCAAGTGGCTCAGCAAGCGGTAGAAGGGATTGGCGTGCACGAACCGGTAGTGCTCATCCACCGTCTTCGCCTGATTGGCCGTCTGGACGAAGTCCTCGGTAAACGAACGGTAGTACCGCACCCGACCCTCTGTCTGTCCTCGTTCCTCCCTCATATGTCGTTCCATCTTACCTGACGGCAAAGGAAAAGGCAATTCAATGTGGACAGTCACGATTTTCTAGTGTCATAGTTGGTTTGCACTATCTCTTCGATTATAATCATCACACATGAGAAGATGGATCTGCCTGCTCGCCATGCTCTTTGCCTCGACCGTCCTGCCGGCCGTGCCGGTCCGTGTCGCCTGCGTCGGGGACAGCATCACCTATGGGCTGCGGCTCATCGACCGGAAGAAGGACTGCTACCCGGCAGTGCTGCAACGACTGCTGGGGAACGGATACGAGGTACGCAATTACGGAGCCAACAGCGCCACCGTCCAGGAGAGCGGGAACCGTCCCTATACCCGTAAGGACGTCTACCGGGAAAGCCTTGCCTGGCAACCTGACATCGTCCTCCTGCTCCTCGGCACCAACGACTCCAAGAAACAGAATTGGGAAGGCGTCGATTCCTACATGGAAGCAATGCGCAAAATGGCCGCGAGCTACGAGAACCTTCCGAGCAACCCGGAGATCTATGTGATGACGCCACCGAAGGCTTTCAGCGGCTATGCCGGAATCAACGACGACCATATCGGGGAGGAAGCCGAGGCGCTCCTCGCCCAGAACGGCTACCCGGTCATCGACCTGCGCGCGGCCTTCGAGGGACAGCGGCAGTGGATCGGCAAGGACGGCATCCATCCCAACAGGGAAGGCGCCTCGGAAATTGCAACACGCATTGCCAAAAAGTTGCAATACGATGCTGGAAAACCCTAAAAGCCTGTACTATCAGCGCAAATCCTTTGACAGTTCGCAATAACCGTCCGTATACTCACCTTAGCCGCTAGGCTAAGGAGAACCGTATGAAAAAACTGATTTCTTTGGCTCTGTCCCTCTCTCTTGCAACAGCATTGTTTGCAGGTGGCGCGTCCGAAGCTCCCGGAAAAACGGCAGCCTCCAGTCAACAGTCCGGCCCGAAGGCCTACAAGGTAGCCCTGATCATCGAGAACACCATCGACGACAAAGGCTGGTGCCAGGCCATGCACGACGGCATCCTCGAGGCCCAGAAAGAGCTTCCCGGACGCATCGAGTACAGCTACAGCGAGAAGATGGCGCCGGTTGACGCCGGATCTGTCGCCCGCCAGTATGCGGCCAAGGGCTACGACCTGATCATCTGCCATGGAGCCCAGTACAAGAACCTGGTCATGGAAATGGCTGACGAATATCCCAACATCACCTTCGCTTTCGGTACCAGCGCCGAAATCGGGCCGAAGAACGTCTTCACCTATATGCCCCAGAGCGAGGAAACCGGATACCTGTCCGGCATCATCGCAGGCCTGACCACCAAGACCGGCACCATCGGCATCGTCGGACCAGTAGATGGCGGAGATGCGGCCCGCTATAACCGCGGCGTCGTCCTCGGCGTCAAGGCGGTCAATCCCAAGGCAAAGATCCTGGTCGCCCATACCGGTTCCTTCAGCGACTTCGTCAAGGCTGGCGATCTGGCCAAGGTCCAGATGCAGCAGGGTGCCGATATCCTGACAGGATCCTCCCAGCAGGCGATTGGAGCCCTCCGCGCCGTCGCCGAGGAGAAGGACAAGGACATCTACTGGGTTGCCCAGGATGGAGCTCTGCTGACCATTCCTGAAGGCTATAAAGTCATCGCATCCTCTTCCTACAACTACGGCGCCGTCATGGCCGGGCTGGTCGGGAAGCTTGATGCCGGGGTCAAGGGCGGAGAGTGCATCCCGATGAACTTCAACAACGGTGGTTTCATCTGGGCGTGGAACGACAACCTGAAGAAGGCGGATGTCGCAGCCAAGGTCGACGAAGCCATGGCCAAGTTCAAGGCCAAGGCCGACACCCTCGACTGGGCGAGCGTCGATTACTCCAAGCTCTGATCTCCCACGGAACCGGCTCCCTCTTTCCGGGGGCCGGTTGCTCTTTTCTTTTCCTGCAAGGAAACACATGGAACGAATCACCAGTCTCCGCATGGAGCACATCACCAAGCGGTTCCCCGGAACCCTTGCGAGCGACGACATCTCCATCTCTGTCGGCGAAGGCGAGGTTCTCGCGCTTGTCGGTGAGAACGGCGCGGGCAAAACCACCTTGATGAACATCCTGATGGGCCTGTACCAGGCCGATGAGGGAACCATCTTCATCAATGACAGACCAGTCCATTTCTCCTCCCCCAACGACGCCTTCGCGGCCGGGTTGGGAATGGTCCACCAGCAGTACATGCTGGTCCCCAACATGACCGTCACGGAGAATATCGCCCTTGGCTACAAGCAGGCGTGGAAACCCCTGAAACTGCATACAGCCATGGTGCGCAGGCGCATCCTGGAAATCTCTGAGAAATACGGGCTTGCCGTAGACCCCGACGCCTATATCTGGCAGTTGTCGGTCGGGGAGCAACAACGAGTCGAGCTGGTCAAGACACTCTGCCTTGGAGCCAGGTTCCTCGTACTCGATGAACCCACCAGCGCCCTGACCCCCCAGGAAACCGACGAGCTGATCCTGCTGTTGAAGCGGATGACCAAGGAGCTCTCGATCATCTTCATCAGCCATAAGCTGCAGGAAGTCGAGAGCCTTTCCGACCGCATCACGATCCTGCGTCACGGACGCGTGGTCTTCAACGGCAACACCAAGGACCACCCCGCCGGAGAGATCGCGGCCCTGATGACCGGCCACGAGGTGGTCATGCCGGTCAATGACAGCAAGCCGGCCGAAGGAGCGAACGCCTTGGAGATCGAGCACCTGGTGGTTCCCAGCGACCGGGGCTTTTTGGCGATCAACGACCTGGACCTGACCATCAAGGCAGGCGAGATTGTCGGCCTGGCCGGCGTTTCCGGAAACGGACAGCGCGAACTTGCTGAAGCCATCAACGGCTTGAGGACTCCAAGCGGGGGCACCATCCGTCTGCTCGGCCAGGACATCACCGGGAAATCGGTCAGGGAAATCATCTCCATGGGTTGTGGATATATTCCCGAGGAACGCAATATCGAAGGTATCGTTCCTTCCTTCAGCATCCAGGAGAACCTGATCCTGAAGGATGCGGACAAGCCCCCCTTCTCCAGGGGAATCTTCCTTGACCGGAAGAAGATCGCCAGTTATGCCGAGGAAATGCGGGATACGTTCGACATCCGCTGTCCGGGCGTCAATGTCGCGGCCGGAAGCCTGTCGGGCGGCAACATCCAAAAGGTGATTCTCGCCCGCGAGCTGAACCGCAAGCCGAAGTTCCTGGTCGCCGTCTATCCGATCCGCGGCCTTGACTTGGGCGCGGCCCAGTTCATCCACGAACAGCTGCTCGCCTTCCGGGCGAAAGGCTACGGAGTCCTCCTGATCAGTGAGGAGCTGGACGAGATCCTCCAGCTCTCCGACCGGATCGCGGTCATCTTCAAGGGCAACATCCAAGCAGTCCTGCGCAAAGGCGAAGCGACCAAGGAACGCCTTGGCGTCCTCATGGCGGGGGTACAGTCATGAACAAGCGATTCATCCTCATCTACAAGAGCTGCATCGTCCTGCTGGCGGTCATCGCCGCCATGGCGCTGGGCAGCGTCATCCTGATCGCCATCGGGGCGAACGTGCCCAAGACCTACGCGGTCATCGTCTTCGAACCGCTGAAGAACATCGGCCTGCTCGCCGAGGTGGGCATCCGCATGATACCCCTGACCATCATCGCCCTGGGCATCGCGGTAGCCTATCGCAGCGGAATCATCAACATCGGTGCCGAAGGGCAGATGATGATGGGCATCCTCGGGGCGGCGGCAGTGGCCCTAGCCATGCCGGAAACGCCCAAGCCGATCCTGATACCCACCGCCATGCTGGCAGGCTTTGTCTGTGGCGGACTGTGGGGGGCGCTTGCAGGCTACCTGAAGGCAAAACTGCAGGTCAGCGAGCTGCTCTCCACCGTCATGCTGAACTACATCGCCGAGCAGTTCTACACCTTCTGCCTGCGCAAACCGATGCTCGATCCGGCTGAAATCACGATGGGAAGCGGCACCCCGCAGACCATGCGGCTGACCAAGAACATCTGGCTCTCCCGCATCATCACCGGCACCAGGCTCCACACCGGACTGTTCATCGCCATCATCCTCGCCGTGCTGGTCTACTTCCTGCTCTGGCGAACCTCGTTCGGCTTCAAGATGCGCGCCGCGGGAGCAAGCGCCCGAGCGGCACGCTACGGGGGCATCGCCGTCGGCACCTGCCTCGTCGCCGCCATGGTCATCAGCGGAGGTCTGGCCGGCCTTGCCGGGGCGATCGAGGTAATGGGTGTCCATCACCGGGCCATCGGCGGCATCACCAGCGGCTATGGCTTCTCCGGCATCGTCGTCGCGCTGTTCGGAGGCCTGCACCCCGCCGGCATCATTCCAGCCGCCTTCTTCTTCGGCCTGCTCCTTGTCGGAGGCAACATGACCCAGAACGCGGTGGGAGTCCCCGCCAACATGGTCAGCGTCCTGCAGGGCGTCATCATCCTCGTCATCGTCGCGACCCAGATGGTGCTTTCCAACAAGTACCTGATGGAACGGGTCTGGAGACACTTCCAGAAGGAGCAAGCAGCATGAATTATCTCGTCACCATCCTCACGCTGGCCATCGCCAGCAGCGTCTCCCTCCTGCTCGCCTCTCTCGGCGAAATGATCAACCAGCGCAGCGGCGTCTTCAACCTCGGTTGCGAGGGCATCATGGCGGTCGGGGCCTTCCTCGGCATGTTGGTCCCCTATCTGGTCGGGAAAGGCGGGCCGACAAGCGGGATCTACAACGTGCTGGGACTGTTGCTCGCCACCGGCATCGGAGCCCTGCTCGGCCTCTTCTTCGCCATCTTCGTCGTCACCTTCCGGGCCCCTCAGGGCATCGCCGGCATCGGCTTGGAAATGTTCGGTCTGGGTGTCGCAGGCACGCTGTTCCGCCACTTCATCGGCGGCACGCAGAGCGTTCCCGGCATCACCACGCCTCCGATTCCCCTGCTGTCGAAGATCCCCGTCCTCGGCCCGGTCCTCTTCAGCCAGAACATCCTGGTCTACGTCGCCTATCTTTGCGTGCCTCTGTCCTGGTACCTGCTCTTCAAGACTCCCTGGGGGCTGAAGGCAAGAGCCTGCGGCACGACACCACGGGCAGCCGACTCGATCGGCATCAACGTCAACCGCATGCGCTACCAGGCCTTGGCCATCGGCGGAGCCATGGCGGGTCTCGCCGGGGCATACCTCTCGCTCTGCCAGGCGAAGATGTTCAGCGACAGCCTGATCAGCGGACGTGGCTTCATCGCCGTCGCCCTGGTCTACTTCGGACACTGGAAGCCGGTGAAGATCATGTGGGGCGCACTGCTCTTCAGCCTCGCCCAGACCTTCCAGAACGTCATCCAGTCCCTCGGCATCAACTTTCCCTACGAGTTCGCCGTCATGTTGCCCTATGTGCTGGTCATCCTGGTCCTCGCTTTTGACCGGGAAAGCCAACGGCTCGGTCCTACAGCCCTAGGAGCTCCGTTCAACAGGGAAATCAGGACCTGATTCCTCACTCCCCGTCCTGCGGGGAGGTTTTTTTGATGCATTGAATGAACGTTCACCTATAATTTCCGTATCATTTTTGCTTTTTCCATGCAATATTTTCTTGGATGAACGATTTTTCATGTTAACATTCATCCTGTGAGCGTGACACTGAAGGACATCGCACAGGCTACGGGATACTCCATCAACACCGTCAGCAGGGCGCTGCGGGACGACCGGCGTATCAGTGATGAAGCCAAAGAGAAGATCCATGGCGAGGCCAAACGGCTCCGCTATATCCCCAACGCGATCGCCAGCGCGATGCGCTCAGTCCACACCAAGAGTATCGGGGTGGTCACCGCCGACAGCGCCAATCCTTTCTTCAGCGAGGTGAACAAGGGAATCGAGGCGATGGCGGAAAAAGCCGGCTGCCATATTCTGGTGGGCAGCACCGAGGAATCCCTTACCCGGGAGAAGAACCTGGTCAACCTCTTCCTTTCCCGCATGGTCGACGGCCTGGTGGTCATGCCGGTCTCCGACACGAGCGAGGAGCATCTGGAGCTCTACCGCTCGCTCCCCGTCCCTTTCATTTTCGCAGGCAGGCATCTGGAAGGCTTTGACGACCACTGCATCCTCCACGACGACGTCACCGGGGAAAAGGAGGTGGTCCGCCACCTCTTCTCCCACGGACACCGGCAGATCCTGATCCTTACCGGACCGGAGCAGGTGTCCAACACACAAGACCGGCTGCAGGGGGTGCGCGAGGCGTTCAGGGAAGCAGGGGTTCCCTTGGAAGAGTCCTCCATCTGGGCGACGAACGGCCATGCCGAAGAGGGATATGCCGCCGTCAACCAGGCGCTGAACAAGGGCCTTCCCTTCACCGCGATCACCTGCTTCAACGACCTGGTCGCCATGGGAGCGTTGAAAAGTCTTTCCGAGAACGGGCTTTCCTGCCCGCGCCAAGTGGAGGTGGTCGGCTATGACAACCTGTACATGTCCCAGTTCATGCAACCGGCCCTGACCACTGTCGATGTCCCGAAGTTCCGCCTGGGCTATACCGCCATGGACCGCTTGGTCTGCCATATCAAGAATCCGTCGGCGGCTTATGAGAAGGTAATGATGCCCACCCGGCTGGTATTCCGTGAAAGTACCAGGGGTGGCAAGTACTAAGACCGATTCATGGTGAGAAAAGGAGGTTTCCACATGAAGAAGAAATTGATGGTTGCGCTAGCCGTTTTGCTCGCGGCATCCGGCTTGTTCGCGCAGGGAAGCAAGGAGCAGGGACAAAGCCAGAAGGCTTCAGGTCCCGTCGAGATCACCTTCTGGTCGTTGTTCACCGGTGGTGACGGCGAGTTCTTCGACGCGATGGTCGACGAATTCAACAAGAGCCAGAACGAAGTGGTCATGAAGAATGACACGGTCAAGTTCGACAACTACTACACGAAGCTGACGACCGCACTCGCCGCCAAGAACGCTCCGGACGTGGTGGTCTGCCATCAGGCGAACCTGATGAGCTACGCCCCGAACGGCGCGTTCGTCGCCCTGGACGACTATGTGTCCAAGGATGTGCTGGACGATTTCCCGGCAGCCCCGCTTGACGCCTGCAGGTACAATGGCAAGCTCTACAGCCTGCCGCTGGACGTCCACCCGATCGTCATGTACTACAACACCGACATCCTCAGCCAGGCAGGTATCACCAAGCTGCCTTCCACCGCCGACGAGTTCCTCCAGGCCTCCAAACAGGTCAAGGAGAAAACGGGAAAGTGGGGCATGCTGGTCGACAATACCACGGGAACCTACAAGGCCTACACCCTCTTCCGTCTCTTCTACTCGATGATCTACCAGCAGCACGGCACCTTCCTGACCGACGACAACAAGGCCGCGGCCTTCAATACCGAGGCGGGAGCAAAGGCGCTCGACTGGCTGAAGGAAGGAGTCGCCGATGGAGTCAACCCGAACGGGTTGGACTACGACGCCGCCATGAACATGTTCAAGCTGGGCGACGGAGCCTTCTATTTCAACGGCGTCTGGGCGACCGGCACGCTCGAGAAAGTCGACGGCCTGCACTTCCAGGCCGCCCCGCTTCCCGCGCTGATGGGACCGGAACCGTGGGCTTGGGGTGGATCCCACACGCTGGCGGTTCCCGTCCAGAAGCACATGGACGAGACCAAAGTCAAGGCAGCGGTCACCTTCATCGAATGGATGACCGGCCATGGCGAGATGTGGGCGAAAGCAGGACACATTCCTGTCCGCAGCAGCGTCCAGAAGAAGGAAGCCTTCAAGGCCCTGCCCTATCGTCCTGGTTACGCAGGAGCAGCCGGCTATGTGAAGGCCTGCCCCGGCATTCCCGCGTGGGAGGAGATCTACGGTACCTGCAGCGACCTGCTGGAAGCGGCGGTAACCAAGAACCAGGATACCAAGACGGCGCTTGCCAACATGGAGAAGACCGTCAACGACATCCTCGCCAAGTATTGACCAGCACCATTCCTGCACCCCAGCCGGGGTGCAGGACATATGGCTGGACGCTTTGCGAAAGCAGCCAGCCATATGCAATAGGAGGTATTGCATGATTCCAGGCAATAAGGACAACCGGGACGGATGGCTCTTCTCGATTCCCTTCCTGTCCGTATTCGGCTTGTTCATGGTCTATCCGCTCGCGTTCGGTTTCTGCATCAGCTTCTTCAAGTGGAATATCCTCGGGACTCCCTCCTTCATCGGACTGAAGAACTACCTTGACCTCTTCGCAGACCCGAAATTCTTCAGCAGCCTCTGGCACACGCTCAAGTTCGTGCTCATCACCACCCCGGTACTGCTGGTGCTCGGATTCCTGATGGCGTTGCTTGCCACCAGCAAGAGCCCTCTCGCCTCGGCCATGGAGACGGTGTTCTTCATGCCCTACATCTTCAGCATGACGGTAGTCTCCACCCTCTGGGCCTGGCTGATGCAGAAGGATTTCGGCATCTTCAACCACTGGCTGACCCAGCTGGGCCTTCCCCCAGTGGGCTGGCTGACTAGCGACAAGGTCGCCATCTGGTCGGTCTGCATCGCCACCTTCTGGTGGACCGCAGGATTCAACATGGTCCTCTTCACCGCCGGCATCAAGCAGATCCCGAAGGAAGTCTACGAAAGCGCCTCCATCGACGGAGCCGGGGGCTGGACCCAAGTCTTCCATATCACCATCCCGCTGGTCTACCGTACCACGATCCTCTGCCTGATCCTGCAGGTGATCGCCTCGTTCAACGTCTTCGGACAAGTCTATGTCATGACCGGCGGCGGTCCCGCCGGCTCGACCAGAGTGCTGGTCCAATACATCTACGAGAATGGATTCAAGTACTTCAAGATGGGATACTCGGCGGCCATGAGTTACGTGCTCTTTGCCTTCATCCTGATGGTTTCCCTCATCCAATATCTGATTCTCGACCGGAAGGAGGCGTGACATGGCGCATAGCAATTCGGTCTACAAGCGCGAGAAACTGGTCCTGGACATGCTCAAGCGCCTGGCAGAGCTCCTTCTCATCGTCATCTGGCTTTTTCCCCTCGTCTGGCTGGTAATCACCAGTCTGAAGACGGAGGGAGAAGTGGTCACCAAGGTCTTTACCTTCCTTCCCGTCCACCCCACCCTGTACAACTATACCAAGGCCTTCACCTCGACCTACATCCTCAACTGGCTGGGCAACTCGCTTTTCGTCAGTCTCGTCGCCATGGTCCTGACCATCCTGGTGGACGCCCCGGTGGCCTACGCCTTCGCCAAAATCCATTTCAAGGGAAGCACTGCCCTCTTCTGGATGGTCATGGCAGGGATGATGGTGCCGTTCCAGGTCCTGATCGTCCCGCTCTATCTGCAGTTCAACGCCTATGGACTGGTGGACACCCTTACCGGAGCCCTGCTGCCCCGGCTCGCCATGCCTATCGGCATTTTCATCCTCAAGCAGTTCTTCGAGGAAATCCCCGACGCGTTGGAAGAGGCAGCCTTTATCGACGGGGCTTGCCGGTTCTCGATCTTCCGCCGCGTCATTCTGCCGTTGGGCAAGGCCGCCATCACCACCGTCATCATCCTTTCCTTCATCAACGCCTGGAACGACTTCCTCTGGCCTCTGATCATCATCAACGACACCATCAAGTACACGATCACCGTCGGCATCGCCAACTTCCAGGGAACCAACGGCACCGAATACGCACTGATTATGGCAGGAGCAGCCATCGCCAGCCTGCCACAAATCGTCTTCTTCCTCGCCTTCCGCCGCCAGATCATCGAGGGAATCGCCATGAGCGGCATCAAGGGATAAGGGCATGCCTGACAACCAGCCACTTCCGATATTCGGCCCCGAGGGGCTTCTGCTCTCCTTCAACCAGGATTGGAACGGAAAGGACAACCCGCAGATTGGCGCCACATCATCCGGACAGGGATTCCGGATCCAGTTCCAGAACGGAAACAGCCTGCAGGTCCAGGTGGCCCGGAAGGGCAATCTTGCCCGGATCGCCACTCGCTGGCGCTTCGCCCAAGAAGGCGGATACCGCCTGTACGCCACCACCCGGCTCTCCCATGAACAGAAAGCCCCGGAAATCTTCCTTCCCGCCATCTGGTACCAGGGCAACCGTCAGGGAGAGGGAAAGTTCCCCTCAGAGACCATCGCCGAGAACTTTTCCTTCCTGGAGACCCGTTCCAGCCTGCCCTGCGCGATTGTCCTTGCCGGGAGCAGGAACACCCTGTGCCAGTGCATCTCCCCTGCCCCCTGCGAGCCTCTCGCCTCGGTCAGCTGGAGGGGCGATTGCGCCATCACCACCATTCCCGGGGCTGAATGGCCCTATTCCTACAGGGGGAAGGGGAAACTGGTTTCCACCCAGGACGAGACCAAGCCACGCTGGCACTTCGCGCAAGGAACGGAGTACGAACGGGAATGGACCATGATGCTCACCCCTTCGGACGGAGTGCTTGCCGCATGGGAATGTTTCGTCCGTGCGTTGGAGGTGCGACCTCTGTGGAAACCCACCCTCAGCTGGGAGCAGTACGGAACCACCAAGCTTGCCCACCTGCTTTCCCTGATCCGCTTCGAGGACGGCGAGCCCTATCTGCTCATGGGCTCCGGCAACGGCGAGGAACAACAAGTCTACGAGTTCACCGCGGGTTCCTTCCTGGTCAAGGGGCTGGAGGCGGCGACCGAGTTCGCCACCACCCCAGCCTGGATGCTGCAAGAACCCCATGTCAGGGAAAGGCTGGGCGCGCTCATGCCCAGGCTTGGAATCTCCCGTCTGGAGGAGGCGCTTCCCCTCTTGGCCTTGCGGCTGGGGCGCTACTATCTCAAAGCCGAACGCGCTCCAGGCATTTGGCAGGACTGCCATGACCTGGAAAGCGGACTCTGGGGAGGCTACCTTGGCATCGGCGAGCATCCAGAGTTCCGGATGATGGTGAACAGCCGCACTACCGGTGAAGCCATGCGGCAGTACGTGTGTCTGTATGAGGCGCTGGAACCATACGGTCTGGCTGACGGGCGCTTCCTGGAAGTCGCCGGCCGGGTCGCCCAGTTCTTCTGCGACATCCAGATCTCCGGAGGCTCCTTCGGCCGGTGGTGGACCACCAAGGGAAGACCGGAGAACACCAGCGGAACCAATGGAGCCTATATCGCCACGTTCCTCTGCACCCTTTTGCGCCATAAGGACGACGAACGGCTGAAAAGCCACCTGTTGCTTGCCTTGGAGCACTACGGCAGATTGATTGATGACGGGAGATTCTACGGAGATACGCTGGACGCCGACTCCTGCGACAAGGAGGCGGGAGTGGCCCTGCTCGACCTGATGCTCCACGCATGGAACCTGCTGGAGGACCAGCGATACCTCGACTGGGCGCGAAAGGCTGCCCGCTTCGTCCTTTCCTGGACCTGGCAGACGGACGGGTGGCTGGAACCGGATTCGCCGATGGCCAAGCGCCATTTCCACACCCAAGGAATGACCAGCGTCTCGATTGCCAACCAGCACCTGGATTTCTATGGCATGCTCGTCGCCCTGCTCTTCGAACGGCTTTCCAAAGCAAGCGGAGATCCTTTCTGGCACCGGCAGGCGGTGATGATGGAAAACGCATCCCGGCAGCTGGTCGCCACCGAAGCCGACATGTTGGGAAGGAGCGAGGCATATTATGGCTGGCAACCGGAACAGATGAACCATACCGACTGGGACTACTTTGACCGGGAAGACCAGATCCGCGGCACCTTCGCGATCGACATCGCCTGGGTGGCGGTTCTTGGATATGGCGCCTGGCTGACCTTGCAAGAGGAGGGATACATCACATGCGACGAATCAGTCTGATCAGTTTGAACCTTTGGAATACCGAGCGTCTGGATGAGCGAAAGGATTGCCTGGTCTCCTTCGTGCAGTGTTACCAGGCAGACCTGTTCTGCTTCCAGGAAATCAGACCAGTGCTCTGCGACCTGTTCGACCAGGCGCTTCCCGGATACCGGCGGGTCGAAGGAGCCGAACCTGGGTGGAAGGAAGAAGGATCCATCTACTATCGCGAGGAACTTTTCCAAGAAATCGGGCACGGCTATGTCGACCTGCATATGCCTGAGCGAAAACGCGGACTTTTCTGGGTCCGGCTCCAGGACCAGGATGGGAGGCGCTTTGTCTGCGCCACCGTCCACTTCACCCACCAGCTCAACGCCGACGAGAACCGGAGCGGACTTCCCTGGCGTCCGGCCGAGGCCCGGCTTGCCGGCAAGGCGCTGAACGAAATCGCCAAAGACGAGCCTGTCATCCTTGCCGGGGATTTCAACGACCCGGTCCAAGTGGTCAGAATCCTGCATGAGGAATACGGACTCGAGGACCTGTTCAGGAAGATGGGCGTCCCCAGTCCCTGCACCTTCCCCTGCCTTTTCCTCTCCGACGAAGACTGGCAGGTCGAGGCAATCGACAAACTGATGGGAAGGAACATACGGCCTTTGGTGGCCACCAGCCCCCACTACCACACCACCGGCCACGTGCTCAGCGACCATTGGCCGGTCATGACGATCTTCGAGCTGGAATAAGCGGCCGATTTCCCGCATACTGTCCCCATGCGTCTGACCATGCTATTCCTTTCCTCGATCCTGCTGCTTTCCGGGTGCCGGCAACAGGGCTACGACCGGCAGAGCCTGATCGCCTTGGGAACCGTCTGCACGATCCAGCTTCCCGCCGGTACCAACCCAAAGGTCTATGACCAAGTGCAGAAGGCGATAGATACCGTCGATGGAGAACTTTCCCGCACCAAGGACTCCAGCCAGATCGCCATCCTCAACAAGGAAAAACAGGCGGTCCTCTCCGATGACGTGCTGGCGCTCCTGGAAGAAGGCATCGAGGTGGCGGAGAAGACCGATGGGGCCTTCGACCCGGCAATCGGCGCGCTGACGGACATGTGGGCGATCGCCACCGACCATCCCCGGGTGCCTAGCGAGGAGGAAATCCGGGGAGCCGACACCAACTGGCGGCACATCCGGATTGCGGGAAACCAGGTTACCATCCCCTCCAACATGGAAATCGACCTAGGAGCCATCGGCAAGGGCTACGCCGCCGACCGGATCAAGAAAACGCTATGGGAGAACGGTATTACCAGCGCGCTGGTCAACCTAGGCGGCAACATCTACGCCATCGGGGAAAAACAAGGCGGCGACCCTTGGGTCATCGGTCTGAGGGACCCGAACGGAAGCGAGGGACAAGCCTTCATCACCATCCAGGTCCGTGATCTCTCCTTGGTCACGAGCGGCGCCTACGAGCGCAACTTCACCCAGGACGGGGTCACCTACCACCATATCCTGGACCGAAAGAGCGGCTACCCGGCCGAAAGCGACCTCTCCTCCGCCAGCATCATAGGCCCTTCCAGCACCCTCTGCGACGCTCTCTCGACCAGCGTCTTCGTGCTGGGAAGCGAGAAAGGAATGGAACTTGTCGAATCCCTGTCCGGATACGCCTGTGTCCTGGTAAAGAAAGATGGCACGATCCTTTTTTCCCATGGGTTCCCCTACCCGTACCAGCTGGTCAAGCACGTATCTGGTTGAAGTAAACGCTTTATTCTCTCTTGACCAAGCGCCTTGATGCTCCGATGATTGGAGTAAGAGGTAGCGCACCAATGAAAAAAGTATTCATGAGTCTGGATACTGAGGGCCTCAGCGGCCTGACCAGCTGGAAAGAGATGACTGACGACCCGACCGCCGCCGGGAAAGCCTATATACGTGAGTTGCAGTGGATCCTGGACGAGCTCTTCCAAGCCGCCCCGGAACTGGAAGAAGTGACAATCTGCGATTCCCATGCCCGCGGGGAAAACCTGCCCTACGGGGTATTCACCGACCCGCGTGTCACCATGATCAGCGGATATCCGCGGCAGGACTACATGCTGGCGACCCTGGATGCCTCATACGACATGCTGATGCTGGTCGGCTACCATGGCATGATCGGAAGCAAGTATGCGTTGATGGACCACTCCTACTCCAGCAGCGCCATCTACAATGTCAGGATCAACGGCGTGGCGGTCGGCGAGACCGAACTGAACTGCTACTACGCCGCGACCTTCGGCGTCCCCCTCGGCTTCGTCGATGGTGACGACGTTCTGGAAGAAGAACTGAAGCACACCGGCTTGAAGCCTGCCTTCGTCCGTACCAAGGAAGGACTCGGGCGCTTTGCCGCGAAACTGTACAGCCCCGGATACCTCGAGCCGAGATTCCGCGAGGCAGTGCGCAAGGCGGTTTCGGATTGCAAGGCCAGCAGACTGCCGGTGATCAAGGCGGAAAGCCCTACCACGCTGGAAATCGATGTGATGACGACCGTCATGGCCGACGCCGTCGAGATGATTCCCGGGGTGACCCGAGTCGGGGGAAGGACCATCTCCTACACCAGCGCCTCGTTCAGGGACATCATGCACATCATCCTGGTTACCGCCCTGCTGGCCGGCCGCTACCATGACTACCGCTGACATGCAGCTCATCGAACGGATCCGTCAGGCATACCCGACCTACAACAAGACGCGCAAGCGCATCGCCTCGTGCATCCTGAACAACCCCGCCAAGTGCTGTTTCCTTTCCTTGAAGGAGTTCTCAGCCCTTACCGAGACGGCAGAGCTGACCATCCTGAACTTCTGCAAAAGCGTCGGTGCCGACGGCTATATCGAGCTGCGGCACCAGCTGCAGGAGTACGTGATGCAGTGGTCACATCCCTTGGACCGCATCAACGCCCTGCAGGCTACCGAGAACGGCGGCGAGGAGGAATTCTACCAGAACATCTGGAACCGGGAACGGAACGCCATGGAAGCCACGGCACAAAGGAATCCGTATGGGACGATCCGGCAGGCGATGGGACTGATCGCCAAGGCAGACAGCATCTTCATCGCCGCGCACAACGCCAGCCACATCGCCGCCGACTACCTGGCAATCCGCTTCCACACGTACGGCATCGTCATGCGCCACCTTGACCTGGAGAACCCCAGCAAGTGCATCCCCGAGCTGTTCGACACCCGCTACAAGCACCCGTTGATCATCGCCATCGCCACCCTGCCCTATGGCAAGGACACGACGGCAATCACCCGCCTGTGCAAGGAACAGAACGTGGCGGTCATCTCCTTCACCGACAGCGACAGAAGTCCTTTGGTGGCCAACTCGACCTGCTCGATCATCTGCCCGACCAGCGAGGCCTTCGGCGGACTGGTGAATGTCTACACCCCCTTCATCGCCATGTTCGACACCATCTCGATCCTCTTCAACCGCTACTACAAGTCCAACTCCAACGATCAGAACGAGCGTAGGCTGGAAAGCCAGTATGCGGCCATGCTGGAGGAGCCGATCACCACGCTCTGAAGGGAACAAGGCGCAGGGTTTGGTTCCGTCCATAAAGCCAAAAATGCATTGTTCCGATATGGCAACTGGCAGGACAGAAGATTCCCAAAAGGCTCAGTATGTGTTGCTGAGCCTCGTGACTCAAACTTCATGCGGAAGAATTTGGGCAACCATATGGCTGGGAAGAATCGCACTGTGCGAAAAAAGGATAGCCCTGTACCAATGATTTGCTTTTTCAAGAGAATCTTTCCATACAGGCCATCAAGGGAAATGGTTCTTCTTCACAAGATCAGCCTATGATGACGAGAACATCCAGGCGCATCAGGATTAAGATATAAAAATACATCTTATTGCTCCAAGTGGTGAATAAACAAATGCAAGAAGCCGCTATGAAGATTATTAGCAAACCAATGCTGGATACGAATCAGCAGATTGAACATCTGAAGGGTAATGGCGTAACCTTTGTTTCTTATTCTGAAGCTGATGCCCGTGATTATCTGAGGAACAACAATAACTATTTTAAATTGACATCCTACAGAAAGAATTACGAGAAATATCAGGGCGGGGCCAATGCGGGTAAGTACATTGCTCTTGATTTTGGATATCTGCGGGATATGGCAATTATTGATATGGAATTGAGATATTCTTTTGTCCAGTTGGCCTTGGATATCGAGCATTATGCCAAACTGAAAATCCTACGCATGACAGAAGACCATTCCGAAGATGGATACCAGATTTGTACAGATTTCATGAACACATTGGACGAAAATCAGCGGGAACGCCTAAAGGGGGAAATATCAAGAAATGAGCATTCTGTTTATTGTGGAGAGCTCTTTGCAAAGTATCCAGAACATTTTCCTGTCTGGGTATTCCTCGAAATGATTCCTTTCGGAAGGCTTGTATCGTTTTATGGATTTTGTGCAAACCGCTATTGCGATAGCGACATGGAAAAAGAATACTATATGCTCATGGCATGTAAAGAGATTAGGAATGCTGCCGCACATAGCAGCTGTATTTTGAATAACCTTCACCCTGAAACGGCCGTACATGAAATCAGTTGGGAAATCATGTCGGAAATCGCCAAAATGAAAGAAATCTCAAAATCACAAAGAATAAAAAGAATGTCAAATGAGAGAATGCGGCAGATAATAACGTTGCTGTATACCCATAAAAAGATTGTTACCAGTGCAGGAGTTCATCAGAAATCAAAGAAGCTTATGCATGCCTTTGATGAACGGATGATGAGAAATATTGCATACTATCAAAATAATGACTTAGTTAGAAAAACTTTTGAATTTCTGCATCGGGTGATTGACAACTGGTTCTGACGCCATTAATGTAGGGTTACACGAAAAAACGATTCGTCGTTTTATAAGGGCCGTGCGAACAGCATGGCTCTACTTTTTTATCAGCAAAGAAAAAGTGGTTCCAAAATCGAAAGACTTTCAAGGCGTCTTCCTTGGCATCCGGGCAGAGGTTTTTTCTCCTGGAGA
>Ga0256404_1005247_pt1 | contig 23238 bp, 19 predicted proteins | sample RumenRJG_01DNA_FD_185990 | JGI IMG/M metagenome (GOLD analysis project Ga0256404, IMG submission 185990) | Bovine rumen microbial communities from Lethbridge, Alberta, Canada - RJG_01 | ecosystem: Host-associated > Mammals > Digestive system > Stomach > Rumen | place: Canada: Alberta | collected... | reverse complement strand
CCTCCCCCCGTGCTTTGTAGGATATCTCCCTCTCTATGGTAATTGTAACATATAAAGGAGTGTCGCACCTTTGTTTTCATTCCTATTTGTGCCGCCAGCGACAGCGGCGGAATGGAGTTTTTTATGGCAGTACATGTCATCAACGAAGCACGGCGCTGCCTGCAGTGCAAGAAGCCGATGTGCAGGCTGAAAGGCTGCCCTGTACAGACGAATATACCGGAAATGATCAAGCTGTTCCTGAACGGAAAGATCGACGAGGCGGGCGCCATGCTATTCGATAACAACCCCATGAGCGTCATCTGCTCCCTCGTCTGCGACCATGAAGCGCAGTGCGAAGGTCACTGCATACAAGGGCATAAAGATGCACCCGTACAGATATCCTCCATCGAGCACTACATATCCGATACGTGGCTTGACAAAGTACATCTGCAGGCCGAGGCCCCCAAGGGACAATATGTAGCCATCATCGGCTCCGGCCCGGCCGGCATCACTGTCGCCGTGAAACTGGCCCAAAAGGGCTATGACGTTACCCTGTTCGAGCGCATGGACCGCCTGGGCGGCATGATGCGCTACGGCATACCGGATTTCCGCCTGCCGAAAACCATCCTCGACCGCTATCAGACGAAACTGACGGAGCTCGGCATCCACATCCGCCCCAACACGACCATCGGCGGTGCCCTGAGTCTCGATACGCTCTTCGATGATGGTTTTGACGCCGTGTTTATCGGTTCCGGTGTATGGCGTCCCCGCCGGCTCGGTGTCAAAGGCGAAAGTCTGGGCAACTGCCATTTCGCAGTCGACTACCTGCAGAACCCTGATGTCTTCCAGCTCGGCGATACGGTCGCCGTCATCGGCTCGGGCAACTCGGCCATGGATGTCGCCCGCACAGCCATCCGCAAAGGCAGCCGCCATGTCACCGTATTCGCCCGCCATACTGCCATAACCGCCAGCCAGCGCGAAGCCGACTACGCCCAGGCGGATGGCGTAGAATTCGCCTACTGCCAGGCCATCGACTCCATCACACGTCAGGGACCGATGCTGCGTACACGCCATTTCGATGACGACGGCAACTGCATCGCGGAGGACGAGCCTGTGCTCTATCCGGCTGACAGCACCATCATCGCCGTCAGCCAGCAGGCCAAGGACAAGATTGTCAAATCGACTCATAATGTGGAGACCACGGATAAAGGACTTATAAAGGTCGATGAGCACGGAGCGACCACACGCGAAGGAGTATTCGCCGGTGGCGATGTCGTACTCGGCCCCTGGAATGTCGTCCAAGCGGTCAAAAACGCAAAAATCGCTGCGATCGCCATGGATGAATATCTGCAAAGCAAAGCCGGTACGAAGAAATAATCCGGTGCTGGATGCATGGAATACGAAAGAGGCTCGTGAGGCAACACGATTTACGGTGTTGCCTCACGAGCCCCTTCTTTATGCAGTTACTCTGAAGCCTCGCTGGCGGTCAGAACATAGTCGATCTTCACATCGCTGGAACGGTTAAGGTCTACGAACTCACCCGTCGTCGTCTGCACGACCGGCAGCGCATTGACACGGCTCTCGTCGATATAGACGATGCGCCCCCGGCGCCCGTCGGACAGCATGACCCAGTTGCCATTCAGCGCATGGCCGACATAGCGTATGAATTTCACGCCATACTCCGGATCGAGCTTGCCTGACAGTACGTCATCGTGCAGCACATCGAATACATCGAAAGGCGAACGCCGCTTGGCAAATACGCGGTCGGCAGCCATGGCATCATATACATCCAGTATAGCCAGTATACGACCGAAATCCGATATCTGATCCTTCACGGCATGGTTCGGGTAGCCCGAGCCATCGCAGCGCTCATGATGCTGCAGCACCCCGAGCAATATATCGCGGTTCATAGACAGAGCCGTATTCTTGAGCATTTCATAGCCATAGGCCGGATGCTTCTTCACCTCGGCGAATTCCTCATCCGTCAGTTTGCCCGGCTTGTCCAGTATCGCCTCTGATATCTTCAGCTTGCCCACATCGTGCAACAGACCAGCCGCCACCAGATTCTCACCTTTGTCAACCGGCAGGCGCATCCAGCGCGCCATCAGGCCGGCCAGTATCGCTACATGGATGCAGTGGTGGATGAGGTAGCCGCCGCTGCGGGTCATATTATGAATCTGCGATACGGCCTTGGCCCCGTTGCTGAGCTCCCGCATCCGCTTCGAACGTATGAGCTGGTGCAGGTTGTCGATATCGAGCTGGCCACTCTCCCGCAGGTTCGTGAATATATCACCGACCGACTCATATACCTCGTTGTACGTCGTCACATAGTTATTATCCAGCAGGAACTCCTTGCCTGGGATATCAGCCTCTACATCCGGCTCCTCGATATAGATCGAGAATATCGGCCGGTCGAGCAGGTTGAATATGATATCGTTGTTCAGAATGGTCCCCGCTGTCAGCAGCGTATTGCCATCCGCCTCCACTACATCACGTCCTACCTTCATACCTGATCGCAGGTTTTCAATAGCATATGCTTTCAGCACGATTCCATTCCTCCATACTACCATGACCAATGGCTCTTCCCTGATTGTCCGGATATCTCAGTTCGTACGAGCTGCTGGCGGTGCCACATGATACATTTTTAACCGTAGACATTGTTAACAACGTCTACGTTCCACGCACCTTAGTATATAACTTTCTACAGCCTCCCGCAAATTCCTGCCCGAAATGAAATTTAGCCAGCAGAAAATATCTGTATACAGAAAAGCTGCAGGGAACGCCAATAGCATCCCCTGCAGCTTCATTTGCAGATATACGGTTCAGGCTATCACTCAGATGATATTGCGGGTATACTCATCATAGAGGCTCTTGAGTTCCTCGATCTTGTCGTACATCTCTACCTGCAGACCCGAGGCCGTAGCATAGTCGCCCTCATTCAGAGCATTCGTCAGCAGCGTGAACAGCGACTTCTCGTCGATGCTGTCCTTCGCGAGGTAAGCGCGCAGACCGCTGATCTTGTTCCAGTTGTAGGCATCCTGATCGGTCACGAAATCGCTCTCGACTTCCTTGGCCTTGCGAACGATGTCACGGTTTTCCGGGATGATGCGGGAGATGAGCTCGGTCTTCCAGCGCAGCAGAGCGCCATCCTTGAAGGCCTCGATGATCTGGTCACGCATAGCGCCGCCCTTCGTGATGATGGCCTTCTTCTCCGGGAAGTTCTCGAAGTTCTGCATGTTCTCCCAGACGGTAGCCGGAGCCGTGCCGAACAGCTCGTTGCGCTCCTCCTCGGAATAATCCTCGAACACATTGTGCTCCGAACGGTAAGCACGATCCTTCTCGAGGTAGAAGCCCTCTTCGCCCGGCTTCTTGGAGAGCTCTTTGAGCAGCTCGTCCGTCGTATGGCTGGCCGCAGCCTCGATACCATCGAGAGCCGCAGAGTAGACAGCTGCCAGCACGAGGTACGTATTGCTGTACGGGTTGCAGGCGCGCAGCTCGAAACGCGTAGCATACGGATTCGTGAGGTCGCGGATGAGGCCGGCCAGGACGGTACGGTTACGGGAAGGAACGGACGGATCCGTGCCGAGCGAGGTGACGACGCAGATCGGAGCCTCGAAGCCCGGCTTCAGACGATTCAGCGAATCATTCGTAGCCGAAACGAACGGATTGATGACCTCGTAGTTCTTCAGCAGGCCCATGATAGCGCCATAGCCGATCGCGCTCATGAAGTCCTTCTTCGGATCAGCAGCCGTGAAGGCATTACGCACCTTGCCGTCCTTCGTCACGACAGCCATGCCGATATGCGTATGCTCACCATTGCCAGCGAGGCCGATCATCGGCTTAGCCTTGAAGCTGACCTCGAGGCCCTGGAAGCGGAAGATCTCTTTGACGAGCGTGCGGACGAAGATCTCGTTATCTGCTGCCTGAACGGCATCAGCGAAGCGCCAGTCAATCTCGATCTGCTCGCAAACATGGGTCGTGTTGCCCTTGTCATCGATCTGGGCCTTCATGCCGCCGACTTCTTTGTGGCCCATCTCTACTTTCAGGCCATATTTATCGAGCTCGGCTACGCACTGCTCGAGAGCCGTGCGGACAGCGCCGTGCGTACGCTCCCAATACTGCTCCTGCAGTACCTGCGAAGCGGACAGCTCCTCGATGGAAGCCTCCTCGAGCGGGGTCTTGACCCAGAGCTCGAGCTCCGTGGCCGAGGTGAACTGGATATCGACGATATCATTGCCATCAACATCGAAGCCCGAGATTTTCGGATTCTTGTGGAAGAGGTCGAGCAGGTCTTTCTTCACATAGCTCAGCGTATCAGCCAGGACCGCACGCGAATCAACGCGCTTGCCCTCATGGATCAGGAACGACGGAATGCGCAGCGTGCCCGTCGGCAGGTCGAGCTCATCGTCGATGTTCTCGAAGTTGTAGTCAACGAACCAGTTGACCGTCGGGTCTACCGGCATGTCGACCTTGGCGTTGTTCAGCGTGGCGATGCCCGGCAGGACGACGGACGAACCATCGGTCTGGACTGCGGTGCCAGCATAGAAATCATCGATATCCTTCAGGAATATGCGCATCGGAATCTTCTCATCGGTATCATTGCCGGCCATATCCACACCGACCAGCGATACGAACTTGATCTCCGGATGAGCCTTCAGCATCTCGAGAATATCTTCTTTTTTGGAATTTGCCGGGATAACATAGAGCAGGTTCATATTAATCCTCCTTAAACAAAAAGAAAAAGCCATACACGAAAAGCACTCGACTTTTCGTATATGGCTCCATTGCCATTGGTTTTTCTCTTATGCAACTATAGTAGCACATCGAGGACCATTTGTAAAGCCCAACTTGCTTTTTCTATCGAATAAATATTCACTTGCCTCGGAGCACGGTCACTCAACAATCGCTCCGGTGCTGGCCGATGTCGTCATACGGGCATAGCGGGCCAGATAGCCGGTCTTGATCTTCGGCTCCGGCTTCTTCCAGGCCTTGCGGCGCTCAGCCAGCTCAGCATCACTGACTTCGAGCTCCAGCGAGCGGTTCGGAATATCTATCGATATGACATCGCCATCATGGATCAGGGCGATTGGGCCGCCTGCCATAGCCTCCGGCGATATATGGCCGATGCAGGCCCCCTGGCTGGCACCGCTGAAGCGGCCATCGGTGATGAGTCCCACGCGCAGTCCCATGCCGGTGATAGCAGCCGTCGGGTTCAGCATCTCCTGCATGCCCGGGCCGCCCTTCGGGCCTTCATAGCGGATGACAACGACATCGCCATCATGGATCTGACCGCCCATGATAGCATCGATGGCTGCTTCCTCGGAGTCATAGCACTTAGCCGTCCCTTTGTACGTCAGCATGTCCTCAGCCACAGCCGAGGCCTTGACTACCGCATAGTCAGGCGCCAGATTGCCCTTCAGGATGGCGATGCCGCCCTCCGGACGATAGGGATTGTCGACACTATGGATGACATCACGGTTCAGCACCTCGGCATCCTTTATGCGGTCGCCCACCGTGCCCGTGACCGTGAGGGCATCGAGATGGATGAGTCCCTTCGTCGAGAGCTCATGCATGACGGCCGGTATGCCGCCCGCCTCATCGAGGTCGATCATATGATGCTTGCCTGCCGGGCTCAGCTTCGTGATATACGGCGTGCGGCGGCTGATCTCATCGAACAGCGGTGCCGGCAGCTCGAGACCCGCCTCATGCGCGATAGCCGTCAGATGCAGGACCGTATTCGACGAGCCGCCGATGCCCATGTCGACGGTGATGGCATTCTCGAAAGCCTCGCGCGTCATGATGTCGCGCGGCTTTATGTCTTTGGCCACGAGGTCCATGATGACATGGCCGGCCTGCTTGGCCAGCAGACGGCGGGCTCCGTTGTAGGCAGCCGGTATCGTGCCATTGCCCGGCAGCGCCATGCCCAGTACCTCGGAGAGCGAATTCATCGTATTGGCCGTGAACAGACCAGCGCAGGAGCCGCAACCCGGGCAGGCATGAGCCTCGAGGTCGGCCATCTCTGCGTCATCCATCTGACCGGCTGCATATTTGCCAGCTGCCTCGAATGCCTGGCTGACACTGATATCGCGGCCATGGAAGCGTCCCGGCAGCATCGGGCCGCCCGATACGACTACGGAAGGAATATTCAGGCGGGCCGCCGCCATCAGCATGCCCGGCACGATCTTATCGCAGTTCGGTATGAGTACGAGACCATCAAAGCCGGCCGACATCGCCATAGCCTCTATGGAGTCAGCGATGAGCTCACGGCTGGCCAGCGAGTATTTCATGCCCGTATGGCCCATGGCGATGCCATCGCAGACACCGATGGCCGGGAACTCGATCGGCGTACCGCCGGCGGCCGCGACGCCCAGCTTCGCCGCCTCGGCGATCTCGCGCAGATGGATATGACCTGGCACTACCTCGTTGAAAGCATTGCATATACCGATGAGCGGTTTTTTCAAATCCTCCGGGCCAAAGCCATTGGCATGGAACAACGAACGATGGGCACAGCGTGTCGGCCCCTTCTTGACGATATCTGATCTCATACTAATTCTCCTAACTCGTCACACATATTCAGTCGTCTATTTGAGAATTACAAACTGTCATCTCAAGCGACATACTGTATTACAATTCTACCGCAAATCAGGTCTATATTCAATACCCTGTGTGAAATATATGCGCGTGTCATTGGCTCAGAACTCTATCCCGAGCTGAGCCGCTATCCCCTGCTCGTACGGATGCTTTATAAGCTTCATCTCGGTGACGAGGTCCGCCCGCTCGATGAGCTCCGGGGCTGCATCGCGCCCTGTCAGCACGACATGCATATCCGACGGGCGCATATCCAGCACCGCCAGTACCTCATCGATCGTGAGCAGGCCGAACTTCACCGCATAGTTGATCTCATCCATGATCAGCAGATCGGCCTCGCCGTTCTTCATGATAGATTTGACCCGCTCCAGCCCCGCCAGGGCAGCCTCACGGTGCGCCTTCTTATCCTGTGCCCCGGCACCGCGCCGCGTGAACCCGTGGCCGCACTGCTCGATGGCGATGCGCCCCTCCGCTGCCGCCAGAGTTTTTATGGCCTTCATCTCGCCAGTCGATTTCCTGTTCTTTATGAACTGTATGATATGTACGCGCAAGCCGGCGCCCCAGGCCCGCACTGCGAGCCCCATCGCCGCAGTAGTCTTCCCCTTGCCATCGCCGGTATGTATCAGCACGAGGCCATGACGTTCTGCCATATTCTTTCCTCCCTGTCGCTATTTATGATATACTTTAAATTATGCTATACTGTATTATATAATAAAATCCTATATCCGGAGTCTTTTATGAAAAAATATTGCCTATTTGCATTCATTATAGCCTTTTTTACTATCTTTACCATCTTCGCCATAGAGAAAACCGATGTCATGCACCTCGCTGAGCAGGAAATAGAGACATCATTCGCATCGGGAGCTGACGGTCGAATCACATTGAGCTGGAAGCCGCTGCCCTACCCCTGCTTTTATAAAGTAGAAACCTATTCGAAGACGACGGGCCTCATCGAGGGCGAGCCCGAGTATCACTACATAACCGGCAGCTATCAATTCGGAACCTCATACGAGGTCCCGACCACGGCGATTCCGATGTACTACCGCGTAACCGCCTACGGGATATTCGGTGAACTGCACTCGCCTACGGCTCCCATCGAGAACCCCGTATATGCCTCTCAGGCCCCGGCCCCAGTGACCATCTACCACTACGACGAAGATCATCCTGCCAGTCTCATGCCCTTCCTCGTCTGGCATACCGTACCGAATGCGGTCTGCTACGAAATCGAGCTGCTCTCCGAGCCGCCCGCGACCGAGGGCGGTACTGCCCTGGCAGGCAAGGAGCACCTGGCCAGCACGCGCCAGGTATTCACAAACGGCTATCAGGCCGACCTGCGTCCCTATCAGGCCCGACAGAAGATATACTATCGTGTACGCGCCATGGATATCCAGCATCAAGCCATCGGCGAATGGAGCCACTCAGAACCAATCGTTATGGATGCTTCCCTGCCGTGCCCCGACCATCCGCTGCTGAATACCTTCGACCAGATGCCGGATTTCCATCAGCCCATCTATCCTGTCTACAGCTGGATTCCGCTGCACAACATCATGCACTACGAGGTGGAACTGCTCATACAGCCACCGTCCGAGCCGAACGGGACCCAGCCGGATCCGAACCGCGTCTGGCAACGCACCGTGAACTCGGCCGCCACCTGTTATGACGAATACGCGCGCAGCTACGCCGGCGAATACTACTGGCGCGTACGCGCGGTCGACGCCCAGGGCAACACTATCGGCACCTGGTCCGATACGATGAAGTTCACCGTCGAGTCGCATGCCCGCCGCATGAAGGCCGCTGCCCTCGGCGACAGCATCACTCACGGCGGCGGCTCGGTATCGTATCCACCCTCGAACCTCGAGTACAGCTACACGACGTATCTCGACTTCCCCTGTCTGAACCTGGGCCGCAGCGGCGATACCGCCCACACCACGATGCAGCGCTTCGACCGCGACGTGCTGCCGTTCCAGCCCTTCAACCTGCTGATACTGACCGGATCGAACGACATCCGCAACGAGACGGTAACCGCGGACGACATCATAAAGGACCTCGATGCCATCCGTCAGAAATGCCTCGACTATGGCATCCGGCCGGTATTCCTGACGCTCATGCCGCTGAACCCGGCTCACATAAAGCTGGCCTTCCATACGGATACCGACCCGCTCTGGCCCGCCAAGCTGCGCAAGGTCAACGACTGGATAAAGCAGCAGGATTACTATATCGACCTCGAACCATATTTCTATGATGCCACGCACACCGTCATGGATCCCTCCCTTTGCAGTGACGGGCTCCACCCCGATATCCGCGGTAAGATGCTCATGGGCGAAATCATCAACCAACATCAGGATATGTTGGAAAAATGAATACAGCAAAAATAAAGAAGCGCAAACCTTTTCATCAGCTTGCGCTTCTTGCAATATATACGATATGCACTTTATCAGATATGCTCTATAGGCAGGACTCAGCTATGCAGCCTCGTGAAATAAAGATCATGACGCCTTTTATTGCGGTTGCGCCAATGCTCATCCTGGATGAACTGCCAGGAATCCGTATAGCCTGCCTTGTGGACGCCAGCCATGCTAGCACCGTATGACCACTCCTGACGACTGTCGAGGCTCACGATATCATGCTTCCCATAGACATCGGTCAGTACGATGAGGGCCGTATCCATATCTTCGCCGCCGTCTATATGGCGGCTGAGGCGACGGCAGGACTTCAACGTACCAGTCATGCCGGCCAGCTCCTCCTGCAGTTGCCGCTGATGGACCATGCCATTCACCCGTACCGAGCTATGCACATAGCCTACCGTACGCCCATCGGCCTGCAGCAGCAGCGTCCCATCTGGCGCTCCGCTCTGCGGCTTCGGCAGTTCCAATGAAATCTGACGCGCCCCTGTCAGGCGACGAATCAGTCGAGGCAGGTACGTCTGACTGGCGATGACTGGCTCGACGAGTAGCAGCAGCATGCGTTCATCGTCCTTGATCTCCTGCTCGACGTAGTCAGTCAAGCGACGGCAGGCGTAAGTGCGCCGACCCTCGCGATGGATGAGATACTCGCCATCCGGTATCTCGTCATGGGTGTGCAGGAATGCCACTCCATCATGGCCCTCACTGTCGATATAGCCGATGCTGTCCTCGAATGTGACCAAAGCACCATTGGGGAAACTGCAAGCTACCAGCTGAGTGACCGACAGCTGAGGGAATGACTCATCCCGGCGATAGTAATCGGCCAGGAACAGTGCGATCTCTTCCTCGAATACATCGCGCGGGAACATGATCGTCTGGTTCGTCAGGTTCTGACGCCGCTTCTGCACGGCATACAGCATGACAGCGCCGCGGCGAACTGGGGACAAGCGGTGCATAACATGGCGGAGCATAGACTGTAGCGCCTTGCACTGCAGCTTGCGTTCCTTTATGACGACCTTGCGCTGCTGGCGGAAAAGCTCTTTGCCAGACTGGTTGCGCTGCGAGCTGTAGTAGTTCAACTGCTGCATACAACTCGATTCGATGAAGCTGTATTCCTCTATGGCCAGTTGCAGGAAATCCACATAATATTCGCCGCCACAGTCACTCACCAGCTGCTCAATGTGTTTCCACATTTTCACCGGTATGGTCTCCTCACCCGCGAACACTTTTTCTGCCCAATCCTCGAGCAGGGCAAGGACATTGTCACCATTCTCGTATATGTAGTCACCGATATGGAAATAGCGGTGCTCACGCTCCGGGCTGGCGGAAAAAATCGCATCCTGACCAGCATGCGGATCACTGCTGCCGAACTGCCGCTCAGCCAGCAGCTGCAAACTCTCCTGATAAGACATCCGTCTCATCCTCCTAATCACTATCTGCCCCAAGGCAGTGCTGCTTAATCATCAAGTCTTATCTGGCGATCATATTTCGTCATCCAGTCCTGACTTTGATGGTCGAACGTCCGAATGTCTATATGGTCGCTATAAATATACAGCGAATTCGTCCAGATACGCTTCCTGTCCATATCGCTATTATGGATATCCATGATCCGTGAGCCATACATATTGATGCCCGGAGCCGCAAAGCTGTAGTTCGTCGCCGGGGTATGCGTGTGACCGGAAACCCAGAGGCGAACCTGCGGATTAGCCATGAGCAGATCATGCAGCTCGTTGACTGGCTGAGCCACGGTCGACTTCTTGTTCACCTTATCGTTATAATTCAGCAGCGTCCCCATGAGCGGTCCGTGGAAAAATACCAGCGTGGGCTGCTGATGCCCGGCCAGGTCATTTTTGAACCAGGCGAACTGTTCGGCGCCGATCTGGGTAGACAGCGGCCCCTCGGTCGCCAGGAATATCAGATGACAGCCACCGAAATCAAGGCTGTAATACGGGCTGGATAGCTGCCAGAACTCGCAGAAATGCTGCAGCTTGCGCCGCCGGGACTCCGCATCGCCTTTCACGAGTTTGCCTTCCTCGTTCGGCTTATCCTGATAAAGAATCTCATGATTGCCATCAACGACGTAGAGCGGCACCTTCACACCGGCGAAATACTGCTTTATGAAATCGTATTCGCTCGGAATGCTATAGCGGGCCACGATATCGCCCACGACGGCGATACCGTCGACATCCGGCCAGGAATTGATATCGGCGATGGCGCGCAGCTTAGCCGCCACGATTGCCTTGCGCTCCGCTTGATCCGGATGCTTCTCCACGCGCACCGGCAGATGCGGATCACCGAGCACGACGAGGCGCTTATAAGCGCGCTCGCTGCCCTGTACGGACGTCCAGGAATGCCATGGCCACAGATACAGGGCTCCGGCTCCCAATAACGCTCGCTTTATGAACGTACGCCTGTTCATAGCCATGCGCTAGTTCATCTCCCTAAAAGTAAACCTTCTCTGAAATCATTAAACTAAGCTTCTGGCAATAAAGGGGAGAGCTAGCGCACGTCCCCTTCATCGGTCAGGCTCTATTCATTTTATGGCGATGCGACGCAGCGTCTCCATGATGAGCTCCACCTGCGGAGCGATCGTAGCGAGCTCGATATGCTCGTTCGGGCTGTGGATATCGAGCGAGGTGACACCCGTCGACACCATATCGAGCTGCGGGTTCTTGCGGAAATGCCAGCCGCACTCCAGCCCCGCATGAATCGTCAGGACCTTCATCTGCTGACCGCCATTCTGCTCGGCGAATATCTCCGGCATCACCTTCGCCAGCCAGCTATCCTTGTTCTCCTTCCAGCCCGGGGCCGGCGTACCGATCTCCGCCGTGAAACCAGTCAGCTCGGCCAGCTCACGCATAGCCGCCGCTATCTCCGCCAGCTTCTGGTCGACCGCAGAGCGCGGGAAGAACATCACCCGCAGCTTGTCATCCTCCTCGCGCACGACGCCGAGGTTGGCCGATGTCTCTACGAGACCGGGGATGACGGTCGACATGGCATATACGCCCGAGTGGAGGATTGTCAGCAGCTGAAGCAGGCTGGTTGTAAAGCTGTTCTTGTACACTTTCTTCGGCAGGCCAGTCTCATGAAGCTGCAGCTGGGCATTGGGATCCACGGTGCCGTATATCTCCTGATAGCGCTCCATCTCCGCATCGAGCACCTGCTGAAGCTCCGCCGCCGGGACATCGGTCACGATGACTGCCCGTGCAGCATCAGGAATCGCATTGCGCGCCTTACCACCAGCGAAAGCAGCCAGCTCCACCTTGCCAGCCCGCCGCAAAGCCTGCACTGCCAGCGCCATGATACGCAGCGCATTCGCCCGGCCGTCGCCGATGCGCTCGCCTGAGTGGCCGCCTTTGAGGCCCTTCAGCGTCAGCTCATAGGCATTCTTAGCCTTCGGCGCCTGTCTCTCTATCTCACGCACGAAATCAACATTGACGCTGCCGGCACTGCCGACAGTAATCTCATCATAGTTTTCCGAATCGCAATTGATCAGGTAGCTGGCATCCGTCAGATGCTCCGCCGCGAGATGCACGGCGCCCGTCATGCTCTGCTCCTCATCGACCGTCACGATGAGACGCAGCGGACCATGCTCAGGTGCCTGCAGCATCGTATAGATAGCCACTGCCACACCTATGCCGTCATCGCCACCCAGGCTGGTACCGTCAGCGGACAGATATTTTTCACCGCGAATGACCTTGATCGGATCATGCAGCGGGTCATACGTATGTCCCTCCTCGGCGACGCATACCATATCCATATGCCCCTGCAATATTGTGAGCGGCGCATCCTTATGACCAGGCGTCGCTGGCAGATCGGCAATGATGTTATTCACCTCGTCCTGCTGCACCGTCATACCGAGGCCGGTCAGATATTTCTTCAGGAAATCACTGATCGCCTGTTCATGTCCCGAGGGACGCGGTATCTCGGTGAATTTCAGGAAATGCTCCAACACTCCATCTGTTATCGCCTGTTTATTCATTGTCTGCGACATCCAATCACTCTTTCTATTAGGCAACGAAGCAATCGTTCCTAAAACGATTTCTATATATGTAATATCCTTTAGATGCTATAGTCAACCAAAGTTCATACTAAAAAACCAGGCAACCCAGGAAAGGGTTACCTGGTCATAACCAGTAAAATCCTGTTGACCAATCAAGAATACGATTACGTCATTATCAGAAAATCGACACCTCGGCATCCTCGACATCGACGCCATCAGGAACATAGAGGACCATGCTCTGGGAGACACGACGCGGGCAGCCATCGAGCACATAGCAGGTACCGTTCAGGAAATCGCAGATACGGCGCTGCTCTTCGGCCTCCAGCTGCTCATAATTCACGATAGCAGCTTTGCCCTCCCTTATATCACTGGCAATCTGGCACACCTGGTCGAAATCACGGGGTGCATACACACCGATATTCAGCTTCAGCTGTTTCGTCGTATGCACGGTCAGCTTCGGGCCATTCTCGCGAGCTGCCTTGCGGCTGGTACGAACCGTATCGTACTCACCACTGCCATAGACAACTCCGCCATTCGCTACCCGATAGCCGTCGTCCTCGACTCTCATCTCGGTTGCACTCGCCGGAGCTGACACCGATGATCGTGCGGAGCTGACCGACTCCTCTTCTGTCACTTCGTCCTCTCCGTACTCATCCGCGGGCAACGGCGGCATGATGAAGTCGACGACGCCCATCACCTTCTTCTTCAATCCAGCCAGCTTAGTCATGGCCATCTTCCTTCCAAAGTGTCTCCAATATTCACTCAATTATGATTTTGGCGGCAATAACCGCCCCTTTTAATCCATGTAAATATATACTAGCATAATCGGTTCCGAAAAGCAATACAAAAAAGAACTAATGCAATAATTTTATATTATCGCATCAGTTCTTTTTGAACAGCTGAATCCCTGAAGTATACTCTTACCGGAGCTGGTCAGGCGCATGACTGCTGACTTTTTCGGGAGCAGTCATTCCTTCGGTCTCAGCATTGCTTATTTATTACTTGCGCGCGTTCTTGGCAGCACGACCGCGTACCGTACGGTCGAGGATTGCTTTGCGCAGGCGGATGCTCTTCGGGGTGACCTCGACCATCTCGTCTTTGTTGATGTACTCGAGTGCCTGCTCCAGCGACAGGATGCGCGGCGGTACAAGGCGGACAGCCTCATCCGAAGCAGACGTACGCATGTTCGACACGTTCTTCTTCTTGCACGGATTGATATCGATATCCATCTCACGGGAATTCTCGCCGACGATCATGCCCTCATAGACCTGCTCGCCCGGACTGATGAACATCGTACCGCGATCCTGCAGCGTGAATATGCCATAGGCTGTCGTCTCGCCCTGCTCGAACGCGACGAGCGAGCCGCGCGTACGGCCCGGGATATCGCCCTTGTACGGAGCATAGCCGTGGAACACATGGTTCATGATGCCATTGCCCTTCGTGCTCGTCAGCAGCTGGGAGCGGAAACCGATGAGTCCGCGAGCCGGTATGGTGAACTCGAGACGCATGTAGCCGGCTTCCTCCGTCATATTCGTGAGCTCAGCCTTGCGCGTGCCGAGGCCCTCCATGACAGTGCCCATGTACTCCTGCGGTACCTCTACCGTCAGGTTCTCAATCGGCTCGCAGAGCTGACCGTTGATCGTCTTGTAGACAACCTCCGGCTTGCCGACCTGGAGCTCATAGCCCTCGCGGCGCATTTCCTCGATCAGTATGGACAGATGCAGCTCGCCACGGCCCGAGACCTTGAACACATCCGGCGAATCCGTCTCCTCGACGCGCATCGCCACGTTCGTCTCGATCTCTTTATAGAGGCGATCACGCAGGTGACGCGAGGTGACAAACTCACCCTCGCGGCCGGCGAACGGGCTCGTGTTGACACCGAACGTCATCGACAGCGTCGGCTCATCGATATTGATCGTCGGCAGAGCCTCCGGGTTCTCGGCATCAGCTACCGTGTAGCCGATGCTGACCTCGCCCAGACCGGTCAGAGCAACGATTTCGCCCATGCTGGCCTCCGGCACCTCGACGCGCTGCAGGCCCTGATATACATAGACCTTGCCGATCTTGGCCTTCGTCTCCTGATCGCCGTTTATGATAGCCACCTGCTGGTTCGGCTTCACACGGCCACGGATGATGCGGCCGACAGCCACGCGGCCGACATAATCATCAGCCTCGAGCGTCGTGACCATCATCTGGAGCGGACCATCCGGATCGCCATGCGGAGCCGGTATTTCCTTTATAATGGTCTCCATCAGCGGCTTCAGATCCTGGCTGTCATCGTCCATGCTATACTTCGCGATACCATCGCGTGCTGTAGCATAGATGACCGGGAAATCGAGCTGGTCATCATCAGCATCGAGCTCCATGAACAGCTCCAGAACCTCGTCATAGACATCATCCACACGCTGATTCGGCTTATCGATCTTATTGATGACGACGATCGGCTTCAGCTTCTGCTCAAGAGCCTTGCGCAGGACGTACTTCGTCTGCGGCATCGGTCCCTCGAAAGCATCGACCAGCAGCAGCACGCCATCGACCATGTTCAGGACACGCTCGACCTCACCACCGAAATCGGCATGGCCCGGGGTATCAACGATGTTGATCTTGATACCATTATACATGATGGCCGTGTTCTTCGACAGGATCGTTATACCGCGCTCACGCTCGATATCGCCCGAGTCCATGACACGCTCCTCTACCTGCTCATTCGAGCGGAAAACGTGGCTCTGCTTCAGCATAGCATCCACGAGCGTCGTCTTGCCGTGGTCGACATGCGCGATGATAGCGATATTACGTAGTTTGTCATTCGTAGTCATACTCATTTAGTGCTATCTTCCTCCTATAAAAATAGATACCTGAAGTATCTTCCGTTTCTATATAACTACCTAAATATATTACAGTCAAGCCTGTCTTGTCAATATTTTTTTAGCATTTCTGCTACGAAAAAGCGGCAACTCGCGAGTTGCCGCTTACATTGTCCGGAATGATATTATTTCCACGAATTATTTGTACTCTGCAGCCAGTTTCTTGAACAGCGGCAGCGATTTTTTGATGGTCTCGGTCTTTATGCAATATGCCGCGCGGAAGTAACCGGGGCAGCCGAAGTCTTTGCCTGGCACGAGCAGCAGATTGTATTTCTTTGCCCGCTCGCAGAAAGCATAATCATCATCCTCGAGGCATTTCGGGAAAAGATAGAATGCTCCCTGCGGCCGCACACATGTGAAGCCGGCTTCGATGAGTCCGTTATACAGCAGCTGGCCATTCGTCACATAGGTGCTGATATCAGCCGGCTGATTGGCACAACGGGCCACTACATACTGCCAGAGCGACGGCGCATTCACATGCGTCAGCACACGCCCCGCACCAGCGATAGCCCCGAACACCTGGTCGAAGTCCGCGATGGAATCCGGCACCATGATGTAGCCGATGCGCTCACCCGGCAGCGAGAACGATTTGCTGTACGAGTAGCAGACAATGGTATTCGCATAGTAGAGCGGCACATAGGGTACGGTATACCCTTCGAATACGATCTCACGGTACGGCTCATCGGAGATGATGAATATCGGATGGCCATACTCCTGCTGCTTGCGCTCGAGCACTGCAGCCAGCTTCTTGATCGTCTCCTCCGAGTAGACCGCCCCGCTCGGATTGTTCGGCGAATTCACGATGACCGCTTTCGTATGCGGCGTAAGGCATTTCTCGAACTCGTCAAAGTTTATCTGGAAATCCTCGACCTGCGGCGGTACGACGACGAGCCGCCCGCCCACGGACTCGACGAAAGCCCGATACTCCGGGAAGAACGGAGCGAACGTGATGAACTCGTCCTCCGGCTCGCAAAGGGCCTTGAACGATATCGTGATAGCCGCCGCCGCACCCGCCGTAACGAATATATTGCGCCCGGCATAATTCGTGCCGAACCGCTTGTTGATCGACTCCGCCAGCGCCTGCCGTACCTGCGGCGCTCCCGGCGCCACCGTGTAGCCATGAATGGCATTCGGCTCCATCGTATTCAGGATATCGATGATCGTGTCCTTGATGAACTGCGGCGTCGGCACATTCGGATTGCCGAGGCTGAAGTCGTATATATTCTCCTCCCCGACCTCAGCTGCCCGCTGCCGTCCGAACTCGAAAATCGCCCGAATCGTAGATTTCTTCGTCCCAAGTTCGTACATCTTCTGCGCTACCATATTATTCCACCTATCTAGAAATACATAGTTACTGTTAATATCGTATATATTGTAACATATATGGACAGAAATAGATAGAAGAAACATCTTCAACTGTAAATATCATGGTGATAAAAGCGCCCCTCTGTCCATTTTTTCGATAATATTTATCTAAAACATATTGACAAAGTATATTTTATAGGTTAGACTTACTACAATGTAAGAAGCAATCTTGATCGTACAGAGGTGTTATTTATGAAACGTATATTTGCTTTACTCAGCCTGTTCGTTCTCTCGGCTGTGCTTTTCACCGGCTGCGGCAGCAGTGGTACCTCCACCTCCGGTTCCTCCGGCCGCCCCGTGCTCCGCGTCGGCATGGATGCCAGCTATCCGCCATTCGGCTCGCAGGACAAGGACAGCAATGAGTATGTCGGCTACGATGTCGATATCATACGGGCCATCGGCGAAGAGGAGGGCTTCGACGTGGTCATCAACAACCGTTCCTTTGACGGCCTGATTCCGGCCCTCCAGGCACACGACATCGACGTGGCCATCAATGATATCACCATCACCGATGACCGCCGCAAGAATGTCGACTTCTCCCAACGCTACTACATCGCCGGCCTCGGAGCTGTCGTACGCGCGGACAATGATGCCATACATACGGCCAAAGACCTCGAGGGCAAGACGCTCGGCGTCTCCATCGGCTCGACCGGTGAAGAGGCTGCCCGCAAGATACCGGGAGCCAATGTCCGCGTATTCAACGCTATTAATGAAGCTTTCCTCGAAGTACAGAATGGCGGTGTCGATGCCGTCATCAACGACATCCCGACCAACGAGTACTACGTCAGCCACACGGGCGGCAAAGGCGTGCGCACCGCTGAGCTCGCCCTGACGAAGGAAGACCTCGGCATCGCGGTGCTCAAGGGCAACAAGGAACTGCTCCAGAAAATCGACGATGGTCTCGCAAAGATAAAGAAGAACGGCAAATTCACCGAGATCTACCAGAAATGGTTCGGCAAGGAACCGCCGGCCGAGCTGCTGAATGACTGAGATAGCGAAAGGAGTATAGCTATGCATCCGATCGAATCATACCTGAAGGAATATCCGCTGCTGGTGCTTGACGGTGCCCTCGGCACCGAACTGGCCCGCCGCGGCTTTGATACCAATGACGATCTGTGGTCAGCCAAAGCCCTGTTCGAGAAGCCGGACCTCATAGAATCCGTCCATCGCGACTACTACGAAGCCGGCGCCGATGTATCGACGAGTGCCAGCTATCAGGCTACCGTCGAGGGCTTCGAGAAAAAAGGCTTTACGCGGGACGAAGCCATAGAACTCATCACGCGCTCCGTACGCATCGTGCAGAAAGCCCGCGATGATGCCTGGAAACGCCACCGTAGTGAGCGACGCCCGCGACCGCTCGTCGCGGCATCTGTCGGACCCTACGGAGCCTACCTCGCTGACGGCTCGGAGTATCGTGGCGACTACCATGCCTCCCGGGCTGAGCTGGCCGATTTTCATGCCGAGCGACTGGATATCCTGCTGAAGGCCCAGCCGGATGTGCTGGCCATCGAAACCATCCCTCTCCTCGATGAGGCTGTAGCCGTCCTGGAGGATCTGGCCAGATATCCGGAGGCAGCAGCCTGGGTATCCTTCTCCTGTGCCGATGACACGCACACCTGCGGCGGCGATGATATCGCCGACTGCGCCCGCACGCTCGACCGGAACCACCAAGTCGTCGCGATTGGCGTGAACTGTACGGCCCCGCAGCATGTGGCCGGCCTCGTGCAACGCCTCCGCGCCCATACCGAAAAGCCCATCGTCGTCTATCCCAATACCGGCGAGACCTATGACGCCACCACGAAGACCTGGCACGGCAGCGAAGTCCCCTATCATGGCTACGTACGCCAATGGTACGATGCCGGTGCCCGCCTCATCGGCGGCTGCTGCCGCACAACGCCGGATGACATCCGCGGGATTGCCGAGTTGCGGCAGAGCCTGATGAAAGACTGATGCAAACACAGCTATCACTGTGCAAATATACATAATCTGGAAATTTGCGCATTCCACTTGGTAAAAAGCCCGAGGCTGCCGTTTTTAGCGGCAGCCTCGGGCTTTTAGGATATATAGAATTTTGTTTCACTCTGTGTAATATTGCATGCTCGTCTTCTTCCATTCCTTTTTGGAGTAGAGCATGACTCTCGCATCCTGCGGGAGGTCATTTTCCTCAGCCAGGTCGTGAGCCAGCTGTTCGCACTCGGCGCGACTGTGGCCGTGGAGCATGGTGTAGAGGTTGTAGGGCCAGCCGGGGGCCGTGTTGCGGTCGTAGCAGTGCGACACGGCTGGCGAGGCAGCCATACGGCGAGCTACTTCGTCGAGGCGCTCGGGCGGCACTTCCCAGCCGACCAGCACGTTGGCTGCAAAGCCGACGTTGCGATGAGCGAGTACAGCTCCCATCTTGCGTATCTTGTGGCTGGCATTGAGTGCCTGCACGCGCTCCAGGAAGAGTTCCTCGCTGATGCCTATGCGCCGGGCAAGCTCCTTGTACGGTTCCGCTACGAGCGGGAAATCTCCCTGCAGAGCACGGATGACTGATTTATCCAGTTCGCTGAGCCCGTCTGGCTCACCGCTGGTCACAGCCGTACCGGCTGCCTCTTGCTGCTTTCGTCTGTCCGCGAACGTGCCGGCAGCCGTCTGCTCCCGGCTGTCCTGGTTATCACTCATGCACGTCCCCCCCTGTCAATGCAGTTTGAACTGCACGTTTACCTTATACTTTTTCTGGGCCTTCAGGTTCAGCAGTCCCTCTACGCCGGGCAACTGTCTGATCTCGTTCAGAATGCGCTCTTCATCAGCTTTATATGCTGTGAGCAGGGTGAACCAGAGATTGTAGCGTCCCTCGCGCTCGTAGTTGTGCGTGATGCAGCTGTAGCGATTGATGGCCTCCGCCACGGAGCTCATGCACTCGGGCTGCACGCGCAGCGCCACGAGCGTCCCCGTATAGCCGAGCGCTTTCGAGTTAAAGAATGTCCCGATGCGGCGCAGATACCCTTCGGATTTCAGGAACTGCAACCGCGACAGGACGATATCTTCGTCCGTCCCGAGCTCGGCTGCCAGCTCTGCAAAGGGCCGGCTGCAGACCGGCAGCCGCTGCTGCAAGAGATTCAACAGTGATTTATCAAATGTAGTCAGTTCATTCATAGCGGCTTCCCCTCTTATCTACACATTCTTTACCGCTTGAAATGATGAATCAGATTCATCTTTTCTGACTCTATTTTAGCAAATATTCCGCTATGGCGTCAAGTAAAAATGAACGTCCTTCATTTTTTAGTGAAGAATAGGGCAGTACCTCGAGGTCTGGCGTACCGAAATCGCGACGGATGGTCTGGATGGCCTTCTGCCGGGCGGACTTACCGACTTTGTCAGCCTTCGTCGCTATCACCAGCACCGGGATGTTCTTCGCGACGAGCCATTCGAATACGTCGATGTCTGACTGCATAGGCGCGTGGCGTATATCCACGAGCTGGCAGACGAACTGTATGTTCTCCGAATTCTGCAGATACTCATCAATGAATTTCGCCCAGATTCCGCGTTTGCCTTTCCCCTTCTTCGTATAGCCGTAACCGGGCAGGTCGACGAGGTAGAACTCCTCGCGATCCTCATGTCCGGCGATCTTGGCTCCGAGCTCATAAAAATTTATCGTCTCGGTCTTGCCGGGCTGCTGCGATACGCGTGCGAGGCCGTGCACGCGCGTCAGCGAATTGATGAGCGACGATTTGCCCACGTTCGAGCGGCCGAGGAATACGAATTCCTTGCGGGCCGGCTCCGGATACTGGTCTTTCTTCACTGCCGACGCGATATAGCGCCCCCGCGTGATGATGACGCGGTCCGCCGGCTTGCCCGCCGCTGGTGCTTTCTTATCCTTGCCAGCCGTCTGCGGCTGGCTCTGTTCCGTTTTCTTCTTCATCTCCATGTGTAATTTCTCCTATCCTTTCTCTACTGCCGGTATGTCCTCTGTCTCTCTGTCAGCTTCTGCTCCGACATCATGGCGTGGGAACTCCATGATGATGCAGAGGCCGCCGTCCGTCGCATTTTCCGCCCAGATGCGCCCCTGCATGCCGAGCACGATGCGGCTCGCTATGGCCATTCCCAGGCCATGCCCCGGCTTTTCGCCGCGCGATCTGTCGACACGGTAGAAACTCTCAAATAGATGTGGCAGCTCGGCCTCAGGTACGCCCGGTCCATGGTCGCGGCAGCTCAGCCGCACGGCCTGCGCCGTCGTCTGCAAAGCAAACTCGACATGGATGCTGCCATCCGCCTCGCCAGCGTATTTCGCTGCATTGCTCAACAGATTGTCCAGCACGCGCGTGAACTCCTCACGATCGAGCAGCGCCATGGCTGTCCGCGCCCCACTCTCCTCCGCTGCCGTGAATCCGATCTCCACTCCCTGAGCCGTCCATACGGTCCTGAGCCGGTTCACCTGCTCCAGCATGTAATCATACAGCCCTGTCAGCTCACAGTGGAACTCTACGCGGCCGAGATCCAGTTTTGTGATGAACAGCAGCGCGAGCTCCATCTGCCGCAGAGTACCGGTGAACCGCAAGCCGGCGAATATGATCGTGCCCAGTATCACGATGAGCAGTACCGGAACGAACACCATGAGAAAATTGGCCGTCATGATCTTATGCCGCAGCGACATATCCCGTAAATGCGGCCAACGCTTTATGCGCATCGCACTCCCTCCCAGCTCCTATCATTATACAATATCTGCGCAATAGATACAGCCTCCGACCGACAAAGCGATTTTTGCTATTCTTTCGACCAGCTTTAGCTCATCTTTAGCGAGCGTCCCTATAATAAGCTCAGCAAATGAAAAACAGCTATAGGAAAAGAGAAAAGCCTGGAGGTAATCATCATGGATAACAACGATATGAACAAGAGCGTACCGGACAGCAAATGGGACCGGCTGACGAAAGTCTGCACGAAAAAGCGGCTGTGCGGCCTCGTCGCCGTGATTGCTGCGGCCGGTATCATCGGCGGTGGCATCGACTACTATCACCACCAGCAGGTGCGCACCATGCATGCGCAGGAGCGCGCGGCCATGTCACAGCTCAATACCATAAAAGCCGACAAGATGGGCCTGAGCCTGCTCTCTGAGGCAGAAATCCGCAGCATCGTAGCTGATTCTCTCGGTCAGGACGAGACGAGCATCACATTCGACGAGATCGACCTCAGCGACGGCCAGCAGATGTCTGGTCCCCGAGACAAAAAGGAAAAACGGGACAAGCACGACAAAGAGTCGAAACACGCACATAAAGATAAACGAGATCAGGAACATCGCCCGGCAGCGCCGGAACAGGACGAGCATATGGCCGGGCCGGAACAGGCTGACCCACAGACTCCCGCCCCAGAAGGCTTCCCGGGCCATCCAGGCCATGAGCAGGGAGCACCCCAGTTCGCTGGAGCTCCCGGCCAGCACCGCTTTGTTCCGGGCAATGGAGCGGAAAATGCTCTGGCAGCCGCCCCGACAGAGAATGCCCAGCCGGGCGCTGACGGACAGCGCGGACAGCGTCCAGGCCGGCAGCCGCATTTCAACTATCTCGTGCGTTGCACGGTCAACGGCATGCACTATACGGTCGTCATCGATGCCCTTTCCGGACAGGTACTGCATCAGGAGGTCCGGGCCGCTCATTGACGTCGAAATTACTTGATCGACTCCGCTCTATACAGAGCGTCAATACCCAATCTCTCTATACGAAAAAGCCAGCCGGCAAGCCTCTGACAATGAGACTTGCCGGCTGGTTCTTTTATGGTATCTTCAATAAACCGGATTTCAATGCACAAGGGCTGTCTGCAGCACCTCGTCCATATGTTCCACCGGCACGAATGTCAGTTTATCGCGCACGGCCTCGGGGATATCGTCGATATCGCGTTCATTCTCCTTCGGCAGGATGATGGTCGTCATGCCTTCGCGATAGGCCGCCAGGACTTTTTCCTTCAGTCCGCCGATGGGCAGGACATTGCCCCGCAGGGTGATTTCGCCGGTCATGGCTACGTCGCTTCGCACTTTCTTGCTCGTCAGCGCCGATATCATCGCCGTGGC
>Ga0256404_1005246_pt1 | contig 23244 bp, 19 predicted proteins | sample RumenRJG_01DNA_FD_185990 | JGI IMG/M metagenome (GOLD analysis project Ga0256404, IMG submission 185990) | Bovine rumen microbial communities from Lethbridge, Alberta, Canada - RJG_01 | ecosystem: Host-associated > Mammals > Digestive system > Stomach > Rumen | place: Canada: Alberta | collected... | reverse complement strand
TCGATGGCGAGGTGAAACTTCCGGTAGCGGTCGGGGGTGTTGTGAAAGTTCGGAATCGTCTCACAAAGCGTCTCTGCCGGATAGTCTCTCAGCTGATTCTGAAAACGGCCGAAGGCAACCGCACTCTGATAGAAATCCATAGGGGATTCCGGCGTCTGAAGACAGAGACTGTCTTCTACAAAATCGTATATGCGCCAGTACTCTCCGGCTTCGTCCCGGCACCAGGTCTGCCCGTCCTTCGTCGGCACAAGATGCAGAGAAGAGCGGGGATCGGCGTTCCGCGCTGAAAGAAACTCCGTGACGGCGGTCACGTTCCGCATAAGACCGGGAATATCGGAAAAGGCGGCACGGCTGAGCCGCTGAAGAATATAGCGTTTTCCGCTGTCGGTGACGACAAGGAAGGTCAGGTTGATGTGGCCTTCGCCGTAGCGTTCACAGGAAACGGGACTGCCGTCCAGACAGAAGCGATTCAGAACCAGTTCCATAGACAGAACTCCTTCGCAGGCATCATGAGATTACAGATACTTTTCCAGCAGAACCAGATTCACATCGGGAATGCCGTTGAAAACCGTGGGAACGATGGCAATCTCCCGATAGCCGAGTTTCTGATACATGGCCCGGGCACGTTCGTTGCGGGCGTTGGTGTCGATGCGCAGCTCCGGCCACTCGTGTTCCAGGGCATACTCCTCATAGAACCGAACAAACTGCGGGCCGAGCCCTCTGCCGAAGCGTTTCGGCGAGATCATCAGCGTATGCAGAACACAGACCTGATCCGGCGGTACGTCATGCTCCCAGGGGGCGCCCTCATAGACATCCACCTGGATCTGATTGATCAGGGCGGAGCCGTAGATCTGATTGTTCTCCTCCATTACAAAGAGGTCGCCCCGCTGCAGGGCGGCTTCCGCCGTGGCCCGGACGGGGTATACGCCCGGCAGCCAGCCGGTGGTGATGAGGCCGCGGCGTTCGGCCTCATGGGTGTCGTCATAGAGCCTGACGACGCCGGGAAGGTCAAAGACCATTGCTCTTCGGATATTCATGCAGGACACTCCAATCGTACGCAGGTTTTAGAAAGTCACCTCACCGTCGTGCTTGAGCAGGGAAGCGGAGCTGACGCCTTCCAGCGCCAGCAGCTCCTGAAGCAGCTCGCTTCCGGCGTCGGTGCGCAGCTCGACGATCATCTCCAGCGAGGCTTCGGTCATGTTTCTGGACTTAACGGTGCTGGAGCGGGCATGCCGCTTCACGGTTTCCATGATCGGGGCTTCCGAGGCACGGTCGGAAGAGCGGACAACAAGAATCTGAGGCGCTTTGGCGACCGGGAGGCGGTCCAGAATCAGAATCCCAAGGGTCAGGGCGATGCTCAGAATCAGCGCGATCTTGGCCAGGCCGACGCCGCAGATGATGCCGACGGTGATGGACCAGAAGAGAAACATGAGATCCATCGGGTCCTTGACAGCCGTACGGAAGCGCACGATGGAAAGCGCGCCAACCATACCCAGCGACACGACGATGCTGGACTGGATGGTCAGAATAACCGCCGCGGTAATCAGGGTGATCCCGGCGAGGGATATGTTGAAGGTCTTGGAATAGAAGGTCTTCCTGGTCAGCAGGCGGTAGACAAGAAAAATATAAAGAGCAAACAGGCTTGAAGTCAGCATGACCGCCACGGCCGCGGTCGTCCCGATGTCGTAGCTGGAAAAGCCGTCCAGAAATGATTTCTTAAAAACGTCCGAAACAGACATCATAAACCGTCATCCTATCTCAAAGAATATTTTCTACAGAGGGAATATTTGGAGAAGCTGGTCTGCCGAAGCTGCCCGAGATTCAGACCGCGATAGATAAAGTCGGGCAGGAAACCGTTGTACTTGACTTCCATCAGATGACAACCGAGCGGCAGAACGGGCCGGGCCGGAAGGTCCGAAGCGAAGAAACGATCCGGATCGGGAACGGCGGAGGAGATGTCCGTGTCAAAGGTAACACGCACGTTCCCGTCTGTGTAAATGAAAGGCTCCCGCACATAGTCCACGATCACCACCGGGCGCATCAGCTCCGTCTGACGCATCAGATCCAGCTTCCGAAGAAGCGGGGGAACCGGCTCCGTCCCGGAAAGAGGCAGGTTCCGCATCAGGCTCCCTGCCTGCTGCGGCGTGAGAGGGCAGGCGGTCTTGAGCGTCATCCCGTGTTCCTTTCGCTTGCACTCCAGACTGAGGCGGGAATCCGAGTGATTGTAAATCCGGATCCGGAACTTTTCCCGGGGATCGGTTCCGTTTTCGTTTTCGAAGAAGCAGCGGCTGCGGTAATCGTCAAAATACAGACTGCGTATTGCGTAATCACCCCGGGGACCGGTATGAGGGTCCGCTTTCATGAAGCAGGAAATCCGGCTCCTCAGGAGCGGAATCTGCGCTGCGCTGACAAGATATTTGAATTCATGCCGGTACTGCGGCGCATCCATGCTCATACGGCCATGGCCTCCTCTCATACGGAAATGACAGGGCGGAACATCACTTTTTTGCGGGGACAGCCAGGAAAACGGGCTTACTCGCCGATATCACCCCGGACAACCTTGCCGATGTTCCAGAGATGCGCGGCCATCCGGGCGGCTTTCTCCCGCTCTTCGACGGTGCGGAACTCCATGGCGGCGGTCTGGGCGCCGCAGTCCATGCACATCACATACCAGCACCAGTTGTTTTCTTCTTCCAGCAGGCCGGCACCGCCGCAAAAGGGGCAGTCCTGCAGTACAAGCTTCGCGTGTAAATCCAAGGCAATAATCCTTCTTCCGTGATATTTGATCTCCGGCGCCGCCCGAAGGGAAGAGAACGAAACACCGTGAAATCCTGCCCTTATCATACCAGAGAATCCGGAAATCTTCAATATCAAACATGAAGAAGAAAGGGAGCGTTTTCTTTGGATAAGCTATTGCAAAACAGAAACGGACCTGCTATAATGCAAGACCGTCAAACCATTATGAAAAAGGAGCTATTGCTATGAATAAGACCGAACTCGTCAAGAAAGTTGCCGCTGAGAACGCACTCAGCCAGAAGCAGGTTGCCGCTGTTGTGGACAGCGTTCTGAACACCGTCGTGGACACCGTCGCCGCCGGCGAGCCCGTCGCGCTCCTCGGCTTCGGCACCTTCTCCGTGAAGCATCGTGACGCCCGTCAGGGCCGCAACCCCGCCACCGGCGAGGCCATGGAGTTTGCTGCCAGCGACACCCCTGTCTTCAAGGCAGGCAAGGCGTTCAAGGAAAAGGTCAACGGATAATCCGGGATCACCCATACGCAATGGAAAGAGCTGCTTACAGGGCGGCTCTTTTTCGTTATGAAAGAGAATTGTTTGGGCATTTTGGCCCGGGTGTTCAAAAAAACGGCGGGGAGGGCGTAATGACTTGCTTTTTCCCGCAGAAAAGATGTATAATACAGGTCAAAGCGGATCTGTGGTTTGGCCGGCAATAATGTCACGGGATTCTTCGGAAGGGAGGCAGGCCGTTTGAACCGGTTCGGAACAAAATTATGCAGCATCGTCCTTTGTACAGCGATGCTTGGTACGACGATGCTTGGCGCGGGGCTGCCGTCTGCTTCCGCGGACGGACTGCTCGGAGGGCTGAGTCTCTCCGAACGGCTGCAGAGCCGCCGGCCGGAGAGAAGCTCCCTGTCGGACCGCCTCAGTGACGCGGCGGACCGCCTGGCACAAGGCCGCGAAGAACGGCAGGCCGGGGCCGAAGCATTCCTGGAAGACGCAAGAAACGCGGCGGAGGAGTTTCGCGAGAATCATCCGGAGCTTGCCGCTGATGCGGATGAAGCGCGCGCGAGTCTTCGCAAAGCGACAGACGGCCTCCGCGAGAATCTGGAAGAGCGTACGCAGGGGACCGGCGGCCCGGCAGGGACCGGCACATCCGAATCCGGCGGCACGCAGGCTGTGACAGACGGTGCACAGAGTGAAAACGCTGAGACACCGGCATCCGAGCGCTTTGTCCTGGACGTGACAAAACGGATCGAAGAGCGGCGGGCAGAGCGTGAGGCGCAGATGAACCGGCTGCAGGAGGGCCTGGAGAGTGCCGCTTTAACGATTGATGAGAACCGCGCGGAGGCGGAAGACCGCGTTGCCGCCGTACGGGATGAGCTGGAGAGCGGGATTGACCGGAGAATGGCTTCGTCGTCTCTCCTGACGGAAGGAAACACGGACGGACAGAGCGGAACAGAGCCGGACGGCAGATCGAGCGTGCTCGACAATCTTCGCGAGCGCCTCGACGGCATCCGACAGCAGCTTGAAGAAAACCGTGAGGAATGGGCCCAGCCGGAGGAAAAACTGGAAGAGCTTAAAACCCGCGTGGAAGAGATCCGGACCGAGCTGGAAAAAGCCGTAAACAGCGAAGACGGCGGAAACAGCCGTGTGGAAGAACTGAGACAGCAGATCCGGGAAATGGAAGAGAAGATCCAGAAGGCCAAGGAAGAGTCCGCGGAGAAAAGGACGGCCCTGTGGAGACTGAAGAACTGGATTGCGCATCCCGAAGCGATGCTGCTCTTCCGGATGCTGCAGAGACTTTCCACCCCGAAAGAACATAAGACGGTGGAACGGGCACAGCGTGATACTTCAGCAGCCGGCGCGGCCAACTATCAGCCTGTGGCCAGTCCTGCGGTTTCGCCTTCGCCCACGCCATCTCCATCCCCGACGCCTGAGTCTCCGCTGAAGAGAGTCACACTCCTCAAGGAGACGGATGAGGAGATTGAGGAGGAGGAAATCCCGCTCGCTTTTCCGGAACCGCTCCCCATGAAGGTGACGCCCTGGTATCTGAAACCGGAGTTCATCATCGCGATGTGCGCGGTGGCGGCCCTGGGAGGCATTTCGGCTGTCTCCGCCCTGAGAGCGGGAAGCGCATCCGCGCACAGAAAGAAGGAGAACGGACAGACCGCTTAAGGGATTCGGACAAAACGACAGACCAAGAAACAGACCAATATGAAAACAGCAGACGGGCCGCATCAGAACTTCTGATGCGGCCCGTTTGACACAGGATCGGGTGGAACGACAGATCGGATACTGCGCTTCCCGGCCCGGGAGAGGGAAGAGGGATCAGTGCCCCTTGTGATCCTCGGTGACGGCGCCGTCCCGGTAGGCCCCCACCAGCGCACGCAGATCGTCGATCTGCATCTGAAGCTCGCGGCCGATATCGGTATCGGCGATGCGCTGCCGAAGCTCCTGGCGCTCGAAGATCTCTGTCGAATGGGCGATGCCGTAGTTGTCCCGGATCGCCTTCTCCCGCCCGACAAAGGGCTGGTGGGCGACGATGCGGTAGGACTGGGAGGTGCTGATGAGCGTGTAGCCGGCAATGCCGGAGGTAGGCTGGTAGGCCTTGCAGAAGCCGCCGTCGATGACCAGCAGCTTTCCGCCGCCCTTGATGGGGCTTTCTCCCTTGCGGACCTTGACGGGAACGTGGCCGTTGATGATGTGACAATGGGGACCTTCGAGACCGAACTCCTTCAGGATGAAGTCACAGACGGCAGGATCCTGATAGAGCGTGTAGTAGGCGTTCTTCGGCTCGGTCCAGGCGCTTTCGTCCTTAATCAGACGGCGCTCGAAGGTGGTCATGCGGTCCCGGCCGAAGATGGGACTGTTGCGGCCTGCCCACAGGAACCACAACAGGTCCATCCCGAGCTTCCGCTCCGGGGAGCCGGATTTATAATAATACGCCTGACGGGCGGCGGTGTCCGCGAAGTCGAGGAAGTCCTTTCCGGCGCGCGCTTTCCCGTCGAGACGGAAACTCATCATCTCTCCGTCGGCGGTCAGGGGGATACAGCCGTGAAACAGCAGATTCCCGTTGTGAATCTTGTAGAGGCTGCCCTTGGAATAGAGGAAACGGACGTGGTTCTGCAGCTTCTCGCTGCGCTCAAAAGATTTGGTGAGCTGGTCGATGACCGCGGCTTCCTCCGCGGTCAGCTCATAGGGATTCGCCGGATCCACGGTCGGGAAATCGGTGTCCTCCAGGGGATAGACTGTGCCGTCGATGGTGATGCAGCGGTTTGCGTAATCAATCTTATCCAGCAGAAGGCGATCTTCCATGCCGTATTCCGGATGTCGGAGAATCTTCTGCCCTTCCAGCTTGAAAAGGATAACCGTGATGGCCTTGTGCATGCGGGCGGAGAGCAGCTTGTCCTTCTCGGAATAATGCGCGGCGTCCGCCTCCGTGAGCTTCACGGCAAAGCGGGATACGTCGCAGTCTTTGTAGACCTCATTGGCAAAAACCGAGAGGGGACGCAGCGAGATGCCGTAACCTGTCTCCAGAACCTCGAGGTTGTTGTAGTGGATGGAGTTGGAGAGCACGGTGGCCACCAGGGTACGGCTGCCGGAAGCGGCGCCCATCCAGAGAATGTCGTGGTTGCCCCACTGGATATCCACGCTGTGGTAGTTCAGGAGCGAGTCCATGATGATGTCCGCCCGGGGACCGCGGTCAAAGATGTCGCCGACGATGTGCATATGGTCCACGGCCAGCCGCTTGATCACCGCGCAGAGCGAGGAGATGAAATCCGGCGCCTGGCCGATTTCGACGATGGTGGAGATGATGTTCTTATAGTATTCCTGCTTGTCAAATTCATCGCTGTGGGTGTGCAGCAGTTCCTCAATGATGTATGCGTAGTCCGCGGGCAGGGCCTTGCGGACCTTGGAGCGGGAATAGCGCGAGCTCACGCTGCGGCAGAGCTCGATGAGCCGGTAGAGCGTGATGCGGTACCACTCGTCCAGATCGTCGATCTCGGGCTTGAGCTGTTCCAGCTTTTCCTCGGGATAGATGATCAGCGTGGCAAGCTGATCCAGCTCCGAGCGGGGGACGCTGTCCTTGAAGAGCATGTCCAGACGCTCCCGGATGACACCGGAGCAGGAATTGAGGATATGCAGAAAGGCCTCGTGCTCTCCGTGCACGTCGGAGATGAAGTGCTCACAGCCTTTCGGAAGATTCAGGATTGCCTGCAGGTTGATGATCTCGGTCCCGGCGGCGCGGAGCGTGGGGTACTGCCGGGAGAGCATTTTCAGATACCGCAGCTCTTCTGCGGTGTAGGATTTGTGTTGGTTCATCACGTGTGCTCTCCTTGTTTTTAGTGGGATAGTGCGCTGCGGCGGCTGCTGATCGGGGACAGAATCAAAAGCTGCCGCGGCACGGAAGGCCGCGGCGGCGACAGGGTCAGGTGAGTGATTCAAATCCACCGGTGCTTTTTTTCTTCTTCTTGGGCGCTTCGCCCTTCTGCAGGTTCTTGACCATGACCCAGCAACAGTACAGAAGCGAAGCGGCCAGACCGACGAAGATGATCTGCATGCCCAGATAACGCTCGTCCGCGAGGCAGGTGATGCAGAGCATGGCGGCCAGCATGCAGTCGAACAGAGTACGCTTCCATTTCGGGCGCCCGAAGGCGTATCCGCCCAGACGGAAAAAGGCAAACATGGAGGCCCCGACGGCGACCATCCCCGGCCCGTAGGACCAGATGACGCTGTTAATGGTGTTGACCTTATAGCAGATCACCATCCAGGCTGCCAGGAAGAGCATCGGAAGGAAACTCAGCACGCACAGAATCCAGATATTCGGCTGGGGATCCCGGTTCGCGGCGGTCATCCAAAGCAAATAGCAAATACCAGAGAGCACCGCGAGGATTGCGATGATGTGATAGTCGGTGCTGTTCCGGTCCGCGTCGACCTGCATGTAGAGCAGAGCCCCGCCCGCGCAGAGGAGCAGCCCCGCGACAATGCGCACCGCAAGATACAGCCTGCCCGTATTCGAGAACGCGGCGGGAAACTCATCCGGCAGGTAGAGGTGCTGGTTTTCATAGCGCCTGACAAAATACAGAAAAACCAGGGCGGCTGCCACGACGTAAAGAATTAACCCGATGTGGAACGCACTGGGGTCGGGAAGGCCGAGTTCGTTAAATGCCAGCTGCAGCTGCAGCCAGCGCAGAAACACCCCGAAGGCGCCCGCGCCGCCGATGTAGCAGGCAAGCTCCAGAGACTTTTTCCCGCTGCGATAATCTTCCATTTCCATTTGAGTCAGTCCTCCTTCTTGGGAATCCGTACATAGGTGGCAAAGCGGTAGCGAATTCCGTCCTCCTCCTGCCACGGCCCGCAGCTTGAACAGCGCCAGTTCTCTGACGCGTCCAGGTCCGGAAAAAACCGGTCCGACTGCGGACAGAGATCGATCCGGGTGAGGTGAATGGTGTCCACATAGGGCAGCATCTGGCGGTACACGCTCGCCCCGCCGATGACGAGACAGCGCGGATATGCCTTCGCGGCCTCGGCGGCCTCGGCCTCGCTGTGGACCACTTCGGCCCCCTCGATTTCCGCCGCCTGACGGGTGAGGACGATGTTGTGCCGCCCCTTCAGCGGCCTGCCGCCGGGAAAGTCCCCCAGTGTGCGGCGCCCGACCACTACGGCCGCGCCGTCCGTCAGTTCACGGAAGTGCCGGCGGTCGGCTTTCAGGACGACCTGCTGGGTGCCCTCGCTGCCGATGCCCCAGTCGGAAAAAACAGCGACGATTGCTTCCATGACTTATACCGCCACCGGGATCTTCCCGGTGAAGTCGGAGTATTCATAATTCTCCATGCGGAAGCTGTCCCTCGTAAAGGCGTAGAAGTCCGTGACCTCGGGATCGAGGAAGAACTGCGGCGCAGGCTTCGGCTCGTTCCGGATGATCTCCTCAATGGCGGGGACATGGCGGTCATAGATATGCGCGTCGGCGATCACGTGGACAAACTCGCCCGGCTCAAACCCGGAGACCTGGGCGATCATCATGGTCAGCACGGCGTACTGCACGACGTTCCAGTTGTTCGCGGCGAGCATATCCTGAGACCGCTGGTTCAGGATCGCGTTCAGGCGGTTCCCCGTAACGTTGAAGGTCATGGAGTATGCGCAGGGATAGAGCGCCATCTCTGACAGATCCGCAAAGGTGTAGATGTTGGTCATGATCCGGCGGGAGGCCGGGTTGTGCTTCAGGTCCCAGAGCACCTTGTCCACCTGGTCCATGTCTCCCTCCGGGTAGTGATGCTTGACGCCCAGCTGGTAGCCGTAGGCCTTGCCGATGGAGCCGTTCTCATCCGCCCAGGCGTCCCAGACGCGGGTGCGCAGGTCGTGGACATTGTTGCTCTTCGCCTGCCAGATCCAGAGCAGCTCATCGATGGCGGACTTCCAGTAGGTCCGTCGAAGGGTCAGAATCGGAAACTCTTCCGAGAGATCGTAGCGGTTGACGATCCCGAACTTCTTGACCGTATGGGCGGGAGTACCGTCCTCCCAGCGCGGCCGGACCTCGCGGTCGGTGTCCCAGATGCCGTTGTCGAGAATGTCACGGCAGTTCTGTATGAAGATCTCGTCTGCTCTGCTCATGGTTTTCCTCCCTGTTCTGCAGGCTGTCTGCGGCGCGGCGCCGAACGGGCGGCCCTGTGACAGACCGTTCGACCACCGAAGCAGTTTCACAAATAACTATTATAACACAGCTTTTGCTTTGCATCAATGCCGAATTTGGAAGAAAACAGGAATTTTACACCTGCAGAAAGGCGAAAACAGGCGCTGTTTCAAATATTTGAAAAACTATTACGCTTTGAAACGGGCAGAAACAAAAGACGAAAGAAACACTAGATTTTGTGGTCAAATTGGTTACAATGAGATAAAATATCAATATCTTGTGATTTTGGACTTGACAACTACAAGATACGGCATTATCATGTGCAAGGAAGATGACAGAAAGGGAGTGGAGATCGTGTACCTTGCAGGAATGCAGAAGCTCTCGCTCCTGGACTTTCCGGGGGTCGTGGCCTGTACCTTGTTTACCCCCGGATGCAACTTCCGCTGCCCCTGGTGCCACAACGCGAGTCTGGTCCTGCCGGAACAGTTCCCGGCGGAGTTTCCGGATCCGGAAGAGGTCCTTGCCTTCCTGAAGAAGCGCCAGGGCATTCTGGACGGCGTGTGCATCACCGGGGGAGAACCGCTTCTGCACGCGGAGATCCCGGACTTCATCCGGAGGCTGAAGGAGCTGGGCTATCGGGTCAAGCTTGACACCAACGGAAGTTTTCCCGAGCGCCTCAGAGCTCTGACGGAGGAAAAGCTGGTCGACTATGTGGCGATGGACATCAAGAACGGCCCGTCCCGCTATGCCGAAACCATCGGGCTCCCCCGGTATCAGACAGAAGCGGTGGAGGAATCGAAGAATTATCTGCTGACAGAGGTGGTGGAGTACGAGTTCCGCACGACCGTTGTGCGGGGTCTGCACACCGAAGAGAGCCTCCTGGAGGCGGCGGAGTGGATCCGCGGCGCGAAGGCCTGGTATCTGCAGCAGTTTCGTGATTCCGGCGCGCTGATCCACGGTGAGGGACTCAGCGCGTTTTCCGAGGAGGAGATGCAGCAGCTCCTTCTTGCGGTTCAGGAAAAGCTGCCCGCGGCACAGCTCCGCGGATTATAATAGTTCATTGTGAGGAACATCAGGAGGAAGAGACATGTACAACGTAGTCAAGCGGGACGGACAGATCGTCAGTTTCGATATCAGCAAGATTGTATCCGCCATCAAGAAGGCGTTTGAGGCCACGGACACCGATTACACCGAGAGCGTGATCGATTTTCTGGCCCTGAAGGTGACGGCGGATTTCCAGCCGAAGATCAGGGACGGCCTGATCACGGTGGAAGATATTCAGGACAGCGCGGAAGCGGTGCTGTCCCGCGCGGGCTACGAAGCGGTGGGCAAGGCCTATATTCTTTACCGCAAGCAGCGCGAGAAAATGCGCAATCTCAAGAACACTTATCTCGACTACAAGGAGACGGTCAACAAGTACCTGAACGTCTCTGACTGGCGCGTGAAGGAAAACTCCACCGTCACCTATTCCGTCGGCGGTCTGATCCTCTCCAACTCCGGCGCGGTCACGGCCAACTACTGGCTGAGCGAGGTCTATGACCAGGAGATCGCGGATGCCCACCGCAACTGCGACCTGCACCTGCACGACCTGAGCATGCTGACCGGCTACTGCGCGGGCTGGAGCTTGAAGCAGCTGATCACCGAAGGCCTCGGCATCCCCGGCAAGATCAACTCCGCCCCCGCAAGCCACCTGTCCACCCTCTGCAACCAGATGGTGAACTTCCTCGGCATCATGCAGAACGAGTGGGCCGGCGCCCAGGCGTTCTCCTCCTTTGACACCTACCTCGCGCCATTTGTGAAGGTGGATAAGCTGAAGTATTCCGAAGTCAAGCAGTGCATCCAGAGCTTCATCTTCGGCGTCAACACGCCGTCCCGCTGGGGTTCTCAGGCGCCGTTTACGAACATCACGCTGGACTGGACCGTTCCGGCGGACCTGAAGGATCTTCCCGCCATCGTCGGCGGGAAGGAGATGGACTTCACCTACGGCGACTGCAAGCCGGAGATGGATATGGTGAACAAGGCCTTCATCGAACTGATGATCGAAGGCGACCGCAACGGCCGCGGCTTCCAGTATCCGATCCCGACCTACTCCATCACCCGCGACTTTGACTGGTCCCCCACGGAGAACAACAAGCTGCTTTTCGAGATGACGGCCAAGTACGGCACGCCCTACTTCTCCAACTACATCAACTCCGACATGGAGCCCTCCGACGTTCGGTCGATGTGCTGCCGCCTGCGTCTGGACCTGCGCGAGCTGCGCAAGAAGTCCGGCGGCTTCTTCGGCTCCGGCGAGAGCACCGGCTCCATCGGCGTCGTGACGCTGAACATGCCGCGCCTGGCCTATCTCGCCACGGATGAGAAGGACTTCTATGCCCGCCTGGACAAGCTGATGGACATCGCGGCCCGCTCCCTCAAGATCAAGCGCGACGTTATTACCAAGCTCCTCGATGAAGGCCTCTATCCCTACACCAAACATTATCTGGGCACCTTCAACAACCATTTCTCCACCATCGGCCTCGTCGGCATGAACGAAGCCGGCCTCAACGCCAATTGGATCCGCGCGAACATGACCGACCCGAAGTGTCAGAAATTCTCCCGCGACGTGCTCGATCACATGCGTGAGCGCCTCAGCGATTATCAGGAGCAGTACGGCGACCTGTATAACCTTGAAGCCACCCCGGCCGAATCCACCGCCTACCGTCTGGCCAAGCACGACGTCGAGACCTATCCCGATATCATCACCGCCGCGGAACCGGGCGGAACCCCGTACTACACCAACAGCTCCCACCTGCCGGTGGGCTATACGGAGGATGTCTTCGCCGCGCTGGACGTGCAGGACGAGCTTCAGACCCGCTATACCTCCGGCACCGTCTTCCACGCCTTCCTGGGCGAGAAGCTGCCCGACTGGCAGGCCGCGGCGAGCCTGGTCCGCAAGATCGCCGAGAACTACCGCCTCCCGTACTACACGCTCTCTCCGACCTACTCCGTCTGCAAGACGCACGGCTACCTGACCGGCGAGCACTTCACCTGCCCGATCTGCGGCGAGAAGGCCGAGGTCTACAGCCGGATCACCGGCTACTACCGCCCGGTGCAGAACTGGAACGCAGGCAAGACCCAGGAGTTCAAGGAGCGCCGCGAATACGTGATTGCAAACTCCCTCCTGAAGCATGTGGGACCCGTCCCGCTGGAGAACGCGACGGAAGAGGAAGCGCAGCAGGATGCGCCGAAGGCAGAGCAGACGGGGGACCCGATCCTTTTCGTTTCCGCGACCTGCCCGAACTGCAAAATCGCCATGAGTTTCATGGACAAGATGGGCTTCTCCTATCGGAAGGTCCTGGCAACGGAAGAGCCGGAGCTGGCCAAGTCCTACGGCGTGCGGCAGGCGCCCACGCTGGTGCTGCCGGACGGCAGCAAGTATGCCGGCGCCGGCGCCATCAAGAGCTACGTGAGCAGGACCGCCTGAGAAGCTTCGCACGTGAAAGGCCGGAGCATCGACCGAAGCGAAAACAAAGCAACTGAATGAGACATCGGACAGCGTATGGAATGACCGCCATACGCTGTTCGTAAATGGGGAGAGAACACAGGAGGAAGGCATGTACGATATCATCATCATCGGCGGGGGACCGGCGGGACTGACCGCCGCGATCTATGCCCGGCGCGCGGGCAAATCCGTTCTGGTCCTGGAAAAGGACGCCCTGGGCGGTCAGATCACCTGGTCGCCGCGGGTGGAAAACTATCCGGCGATCCCGGCGATCAGCGGCATGGATCTGGGCAACCTCATGGCGGAGCAGGCAATGGAACAGGGCGCAGAGGTCGAGATCGACGAGGCGGCTGAGATTCGCGACTGTGTCGATCATAAGCTGGTGCGCTGCGCTTTCGGGACGGAGTATGAAGGCAGGGCCGTGATCCTGGCCACCGGTGCCAGACCGCGCATGCTGGGGATCCCGCGCGAGGAAGAATTCGTCGGGAGCGGCGTCGGCTACTGCGCCGTGTGTGACGGCGCCTTCTTCAAAGACCAGATCGTCGCCGTGAACGGCGGCGGGAACAGCGCCCTGCAGGATGCGCTGCTGCTCAGCGAGACCTGCAGCCGGGTCTATCTGATCCACAGGAGAGACCGCTTCCGCGGAGAAGAGAAGCTTGTCGAAGCCCTGCGAGGCAGAGAGAATGTGGAATTTGTCCTGGGCGCAACCGTCACGGAGCTGCTGGGCGAAGAAGAACTGAAGGGCATCGTCGTCGAACAGAACGGCGAGCGGAGATGGATTGAACTGAGCGGCCTCTTCGTCGCCATCGGACATGAGCCGGACAACAACGCCTTCCGAAACGTGGTGAAACTGGATGCGGGCGGCTACGTCAGCGCGGGGGAGGACTGCATGACCGGGACGGCGGGCGTCTTCGTCGCTGGAGACTGCCGCAGCAAGAAGATCCGCCAGGTTACCACCGCCGCGGCCGACGGGGCTGTAGCGGCGCTGGCAGCCTGCGCCTGGCTCGAGGGCTGAGACATCGAAGGATTTTCAAAATCCCTCTTGACAGACAGCGACTTTAGCACTATAATGCGATAAACCGTTGAAGAAGAGTGAGTAAGCGGTGCGAATGCTTCCGCAGAGAGCTGCCGGGTGGTGCGAGGCAGTGAGGCGCGCATGGCTGAATGGACTTCCGAGGGCAAGCAGAAACGGCGACGCCGGAGTATGGGAGACGGGTTGACCTTCCGTCACAGAGGTCAGCATATGACAGTATGCGTAAGTGGGTACGCGCCGCGTACCAAGCCGGGTGGCACCGCAGGATATGACGTCCTGTCCCAGCAAAGCTCTGGGGCAGGGCTTTTTTCTGCCCCGAAATACAGGGTGCCGGTCACCCCATCAGAAAGGAGCCTTCCCCATGGCAGAAAAAAAGATTCCCTACAAAATCTATCTCGAAGAAAGCGAGATGCCGCAGAGCTGGTACAACGTCCGGGCGGACATGAAGAACAAGCCCGCTCCGCTGCTCAATCCCGGCACGCACCGGCCGATGACGGCCGAGGAATTGGGCGGCGTGTTCTGCGAGGAACTGGTCAAACAGGAGCTGGATAACGAAAACGCCTATATCGAGATTCCGCAGGAGATCCGCGATTTTTATAAGATGTACCGTCCGTCTCCACTGGTGCGGGCCTACTGCCTGGAGGAGAAGCTTCAGACCCCGGCGAAGATCTACTACAAGTTTGAAGGAAACAACACCAGCGGCAGCCATAAGCTCAATTCCGCCATTGCCCAGGCCTATTACGCCAAGAAGCAGGGCCTGAAGGGCGTCACCACAGAGACCGGCGCCGGCCAGTGGGGCACCGCGCTCTCCATGGCCTGCAGCTATTTCGGACTGGAGTGCAAGGTGTACATGGTCAAGGTGAGCTATGAGCAGAAGCCATTCCGCCGTGAAGTGATGCGCACCTACGGCGCCTCGGTGGTGCCTTCTCCGTCCGAGACCACCGAGGTCGGACGGAAGATCCTTGCGGCACACCCGGGCACCACGGGCTCTCTGGGCTGCGCCATCTCTGAAGCGGTCGAAGTGGCCGTCTCCAATCCCGGCTACCGCTACGTCCTGGGTAGCGTGCTCAACCAAGTGCTGCTTCACCAGTCCGTGATCGGCCTGGAGACCAAGGCGGCGCTGGACAAGTACGGTATTAAGCCGGACATGATCATCGGCTGCGCCGGCGGCGGATCCAATCTGGGCGGACTGATCGCGCCCTTTGTGGGTGAGAAACTCCGCGGGGAAGCGGATTATGAGATTGTCGCGGTGGAACCGGCGTCCTGCCCGAGCTTCACACGGGGTGTGTATGCCTATGACTTCTGCGACACCGGAATGGTCTGCCCGCTGGCAAAGATGTACACCCTGGGCTGCGACTTCATTCCCGCGCCGAACCACGCGGGCGGCCTGCGTTATCACGGCATGAGCCCGGTTCTGTCCCAGCTCTATGACGACGGCCTGATGAAGGCGGTCTCCGTCCCGCAGACGGCGGTCTTCGAGGCGGCGGAAGAGTTCGCCCGGGTGGAAGGCATCCTGCCCGCCCCGGAGAGCTCCCACGCGATCCGCGTCGCCCTCGACGAGGCGAAGCGCTGCAGGGAGACCGGCGAGGAGAAGACCATCGTCTTCGGCCTCACCGGAACCGGATACTTCGACATGGTGGCCTATGAGAAGTTCCACGACGGAAAGATGGAGGACTATATCCCCACCGACGAGGAGCTGGCCGCCTACCGCGCAAAGCTGCCGAAAATCGACTGACTCTGAACCAGCGGTCAACCGAAATACGCGATAACGCCAGAGCGGCGGGGAGCGATCCCCGCCGCTGTTCTTTACGGTGAGCTGCCGTACCTGCTTCTTCCGAGCGGGCACAGAATACCAAAACGATATTCCGACGATATCCCGCAGATATCATACGCGCCTGTTATACGAAAAAACCGCCGGATTCGTCTTGACAAAGCGGGCACCAAAGCGTAAGATACGCGCATATTGGGAGACGGAGACAGACCGAAGATGCTTCTGCGGGCCGATGTCTCCCGGTTAGTAAAACACGTTTGGAGGAATGATCATGAGCACGGTACCGGAACTGTTTGGATGCATGGTGTTTGACGACAAGGTCATGCGCGCCAGACTTTCTGCGGAGGTCTACCGCAGTCTGCGTGACACCATGAACAAGGGCAAGAAGCTCGACCTCTCCCTCGCGAACGCTGTCGCGGACGCGATGTGCGAGTGGGCCGTGGAGAACGGCGCGACGCACTTCACACACTGGTTCCAGCCGCTGACCGGCATCACCGCCGAGAAGCACGACAGCTTCATCACGCCGGCGCCGGACAGCCACGTGATCATGGAGTTCTCCGGAAAGAACCTCATCACCGGCGAACCGGATGCCTCCAGCTTCCCCTCCGGCGGCCTGCGTGCCACCTTCGAGGCGAGAGGCTACACGGCCTGGGACCCCACCTCCTACGCCTTCATCAAAGAGAAGACGCTCTGCATCCCGACTGCCTTCTGCTCCTACGGCGGTGAGGCGCTGGATAAGAAAACCCCGCTTCTTCGTAGCATGGAAGCCCTGAACAAGCAGGCCATGCGGATTCTGAAGCTCTTCGGACACACGGATGTCAAGCGGGTGGTCACCAATGTGGGTCCCGAGCAGGAGTACTTCCTGGTGGACCGGGACATGTATCTGAAACGGAAGGACCTGATCTATACCGGCAGGACGCTTTTCGGCGCCAAACCGCCCAAGGGCCAGGAGCTTGACGACCATTACTTCGGCGCCATCAAGCCGCGGGTCAAGGCCTTCATGGAAGAACTGGACGAGGAGCTCTGGAAGCTGGGCATCTACGCCAAGACCGAGCATAACGAAGTTGCTCCGTGTCAGCATGAGCTGGCGCCGATCTTCACGACCGCCAACATCGCTTCCGACCACAACCAGCTGACCATGGAGATCATGAAGAAGGTCGCCCGGAAGCACAACCTGGTCTGTCTGCTGCATGAAAAACCCTTCGCCGGTGTCAACGGCAGCGGCAAGCACAACAACTGGTCCATGGCGACGGACAAGGGCGTGAACCTTCTGAGCCCGGGTGAGACGCCGTATGAAAACGCCCAGTTCCTGCTCTTCCTGGTGGCGGTCATCCAGGCCGTGGATGATTATCAGGGCCTGCTGCGCATGAGCGTCGCCTCCGCTGGAAACGATCACCGCCTCGGCGCAAACGAGGCGCCTCCGGCCGTGGTATCCATGTTCCTCGGCGATGAGCTTACGGCGGTGCTCGACGCGCTGGAGAATGACAGCCCCTATGCCGGAACCGAAAAGCACCGCCTGCGCCTCGGCGCGGACGTGCTCCCGCGCTTCAACCGCGACACCACGGACCGCAACCGTACGTCTCCCTTCGCCTTTACGGGCAACAAGTTTGAGTTCCGTATGGTGGGCTCCAATGACTCCATCTCCTGCGCCAACGTCATGATCAACGGCGCCGTGGCGGAATCGCTCCGGCAGTTTGCCGACCGGCTGGAGAACTGCGAAGGCGACTTCGACACCTGCCTGCATGATCTGATCCGAGAAACCATCAAAAAGCACAAACGGATCCTGTTCAACGGCAACGGCTATGACGATGCGTGGATCACGGAAGCCACCGAAGTCCGCGGCCTGAAGAACCTTCGCACCACGCCGGATGCGCTGCAGATGGTTCTGGATCCGGAGAATATCCAGATGCTGACCAGCCACAGGATCTATTCCGAGGCGGAACTGCACTCGCGCTATGAGATCTCCATGGAGAACTACGTCCGTACGGTGCGGATCGAAGCGCTCACGATGGTCGAAATGGCCCGCAAGGAGATCCTGCCGGCCGTTGTGCGCTACTGCGGGGATCTGGCCTCGGTGCTGAACACCAAGAAGGCCGCGGCGCCGGAGCTCGGCTGCGGCTATGAGAGCAGACAGGTGAAGCGCCTCTCCGGCCTCATTGACAGCATCGACGAGGCGACCGATGCACTGGAGAAGAGCGTGCTTGCCCTGGAAGGGGACAACACGAAGCAGGCCTTCCACATCCGGGACGATGTGCTCTGCAGAATGACGGAGCTGCGTGCTCTGTGCGATGAAGCCGAGACCATCACGGCCGCGGAGTACTGGCCCTTCCCGACCTACGGCGATCTGCTCTTCGGCGTGTGAGAATCAGAATAATTCAGTTTAGCCCCCACTGCGGAACTTGGCGCAGCGGGGGCGTACTGCTGCCTGAGGAGAGAAAAGAACGCCGCCCGGATGCCGGAGATAGTCAGCCGGTTAAGCCCTCGTGAAATGAAAACAGATTATTCTTGCCCAAACAGGAGAAAACCTTTATAATAAAACGTCAGAAACCGGTATCATGGGTTGCGAGGAGCGCGGGCTGAAAAACTCTGCCTGCGGGAGTGCCTGAGGAGAACAGACATGAGATTGATCAATAAAATCAGTAAGAGCATTGCGTTTCGCAGCATCCTGATCATTGTGACGCTGCTGATTGTCTATTCGGCGGTCTCAGGCATCATGGGATACCGCGCCACCAGCCAGTCGCTCTATGACCAGTATACCGAGGACGCGTTTCAGGTTGCAAACGCGGCTGCATTTGTCATCGACGGAGATTCGCTTGATGAAATGATCGAGGGCGGCGAGGACAGCCCTCTTTACCGCGAGACCTGGCTGCGGCTGGATCAGCTCTGCAATGCTTTTGATGCGACTTTTGTCTATGTGATTCGGCCGAATCTGCCGGATTACGATAAGATTACCTTTCTCTTTTCCACCGTCCGCTGGGAGAGCGAGTATACGCCCTATGAACTCGGCTATGTCAGAACCACGACCAATGACGAGTATAAGCTGAAATACCGGAACCTGTATGAGGGAAGCTCGGATCAGGAGCTCCTGCTGCTGAACGACGCAAGCTATAAACGTTCTTCTCACCACATCACCGCCATGGTCCCGGTGAAGGACACGGATCAGCGCACCCAGGCGATCATCTGCGTACAGCGGCAGATGGACGAAATCCGTCAGATTCAGATGAGTTATGTGTCCCATATACTCAGAAGACTGCTGATGTTTGCGGCCGTGGAAATCATCGGGATTGAGCTTTTTCTGAGCGAACAGCTCATCAAGCCGGTCACGAAGATCACGGAAGAGGCGAGCCGCTTTGCGCGGGAGAATGAAACGGCGGAGAAGAAGCTGGGCGACAGTATCCGCGGGCAGGATGAAATCGGCGTTCTCGCCCGGTCCATCGACCGGATGGAAGAACAGATCACAGACTATGTGCAGCACCTTACCGCGGTCACGGCGGAAAAGGAACGGATCAGCACGGAGCTGAATGTAGCCCGGCAAATCCAGGCTGATATGCTGCCCAGCGTGTTCCCCGCTTTCCCGGACCATGATGACTTTGACATTTTTGCGAGCATGACTCCGGCGAAGGAGGTCGGCGGCGACTTCTATGACTTCTTCCTTGTGGACGACGACCATCTTGCCATGGTGATGGCCGATGTTTCGGGAAAGGGTGTGCCCGCGGCACTCTTCATGGTCATCACCAAGACCCTGATCAAGAACCGCGCCCAGATGGGCGACAGCCCTGCCGAAATTCTCTATCATGTCAACAATCAGCTCTGTGACGGAAATGAGAGCGACATGTTTGTCACAGTATGGCTGGCGATCCTCGAGCTCTCCACCGGAAAGGGCATCGCCGCCAATGCCGGGCATGAGCACCCGGTTCTCTGCCGAAAGGGCGGCAGGTACGAACTGGTCGTATATCGGCACTCGATGGCGGTGGCCGCAATGGAGGATATCCCGTTTAAGGAGCACGGTTTTGAGCTTCATCCCGGGGACAGGCTGTTTGTTTATACCGACGGCGTTCCCGAGGCGACGAACATCAACAATGAGCTTTTCGGTACAGACCGAATGCTGGAAGTGCTGAACCGCGATCCCGAAGCGGCTCCGGAGGAGCAGCTGAAGGCGGTCAGGCAGAGCGTAGACGACTTTGTCGGTGAAGCACCACAGTTTGATGACATGACCATGCTTAGCTTCTGCTATTACGGCCCACAGAGACAGGAGGAGACCGACACGACCGGCGCATAAGCCCGGACGGACCGCCGGCGCTGATGATGCGGAACAGATCGAATGAACGAGAAACCGGCAGGCGCTCGGCCTGCCGGTTTCACATTCAGGGAACAGGAATGAGGCGCAGACAGAGACTGCGTAAGTTTCCATCCGGTATAATTGGGCAACAAATCCGGAAAAATGTTGCACAGGGAAGGGGAAAAGCTCTTTTCAAAAAAAGAAAAATGGTGTATGATAAAGAGCAATGTGACCCAAAAAGGAGGTGAGTGAATGGAAGAAACCACCCATGCATTATTTTCAATCGGACCACTGGAAGTTACCGGCGCCGTAACGACAATGTGGGCCATCATTATTGTTCTTACCCTGCTCAGCTGGCTGGCCACGCGCAATATGAAGGAAGTGCCGGGAAAGCTGCAGAACATCGCGGAGATGGCGGTAGGAAGCCTGCAGAACTACTTTAACGGCACATTGGGAACCAGGCTCTGCAAAAAGTATTTCCCGGTGTTCGCAACGTTCTTTATCTTCATCATCGTCAGCAACTATTCCGGCCTGCTTCCGGGCGCCGGGCACCTGAAGGCATTCCATGTGCCGACGGCAAGCCTTTCCGTGACGGCGGGACTCGCGATTGTTGCGTTCTTCACGACTCATTTTGTCGGGGTGAAGGAGAGGGGCTTCGGGAAATACCTGATCGGGGTCCTTACTTCGATGACGATCCCGCTGTTTTTCCTCGCCATCATCGAGCAGGTGGTGCGGCCCTTCTCGCTGGCGCTTCGTCTTTACGGCAACCTGTACGGCGAAGAGGCGGTAACCGAAAACCTCTACAGCATTTTCCCCATCGTCGTCCCGCTGGTGATGCAGGTGCTGAGCCTGCTGTTCTGCCTGATTCAGGCGCTGGTCTTCACGATGCTGCTTTCGATCTATGTATCCGAAGCGGTCGAGGAAGAGTAAGCCCGTCTCCGGCATCCTGTGCAGAAGCGATCCCAATAGGACAGAAGCGATCCCAGTGGCATGCGCCCTCATGCATCCGCAGGGATTCAAATCCTGCCGCACGTACAACACTGCGTGATCAGGATCCGCATCATTCCCATGAAACCCACGTAAAACCCTCATGAAACCTACGTGAAACCTATGTAAAACCCGCAAGAACCCACGTGAAACCAATGAACTGAAATCAATCATTTAGGAGGAATTTATCATGGCAGCATCCGGACTTATCGCAATCGCGGCGGCCATCGCCATCGCCGTCAGCACCCTCGGCCCCGGCATCGGACAGGGGCTTGCCGCAAGCAAGGCCATGGAGGCCATCGCCCGCCAGCCCGAAGCGGCCGGCAACATCCGCTCCACGCTGATCCTGGCGCTCGGCCTGATGGAAGCGCTGACCATTTACGGCCTGCTGATCGCCTTTATGCTGGTCGCCAAGATTTAAGGCGGCGGGAAAAGGAGACAGTCCATGGAAACTTTGATTGGGAATCCGACCACCTTTGTGTCGGAGCTCATATGGACCGTCATCAACTTCTTTCTGCTTTTGTTCCTGCTGAAGCGCTTTCTCTACAACCCGGTTATCCGTTTTACCGAAGAGCGGAGCGCGCGCATGGCGGCAAAGCTTGCCGAAGAGCGCGGAGCCCAGACGGCGGTAGAGGAAAACCGGAACCGGCTTGCCGATGAAAAGGCCGGAAGCCGCGCGGAGGCGAAGCGCATCCTGAACGAGGCCGGCGACGAGCGCGAGCGGCGTCATGCCGAGGCCGTCGCGGCGGCGCGTCAGGACGCGGGCCGAATCCGCAAAGAGGGCGAGGCCGCCCTCGGCAGGCAGCGTGAAGCCACGGCGGAGAAGCTGCGCAGAGCGACGCCCGAACTGGCGGAGGCCCTGGCCGAACGCCTGCTGGGCTGACAGCAACGGAACGCGAAACAAAAACGGAAAGGAGGGATGACCGGACTATGGGAAACTTTCATTACACACTTGTTTACGGACTCATTAACTTTGCCATTCTTGCGACGGCGCTGTTCTTCGTAGGAAAGAAGCTGATCCCGAAGATTTTCGGCGGGCGCAGAACGGCGATCACCGAAGAGCTCGCGGCGGCGGACAAAGCTCAGGAGAACGCGAAAGAGCTCCTCAGCGGAATTGAAAAAGACAATCAGGCGGGCGAGCAGGAGCGTGCCGGCATCCTTGCGGCAGCCCGGGAGGCGGCCGCTTCGGCAGAGGAAAAGGCCCTGACCGCGGATCAGAAGGCGGCGGAGGAGCTCTCCGGCGACGCGGAAAAGTCCCTGCATCAGCAGCGGCGCACCGCGCGCAAGGCCCTGACCCGGGAGGCCCTTGAGGACATCACGGCCCAGGCGGCGGTGCTTCTCGCGGATGAGAAAAACGCCGGGGCGCGGGAGCGGATGACCGAGCGGCTCATCGCGCGCGCGGAGGAAAAGCTTCACCTCACCCGGGGCGACCGGATGGCCTTCCAGGAAACCGGCCGACTCGATATTGAAATGCGCGGCGTGCGCGAGCCGTCAGAGGCGCATGTCACCCGGCTCAAGGCGGCGATTCTGCGCGCCCTGAAGGACACGGGCATCACCGCGGCGGAAGAGCAGCTGAACATCACGCGCGTGGTGGACGAAAGCCTCATCGGCGGCGTGTACCTTCGCATCGGCGACACCGTCTATGACAGCACGCTCAAGGGCATGCTCAAGCGCGCGAAGGAGAACGTCTCGGTTCTCGAGCATGACGACGAAGAACTCGTAGAGGCCCTGCGCGAGGAGCTTCAGAAGGCCGACCGGGATCCCGCGGTGTATCAGACCGGCCACGTCATCAGCGTCTCCGACGGCATCTGCCGCATCGCCGGCGTGTCGGATGCCATGGCGGGCGAGCTCATTGAATTCAACCGGGATCTGCGCGGCATGGTGATGGACCTGGAAAAGGACAACATCGGCGTGGTGCTTCTCGGCGACTACTCCTCCCTGCAGGAGGGCGACGAGGTGCGCCGAAGCAGCCGCATCATCGAGGTTCCGGTGGGCGAGGAGCTCATCGGCCGCGTGGTGGACTCCCTCGGCAATCCCATCGACGGCGGCGGAGAGATTCACACCATCGAGACCCGGCCCATCGAGAGCCCGGCGCCCGGCGTGATTGAGCGCCGTCCGGTATCGGTTCCGATGCAGACCGGTATCAAGGCCATCGACGCCCTGGTTCCCATCGGCCGCGGCCAGCGTGAGCTGATCATCGGCGACCGGCAGACCGGCAAGACGGCGATCGCCATCGACACGATCATCAACCAGAAGGGCAAGGACATGATCTGCATCTATGTCGCCATCGGCCAGAAGGAGTCGACAGTGGCAGGCTGTGTGCAGAA
>Ga0256404_1005245_pt1 | contig 23245 bp, 17 predicted proteins | sample RumenRJG_01DNA_FD_185990 | JGI IMG/M metagenome (GOLD analysis project Ga0256404, IMG submission 185990) | Bovine rumen microbial communities from Lethbridge, Alberta, Canada - RJG_01 | ecosystem: Host-associated > Mammals > Digestive system > Stomach > Rumen | place: Canada: Alberta | collected... | reverse complement strand
TCGCACAGGGCTCACACGAGTGGGAGAATCAGTTGGTTGACGGTCTTTGGACCTACTCTACCGAAGCCATCTGGTATGGTCTGCAGGACTGCTATGCAGATCTCCGCAAGGATGTTCAGAAGCAGTATGACTGCGAAATCGAGGCGCTTGCCGCCATCGGTTTCTCAGCAATGATGCACGGTTACATGGCCTTCAATGAGAAACAAGAGATCTTGGTTCCTTTCCGCACATGGCGTAACACGAACACGGGAAAGGCTGCTGCAGAACTCTCTAAACTCTTCAACTACAACATCCCCCTCCGCTGGAGCATCAGCCACCTCTATGAGGCTATCCTTGACAATGAGGAGCACGTCAGCGACATCAAATACCTTACAACCCTCGCAGGTTATGTCCACTGGCAGGTAACAGGTAAATTTGTGTTGGGTGTTGGTGATGCTTCAGGTATGATTCCTGTAGATCCCGCCACCAAGACCTATGATGCGACAATGGTTAAAAAGTTTGACGAACTTATCGCACCAAAGGGATTCTCTTGGAAACTGCTCGACATTCTTCCTAAGTCACTGAATGCTGGTGAGAGTGCAGGCTTCCTTACCCCAGAGGGTGCTAAGCGACTTGATGTTTCTGGTCACCTGAAGGCAGGTATCCCCGTATGTCCTCCAGAGGGCGATGCAGGCACTGGTATGGTAGCCACCAACGCTGTCAAGCAGCGCACTGGTAACGTCAGCGCTGGTACTTCTTCATTCTCAATGATCGTATTGGAGAAGCCTCTGAGCAAGCCTTATGAGATGATTGATATGGTGACCACACCTGACGGATCACTCGTAGCAATGGTTCACTGCAACAACTGCACCAGCGATATCAACGCTTGGGTGGGATTGTTTAAAGAATATCAGCAACTTATTGGTGTTAAGGTTGATATGAACGAACTTTATGGCAAACTTTTCAATAAGGCACTTGAGGGTGATACCGACTGTGGTGGTCTGATGGCCTACAACTATGTCAGCGGTGAGCCTGTCACAGGTCTGCAGGAAGGACGCCCGATGTTCGTACGTTCTGCCAACGATAAGTTCAACCTCGCCAACTTCATGCGTGCCCACCTTTATGGTGCCATCGGTGTGCTGAAGATCGGTAACGACATCCTTTTTAAGGAAGAGAAGATCAAGGTGGATCGCATTACTGGTCACGGTGGTTACTTCAAGACTCCTGGTGTTGGTCAGCGTATGCTCGCAGCAGCCCTCAATAGCCCCATCTCTGTGATGGAGACTGCTGGTGAAGGTGGTGCTTGGGGTATCGCATTACTGGCTGGTTACACCGTGAATAATACTAACAAACTTTCACTCGCCGACTATCTTGAGAAGGTTGTGTTCGCAGGTAATACGGGTACCTCTATCGCCCCCACACCTGAAGACGTTGCCGGTTTCGAGAAGTATATCGAGAACTACAAGCGCTGTCTGCCTGTAGAACAAAGTGCAGTAGAATACAAAAACTAACTAAGGTAAAAATGAAGAGACTATTTATCACATTGTCGATTGTAGCCCTCACGCTGCCCGCAATGGCAGATCACGTGAAGGCTACGATCCATGCCGATCAGGCTGGGGCCAAGATCAACAGAGAGATCTACGGCCAGTTCTCCGAGCACCTCGGCTCATGCATTTATGGCGGTCTGTGGGTTGGTGAAAACTCACAGATCCCCAATATCCAAGGTTACCGTAAGGACGTGTTTGAGGCCTTGAAGGCTTTGAAGATTCCCGTGATGCGCTGGCCTGGAGGCTGCTTTGCCGACGACTATCACTGGATGGACGGTATCGGTCCAAAGGAACAACGTCCTTCATTGCGTAACAACAACTGGGGAGGAACCATCGAGGACAACAGCTTCGGTACCCATGAGTTTCTGAACCTCTGTGAGATGCTGGGCTGTGAGCCTTATATTAGCGGTAACGTCGGTTCCGGCACCGTGAAGGAGATGGCCCAGTGGGTTGAATATATGACCTCCGACGGTGATACGCCTATGGCACGTCTGCGCCGTCAGAACGGACGCGAGAAGGCCTGGAAAGTGAAATACTTCGGTATCGGTAACGAAGCCTGGGGTTGTGGTGGAAACATGACACCAGAATATTACTCTAACGAATACCGCAAGTTCAACACCTATCTGCGCGACCAGGGTGACAATCATCTGTATCGCATCGCTTCAGGTGCCAGCGACTACGACTATAACTGGACCAAAGTGCTGATGCAGAATATCGGGCGCCAGATGAACGGCGTCAGCCTGCATTATTACACCTGTTCTGGTTGGGAAGGTCCTAAGGGTTCTGCTACTCATTTTGATACTAACCAGTATTACTGGGCACTTGCTAAATGCCTCGAAATCGAGGAGGTTATTAAGAAACACAAGGCAATCATGGATGAAGCAGATCCTGAGAATAAGATTGGTCTGCTCGTTGATGAATGGGGCACTTGGTGGGATGAGGAGCCTGGTACCATTCCTGGGCATCTCTATCAACAGAATGCACTTCGTGATGCCTTTGTTGCTGCTCTCTCCCTGAATGTATTCCACAAATACACCGATCGTGTGAAGATGACTAATATCGCTCAGGTAGTCAATGTGCTCCAGTCTATGATCCTTACCGATCAGGAAGGTACAGGTCACATGGTACTCACACCGACCTACCATGTATTTGAGATGTACACCCCGTTCCAGGAAGCTACCTATCTCCCACTCGACCTTGAGAGTGAGGTAGTAGCTGTCAGCAGGGGCTATTACAAGGAGAAGAAAAAGGAATTGGACGAAGGCTATCGTCCCTGCCCGCTGCTCTCTGCATCTGCAGCTAAGACACAGGACGGTTCTATCGTTCTTGCTATCACCAACGTCAGTCTCGACAAGGATCAGACCATCGATTTCAACATCGCCGGCTTCAATGCCAAGACTGTCTGCGGTCGTATCCTCACCTCAAAGAAGGCAGATGACTTCAACGATTTCCAGCACCCCAACGTGGTAGCACCCAAAGAATATAAGGATGCCAAGCTGAAGAAGAATGTTCTTACGATGAAGATTCCAGCCAAATCGATTGTAGTTTTGAATATCAAATAATCCGTCTTCAATTTGCGAACAAGACTGCTATTCATCCTGATGTTCGTGCTGGTCGCTCAAGCCAGCGCGAACATCATGTCGTTAAATGAGGGTTGGCAGGTCAGATTGCCGGATACCGACAACTGGATACCAGCATCCGTTCCCTCCACCCTGATGGGGGTGTTGACAGCCAACGGCATAGAGCCCGAAACTGTGCCTGCAAGCTGTTGGTACCGCACGACGTTCAACCTGCCCGCTTTGAAGAAAGGCGAACATGCCATTCTCTCCTTCGATGGTATCAGCTATCGCGCCAACGTGTGGTTGAATGGTCATCAGATAGCCAACAGTCAGCAGATGTTTGGAACCTTCCGTCAGTTCGAGTTTGATGTCACCAAGCAGATTTCCCAAAAGAATGAACTCACCGTAGAAGTGCTTCGCGCCCAACCGGGCGAACCGAATACGGGCTTTGTTGACTGGAACCCGCGTCCTGCAGATGAGAGTATGGGCATCTTCCGTGAGGTCAGCTTAAAGACCTGTGGTCCGGTATCCCTCACCCACTCTGCTGTCCGATCAAGGGTTAATAGCAAGACGCTCGACGAAGCGTGGCTCACCATTGCCACCGAACTGACGAATTACAGCGACAATGTGGTATCCGGAAAAGTGAAGGGTACTGCCGACGGACACCCATTCGAATGCCCCGTCACACTGGCTGCAGGTGAAAAGCGCGCCCTCACTCTGGCGGAAGAAATCCATGTGGAACAGCCTCGTCTTTGGTGGTGCCATCAGATGGGCAAACCGGAACGCTGCGACCTCCATATCGAGTTTGTGGAAGATGGTAAGATGTCGGATTCAGAAGATATCCGTTTCGGCATTCGTGAGATCCGCAGTGATCTGACTGAAGAAGGCTACCGCAGATTCACTCTCAACGGCCGTCCCATCTTACTTCGTGGTGCCGGCTGGACTGACGACATCTATCTGCGAGACACACCAGAGACCAACCGCCTTCAATTGGAATATGTACGTGACATGAACATGAACACCGTTCGTCTGGAAGGCTTCTGGGGTACCTCACAGAACCTCTACGACCTCTGCGACGAATTAGGTCTCATGATCCTTGTGGGTTGGAGTTGTCATTGGGAGTGGGAAGACTACCTTGGGGCACCCTGCGATGAGCGCTTTGGCGGTATTAACACCCCAGAGAAGATTGAGCTCATTGCCAGATCGTTCGAGGATCAGGTCATGTGGTTGCGCTATCATCCCTCCATTATCGGTTGGTTTGTGGGTAGCGACATGTTGCCGAAGCCAGAACTAGAACGTCAGTACCAATCATTCCTCAAAGCCAACGACGACCGCGACTACCTGATCTCAGCCAAGGATATGACGAGCGAGATATCCGGTCCTTCAGGAACCAAGATGGCAGGTCCTTACGAATATGTAGGTCCGTCCTACTGGTATCTGCGCGATGCCCCTGGTGGTGCCTTCGGTTTCAACACAGAGACAGGTATCGGTGCCCAACTGCCCGTGAGAGAATCACTCGAGAAGATGATAGGCAAGCATCTTTTCCCCATCGACTACCGCTGGGATCGTCTCTGCACCGTCTCCAGCTCAGCCATGAACTCACTGAAGCAGCTCAATGAGGTGATCCACTATCGTTTTGGCGATGCCAACGACATTGACACCTATCTGCGACGTGCCGACCTGCTGAACTACGAGAGCACAAAGGCTATGTTTGAATCGTTCCGTGCCCGCTGGCCTCATACCACAGGTATCATCCAGTGGATGCTCAACGGTGCCCGCCCGGGTATCTATTGGCAGCTATACGATTATTACAAGCAGCCTAACGCAGCCTACTATGCCGTGAAGAAAGCCAATGCCCCTGTGCAACTGATCTATGATTACGACAAGCATGCCGTCTTTGCAGTCAACGAGACATTACAGCCCGCAGTCATGAAGGCTTCCATGCAACTCATCAAGAAAGGCAGTTCAACTCAAGAAGAACAGCCCATAGAGGTTGCCCCGGGAACGGTCGTCAAGGTTTTCGATATCGACATGACCGACAACCCTGCCGCCTTCCTGTTCCTCAAGTTAATCGACAAAGCTGGTCAGGAGACACGAAATGAATATTTCTTGGTAAAAGAGGCAGACATCTACGATTGGCAGAACACCAACTGGGTGAATACGCCCATCACCCACTATGCTTCTTATAAGATGCTCGATGAACTGAGCACCAGATCCTGTGACGTAACGGTGAAGGAAACTGACAGCGATTATGAAGTGACCGTCAGCAACCCGGACGATAAGGTTGCATTCATGATCCGCCTCACAGCCAAAGACGCTAACGGAGACCTGCTCTGTCCAGCATACTGGTCGGACAACTACCTGACTCTGGCACCAGGAGAGAAGCGTACTGTCGTGTGCAAAACACACGCATTACATAGGAATTCAGCCGTCATTATAGAGGCAAGCAACTGATTTTAACAATTAGCAAAAAAAATATGCCAAAACGCACATTTGTTTCGGAATAATTTTGTATTTTTGCAGGCAAATTATCTATAATTATTTAATTAATTATTCATTATGAACAATAACAAGATTATGAACATGGCAGCGGACAATATCCGTATCCTTGCTGCCTCTATGGTTGAGAAAGCCAAGTCTGGTCACCCCGGTGGCGCTATGGGTGGTGCTGATTTTATTAACACACTCTATAGTGAGTACCTTGTTTACGATCCCGAGAACCCCGCATGGGAGGGTCGTGACCGTTTCTTCCTCGATCCCGGACACATGGCTCCGATGCTCTACAGCCAACTTGCCCTTATCGGCAAATACACACTGGAGGATCTGAAGAACCTGCGTCAGTGGGGTTCAGTGACACCAGGTCACCCCGAGCGCGAAATTGAGCGTGGCATCGAGAACACCTCAGGTCCTCTCGGACAGGGTCACTGCTTCGCCGTTGGTGCAGCTATCGCAGCCAAGTTCCTGAAGGCTCGTCTGGGCGACGTGATGAATCAGACCATTTACGCCTACATCTCTGATGGTGGTGTTCAAGAGGAAATCTCCCAGGGTGCTGGCCGTATTGCCGGTAACCTTGGTCTCGATAATCTTATCATGTTCTACGATGCCAACGACATTCAGCTCTCTACCAAGACTGAGGTTGTGACCTGCGAGGACACCGCCAAGAAGTATGAGGCTTGGGGCTGGTACGTTCAGAAGATCGACGGAAACGATGTTGATCAGATCCGTAAGGCTATTGAGAACGCTCAGGCTGAGAAGAACCGTCCTTCACTCATCATCGGTCACTGCGTGATGGGTAAGGGTGCCCGTAAGGCAGATAACAGCAGCTATGAGAGCAACTGCGCAACTCACGGTGCTCCTCTTGGTGGCGACGCCTATATCAACACCATGAAGAATCTGGGTGCTGATCCTGAGAATCCGTTCCAGATATTCCCCGAGGTAAAGGACATGTATGCAAAGCGTGCTGAGGAGCTGAAGAAGATCGTGGCTGAGCGCTACGCAGCTAAGGCAGCGTGGGCAAAGGCTAATCCCGAGAAGGCCGCTCAGCTTGAGGAGTGGTTCAGCGGCAAGGCTCCGAAGATCGACTGGAGCAAGGTTGAGCAGAAGCCCGGTTGTGCTACACGTAATGCATCGGCTACCGTTCTCGGTCAGTTGGCTGAACAGGTGCCCAACATGATCTGTGCATCTGCCGACCTGAGCAACTCTGACAACACCAACGGCTTCCTGAAGAAGACTCACGACCTCGTTCGTGGCGACTTCTCTGGTGCATTCTTCCAAGCTGGTGTTGCTGAGCTCACGATGGCTTGCTGCTGTATCGGTATGGCTCTTCACGGAGGTGTGATCCCCGCTTGCGGTACCTTCTTCGTATTCTCCGACTACATGAAGCCCGCTGTTCGCATGGCCGCTCTGATGGAGCTCCCCGTTAAGTTCATTTGGACGCACGACGCCTTCCGCGTTGGTGAAGATGGACCTACCCACGAGCCTGTTGAGCAGGAGGCACAGATCCGCTTGATGGAGAAACTGAAGAACCATCACGGTAAGAACTCTGTACTCGTTGTTCGTCCTGCTGATGCTGAGGAGACAACCGTTTGCTGGCGTATGGCAATGGAGAATATCGACACCCCGACTGCTCTCATCTTCTCTCGTCAGAACATCGAGATGCTGCCCGAGGGCAACGACTACAACCAGGCAACCAAGGGTGCTTATGTTGTAGCAGGAAGCGATGAGAACTACGACGTGATCCTGTTGGCTTCTGGTTCTGAGGTTTCTACCTTGGAGGCTGGTGCTAAGCTGCTCCGTGAGGATGGTGTCAAGGTGCGCATCGTCAGCGTTCCTTCTGAGGGTCTGTTCCGCAGTCAGTCTAAGGAGTATCAGCAGAGCGTTCTGCCCGCTGGTAAGAAGAAGTTCGGTCTCACCGCTGGTCTGCCTGTAAACCTTGAGGGTCTGGTAGGTGCCGACGGTACCGTATGGGGTCTCGAGAGTTTCGGTTTCTCTGCTCCTTACAAGGTGCTCGACGAGAAACTCGGCTTCACTGGTCAGAATGTTTACGAACAGGTAAAGAAACTGCTTGCATAATATGGAAGTAAAGACAGTTGGCGTAGCTTGCGATCACGCAGGCTACGCATTGAAGAAGTTCGTGCTCCAGTATCTTGAGGAGAAGGGTTATCCCTACAAGGACTATGGTACTTGGAGTGACGCGAGTGTCGATTATCCAGATTTCGGTCACGCTCTGGCCGAGGGCATTGAGAGTGGTGAGGTCTATCCCGGTATCGCTATCTGCGGTTCCGGCGAGGGTATCAGCATCACGCTCAACAAGCACCAGCAGGTGCGAGCCGGTCTGTGTTGGATTCCTGAGATTGCACATCTCATCCGTCAGCACAACGATGCAAACGTACTCGTGATGCCAGGTCGATTCATCGACAACAATATGGCCCGTAAGATTATGGACGAGTTCTTCACTGCAACCTTCGAGGGTGGTCGCCATCAGAAGAGAGTAGATAAAATTCCCGTTCAGCCTAAATAAAAGAATTAATCCTCAGCGAATTCGCTGGGGATTAATTTTGTAGATCATATTTCTTTTTTCTCTGATCCGCCTTACGAGGTTTCGAAACGTGGAAACCCATGTGCGGCGATTTCACACCCTGATAACCCGCAAACCGCTGACGGATCTTCGACACATAATCCACCGTTTCCGATCCACGCATATAACCATACTTCACGAGTGGATCGTTGTAGTATTTTGGCTGAGCCAGTTTCAGCACATAGGGTGCTACCTCACCCCATCGATGGTTGTTTTTCCCGTCACGTTTGGCCAGCGCCATTGCATCTCGGATGTGGTGAGCACCGCCGTTATAACTAGCCAACACGAAGTTCGTACGCTCATAATGGTCGCCGATATCAGCAAACGTACGCTGCAGTTTTGCAATATATTTCGTTGCAGCAGCGATGTTTGCCTCAGGCTCATACAAACGACTGCGCGACACACCCAGATGGTCTGCCGTTCCCGGCATGATCTGCATCAGACCTTTCGCACCGGCAAACGATACCGCCTTGGGGTCGAAGGTCGATTCCTGATAACACTGAGCCGCCAACAAGCGCCAGTCCCAACGGATATCACGACTATAGGCGATGAAGAACTGATCGTAGTGTGAGATGATACCGCCTCGTTTGTCGAGCATCGGTGAGAAGATTCGGCGGCGCACCTTCTTCACGGTCAGCAGATCCTGTTCCTCTTTCTTCGCAGCAGCGATACGGTCAGGATGATACCACAAGGCCAGTTCCTCAGCGAGTTCAGGCTTCTCGGCACCCACCTCTATCTCGCCAGGTGTGGGCCAAGCCACCAGATCAGCCTCACCTTCATCCAGACGTCGTCTCAACTCCGCACTATCGCGACACACGTCGATGCGCAGTCTCACGCCGAGCGAATCGGCAAAGTGCTGACAGATAAAATACTGCGTACCCAGTTGACGCCCATGATAGTCGTAGTAGGTCTCTGGTCCGCTCACAGTCGCCATGATCAGTTCACCGTTCGTCTGGATGTCGGGCAGGTCAAAATCCTCCGTCACCTCCACCGAGTCGAGCACCGAACCATAGGGCGTCACCACCCGCTCCTGTCGCTGATGACAAGAGACGAGGAGCAGCATAGCCCCCACCACAACCAAATATTTATTCAAGAATCGCATCAAATTTTTGCATAAAATCTCGAAAAACGGTGCAAAGTTACTAATTTTTAGCCACCAAAGCACGGAAAAATCGTTTTTTTTTGGATTTTCGACCGAATATTCGTACCTTTGCACGCGATAAAAATAATGTATTATAGACTTTAACGATTATGTTACGTATAGCAGTACAATCCAAAGGACGTCTGTTTGATGATACGATGAATCTGCTGGCAGAGGCTGACATCAAGGTCAGCGCTACCAAGCGCACCCTGTTGGTACAGTCGTCCAACTTCCCACTTGAAGTGCTTTATCTTCGCGATGACGATATTCCCCAAAGTGTAGCCAGCGGTGTGGCCGACATCGGTGTCGTTGGTGAGAACGAGTTTGTGGAGCGCGGCGAGGATGCCGATGTTGTCTCTCGTCTGGGTTTCTCCAAGTGCCGTCTGTCACTCGCCATCCCCAAGGAGATCGACTATAAAGGTGTAGAATGGTTTAACGGCAAGAAGATTGCCACCAGCTACCCAGGTATCCTGAAGCATTTTCTCGACGAGAAAGGCATCCAAGCAGAGATTCATGTCATCACGGGTTCTGTAGAGATCAGCCCGGGCATCGGATTGGCTGATGGCATCTTCGATATCGTCTCTTCAGGCTCTACCCTCGTGAGCAACAATCTGCGCGAGGTGGAAGTTGTCATGTGGAGTGAGGCCCTACTGATCGGCAACAAGCAACTCCCTGCCGACAAACGCATGATCCTCGACGAGATGCTCTTCCGTTTCAAGGCTGTGAAAGATGCTGAGGACAAGAAGTACGTTCGCATGAATGCCCCCAAGGCTCGTCTGCAGGAGATCATCGATGTGCTGCCGGGTCTGAAGAGTCCCACCATTATCCCTCTGGCCGACGACGAGTGGTGCTCTGTTCACACCGTGCTCGACCAGAAGCAGTTCTGGGAGATTATCGGCAAACTGAAGGAGATGGGTGCCCAGGGCATCCTTGTAACCCCTATTGAGAAGATGATCTTGTAAAGGTAAAAAGGTAAAAAAGTAAAAAGGTAAAAGGTGAATATAATAAGGTATCCTGAGAAGAAAGACTGGGCAGAGATCATAGAGCGCCCGCATCTGGACGTGTCTCAGCTCAACGAGACAGTAGCTTCCGTCTTAGCCGATGTGAAACGTCGTGGCGATGATGCCGTGAAGGGCTACGAACTGAAGTTCGACCATGTGGATCTGCCTGATCTCGCCGTCAGCGAGGCTGAGATGAACGAGGCAGAAAAACTGGTCAGCACAGAACTGAAAGCAGCCATCATGGTTGCCCATCATAACATCCAAGCCTTCCACGAGGCCCAGAAGTTTCGTGGCAAGAAGGTAGAGACACAGCCCGGTGTCACCTGTTGGCAGAAGAGCATTGCCATCGAGAAGGTGGGTCTCTATATCCCTGGTGGCACTGCCCCACTCTTCTCTACCGTCCTGATGCTGGCCACACCCGCAAAGATTGCAGGTTGTCAGGAGATCGTGCTCTGCACGCCTCCAGGTCGCGACGGCAAGGTGAACCCCGCCATCCTCGTAGCAGCCCGCATCGCTGGAGTCAGCAAGATCTTCAAGGCTGGTGGCGTTCAGGCTATCGGCGCAATGGCTTATGGCACCGCTTCGATCCCCAAGGTCTATAAGATCTTCGGTCCGGGCAATCAATACGTGATGGCCGCCAAACAGCAGGTGAGCCTCCACGATGTAGCCATCGACATGCCCGCAGGTCCCTCAGAGGTCTGCGTCATTGCCGACGAGGAAGCCAACATCAAGTTCATCGCGGCAGACCTGCTGTCACAAGCCGAACACGGTATCGACTCTCAGGTGCTGCTCATCACCGACTCCAAACAGCTTGTGTTCGATGTGCAGGCAGAACTCAACCGTCAGCTTCAGAAGCTGCCGCGTAAGGAGATTGCCGCTAAGGCACTCGACAATAGCCGTCTGGTACTCGTCAAGGACCTGCAGGAGGCCATCGATCTCTCGAATGCCTATGCCCCCGAGCACCTGATTATACAGACCAAAAATTACGATAAACTTGCTGCAAAAGTAGTCAATGCAGGCAGCGTATTCTTAGGCGAATATGCCTGTGAGAGTGCGGGCGACTATGCCAGCGGCACCAATCACACCCTGCCTACTCACGGCTACGCTACAGCCTATAGCGGTGTGAATCTCGACAGCTACTGCCGCAAGGTCACCTTCCAGCATCTCACCGCCGACGGTATCCACAGCATCGGTCACGCCGTAGAACTCATGGCCGCCGCCGAACAACTCGATGCCCACAAGAATGCGATGACCGTTCGCCTGAAAGCAGTGAAAAATAATAAGTAAATTTAGTGATTTAGAGATATGAAGAGTTTAGAGCAGTTGTGTAGGAAGAATATCTGGTCGCTGGCACCATACAGCAGCGCCCGCAATGAGTATGCTGGTCGTGAGGCAAGAGTGTTTCTCGATGCTAACGAGAACCCCTACAACCAGCCATACAACCGCTACCCCGACCCCCTGCAGTTGGAACTCAAAGCCCAACTCAGTAAGGTAAAGGGCGTGCCTGCCGACTGCATCTTCCTTGGCAATGGTAGCGACGAGGCCATCGACCTGCCCTATCGCTGTTTCTGCGATCCGGGCAAGGACAATGTGGTAGCCATCGAACCCACCTATGGTATGTATAAGGTCTGTGCCGACATCAACGATGTCGAGTATCGTCCCGTATTGCTCGATGACCAGTATCAGATCACTGCCGACAAACTCCTGGCTGCTACCGACGACCACACGAAGATCATCTGGCTCTGCACCCCCAACAACCCCACGGGTAACTGTCTGAATCGTGACGAGGTGGTGAAGGTCATCGAACAGTTCGAGGGTCTCGTGATCGTCGATGAAGCCTACAGCGACTTCGCCTCTCAGCGCAGTCTCCGTTTCGATCTGGCCAAATATCCCAATCTGATTGTACTCAACACGATGTCTAAGGCATGGGGCTGTGCAGCCATCCGCTTGGGAATGGCGTTTGCTTCGAAAGAAATCATCGAGCTCTTCAATAAGGTCAAATATCCTTACAACGTCAATGCACTCACCCAGCAACAGGCGCTGGAGGCATTGAAGCGCCCCATCGATGTAGAGGAATGGGTGAAGATTTTGTTGCAGGAGCGCACTCGCATGATGCAGGCCTTTACCGAACTGCCCATCTGCGAAAAGGTGTATCCCACAGAGGCCAACTTCTTCCTGGCAAAGATGAACGATGCCAACCGCATCTACAATTACCTCGTGGATCAGGGCATCATCGTCAGAAACCGCACCCGTGTGCAACTCTGTCAGAACTGCCTCCGCATCACCATCGGCACCAAGAGCGAGAACAGCGAGCTCATCGCCGCCCTCCGCCAATATCAATAGTAGTCTTTCTAGCCTCGCGCCATCGCGGGTAGTACCGATCCATCAACGCATGGAATCGGGCATTATGACTGGGCTCTAACAGATGACAGAGTTCATGCACCACCACGTGCTCAACGCACCACGCTGGCAACAGCAGCAGATACAGAGAAAAACAAATGCTGTGGTTCTTCACATTGCAATAACCCCAGCGCGAGATCATCCGTTTGTAGGTGACCGCCTGCGGACTCACGCCCATTACCTTCTTGTGTTTTTCTATCATCGGGGTTAACAACGCCTCCAGTCTTTGGCGAGCATTCTCCTTCTGAGTCTTTGTGTCCAAGGGCAACTGAGCAAAGAAATCCGCCCGTTTTATTCCCCTCTCCAGCGTTTTCTTGCGCGCCTTCTCGATCCACTCACGATGCTCGTCGATAAAGGCCTGCACCAGTCTTTTAGACATCCCGATCGGTGCCGACACGTGCACATCGCCATTCTTCACGATCCGCATCGACAACCGCCTCGTCCACCGATATGTCACCTCTATAGCCATACCTTTAATTGCTCTACGACTACCTGATCTGCTGGTAACCAATCTTCATTGTCGAGTTGATCAGGACTGAGCCATCGCGCTGCCTCATGTTCCTTCAACGTGAGCGAACCACTATTCACATGACACCAATAGCAGTGCATAGTCAGATGAAATTGAGGATAATCCCACTCCACCGTCTTCACCAACCACTCTACAATGATCTCCGTTTCCAGTTCCTCCCAAATCTCACGTTTCAACGCCTGCTCAGGACTCTCCCCAGGTTCCATCTTCCCCCCGGGAAACTCCCAACCATCTTTATAATCGCCATACCCCCGCTGCGTTGCAAAGATACGGCCCTCCTTATCATGAATAATCGCTGCTACGACTTCAATCTGCTTCATTCATACAAAATTTTCCTTTGCAAAAATAGCCAATTCCGCCGTAATCCCCAAACATTCTGCTAAAAAAGTTAAAACGATTCATTTAGTTCAGAAAAAAAACATTACCTTTGCACTATCAAATTATTGTTGAACTTAAAATTTAGACTATGGACGAATTACAAAACATTCAGAATCTCATCTATGAGATAAGAGGTGTAAAGGTCATGCTTGACAAAGACCTTGCAGAACTTTATCATGTCACAACTGGTAATCTCAACAAAGCCGTAAAACGTAATATCAGGCGTTTCCCATCTGACTTTATGTTTCAACTGACAAAAGAGGAATGGGATTCTCTAAGATTCCAAATTGGAATTTTAGAAGTTGGAAGGGGTAAATATACAAAGTTTCTTCCCCACGCTTTCACAGAACAAGGACTTGCAATGTTATCCGGTGTTCTAAATAGCGATATAGCCATTGATGTAAACACCATTCCAGAGGACTGGACAGCAAATGTTTGTTTTGGTGGTAAAGAGCGCGACATTCTGTTTATAACTGCCTCAAAATCAGTCTATATCTTAAAAATGCATGTCCGTGGAGTGACTCCATGATATGATAAAATGTTTCAGTTGTTTCAGTTTCAGTTTAGTTTTTGCATCTTCAGTTGACAGTTGACAGTTTAATTGGGGGGTATGGTACAGATGGCAGATGGCAGTTTTGTTGGGATGAGGTAGGAAAAAGAATATATATTGTTAACTATATAATATATTTTATAATTATTATATATATAATATATATATTATATATATAATAAAATTTTTAGTCGCAGTTTTCTCGTGCTCCTGAGAAAACTGCCATCTGCCATCTGTACCACCCAAATAAAAAACTGATATCTGATTTACTGATATCAAACACATGTCTCCTATAAAACTGTCAACTGAAGAACTGAAGAAAGTAATCACGCCCAACTAAACTGAAATCTGAAATCTGAAACACTTTAGTTAGGTTTTTCAACTACGTGCTTTTTTTCGTGTCTTTTTGGGCGGAAAATTTGCAGGACTGATGAAATATTAGTACTTTTGCAGTGTCGGATGAAAAACTAAGAAACCTGGCCATTAAAGAGAAAACTTGCTAGATTTAAATCTAAAAATTGCGCGCATTAATGGTAGCAATATTTTCCTTTAATACCACTCTTTTGAAGTGTTATCAGACGGCAAAAGCGTTCTGCCAAACTTATTGACACAAACCCTTTTTTACCACCCGCGAGGGAGGATGATATTGGCGATGCCGTGGGCGTTTTTGAACAGCGGACTGATCTCGGCCTCGGAGAAGCCAGCGATGCCACAGCCGATCTTCGTGACGAAGAATGTCAGTTCGGGATGATCCTTCGCAAACGCGATAAACTCATCGACATAGGGCGCAATGGTCTCTACCCCACCCTGCATCGTCGGGATACCGTAACTCTGTCCCTGAAGGCCTACACCCTGACCCCAGATGGCGCCAAACTTGCGATAAGCCAGGAGAGCAGCCCCGCCACCATGTGCGCCAGCCAGATTGCTGCCAAATACGAAGATCTCATTTTCACCGAGAGTGGTGATACGGTCTGGTGTAAATCGTTCTGCCATAATTGTAGAAATTAAAAGGGGCTCGCCGATAGCAGCGAACCCCTTGATATAAAGTTGAATGGATTACTCCTCAACAGCAGCCTGCGCGGCGGCGAGGCGTGCGATGGGCACACGGAACGGAGAACAGCTGGCGTAGTTCATGCCGATCTTGGCGCAGAACTTCACAGAGCTGGGCTCACCACCATGCTCACCACAGATACCGCAACGGAGGTCAGGACGTACCTCACGGCCTTCCTTCACTGCGAACTTGATGAGACGGCCAACACCCTTCTGGTCGAGTACTTGGAACGGATCTACCTTCAGGATCTTCTTGTCGAGATATACAGGCAGGAACGATGCAATATCGTCGCGGCTGTAACCGAAGGTCATCTGAGTCAGGTCGTTGGTACCGAATGAGAAGTACTGAGCCTCTGTAGCGATGCGGTCAGCTGTCAGGGCTGCACGAGGAATCTCGATCATTGTACCGATCTCGAACTCTACCTCGATGCCATACTCCTGGAATACCTCCTTAGCGGCATACTGGATCACTTCCTTCTGCTGCTTCAGCTCGTAGAGCGTACCAATCAGCGGAACCATGATCTCAGGCATCGGGTTGAAGCCCTCCTTCTTCAGCTCGCAGGCAGCACCGAGGATGGCCTTGGTCTGCATAGCGGTGATCTCGGGGAAGGTGATGCCCAGACGGCAGCCACGGTGACCCAGCATCGGGTTGTTCTCTGCCAGAGAGTCCACACGGCGCTGGATGTCCTCAAGCGATACACCCATAGCCTCGGCCATCTCCTTCTGTCCGGCCAGATCGTGGGGTACGAACTCATGGAGAGGAGGATCGAGCAGGCGGATGTTCACGGGCAGGCCGTCCATAGCCTTCAGGATACCCTTGAAGTCAGCCTTCTGATAGGGCAGCAGCTTAGCCAGAGCCTTCTCGCGTCCGGCAGCGCTGTCGGCGAGGATCATCTCGCGCATAGCCACGATCTTCTTTCCGTCGAAGAACATGTGCTCCGTACGGGTCAGACCGATACCCTTGGCACCGAACTCACGAGCAAGCTGAGCGTCACGAGGAGTATCAGCATTGGTACGAACCTGCAGCTTGGTGTATTTGTCGCAGAGGTCCATCAGCTCCTTGAAGTCACCAGAGAGCTCAGCAGCCTTGGTGGGCACCTCGCCAGCGTAAACCTGACCAGTGGTACCGTTCAGAGAGATGTAGTCACCCTCCTTATATACAACGCCGTCAATCTCAACGGTCTTGTCCTTATAGCTAACGTTCAGTGAACCTACACCCGATACGCAGCACTTACCCATACCACGAGCCACAACGGCAGCGTGAGAGGTCATACCACCACGAGCGGTGAGGATACCCTCGGCAGAAGCCATACCGGCAAGGTCCTCAGGAGAGGTCTCGATACGAACGAGCACCACCTTGTGGCCATCCTTGTGCCAAGCCTCAGCGTCGTCAGCGTGGAAAACGATCTGACCACAGGCAGCACCAGGAGATGCGGGCAGACCCTGAGCGATGACCTTAGCCTGAGAAAGGGCCTTCTTATCGAATACAGGGTGCAGCAGCTCGTCGAGCTTCTGAGGCTCGCAGCGCATGATGGCGGTCTTCTCGTCGATCATACCCTCGTGGAGCAGATCGATGGCAATCTTCACCATAGCGGCACCTGTGCGCTTACCGTTACGTGTCTGAAGGAACCAGAGCTTGCCCTCCTGAACGGTGAACTCCATATCCTGCATATCGCGATAGTGGTTCTCCAGGTTCTCCTGAATCTGATTCAGCTGTGCATAAGTCTCAGGCATTGCCTCCTCCATTGAAGGATACTTGGCCACGCGTTCTTCCTCAGAGATACCGGCACGCTCAGCCCAGCGCTGAGAACCGATCTTCGTGATCTGCTGCGGGGTACGGATACCAGCCACAACGTCCTCACCCTGTGCGTTTACGAGATACTCACCGTTGAACAGGTTCTCACCATTAGCGGCATCACGGCTGAAGCATACACCAGTAGCAGAGGTGTCACCCATGTTACCGAATACCATTGCCATCACTGATACGGCTGTACCCCACTCGTCGGGGATGCCTTCCATCTTACGATAGAGGATAGCGCGCTCGTTCATCCAAGAACGGAACACAGCGCAGATAGCACCCCAGAGCTGCTCGATAGGATCGTTGGGGAAGTCCTTACCGGTGCGCTCCTTGATGGCAGCCTTGAACAGCTGAACCAGCTTCTTCAGTTCGTCAACGTTCAGATCCTTATCCAGCTTCACGCCACGCTCGGCCTTCACCTTCTCTATGATCTCCTCAAACGGGTCGATGTCGGTCTTGTTGACGGGCTTCATCTCGAGCACCACGTCACCGTACATCTGTACGAAACGACGGTAAGAGTCATATACGAAGTGAGGATTCTGGGTCTTATTCACCATACCCTCAGCCACCTCGTCGTTCAGACCGAGGTTCAGGATAGTATCCATCATACCAGGCATAGAAGCGCGGGCACCTGAACGGACAGAGACAAGCAGCGGATTCTCCTTGTCGCCAAACTTAGAGTTCATCAGTTCCTCGATGTGCTTCACTGCAGCCATCACATCGTCGTTCAGCAGTTCCATGATCTTCTGCTGACCAACCTGATAGTACTCGTTACAGCAATCTGTGGTGATTGTGAAACCTGGAGGAACGGGAACACCAAGCAGGTTCATTTCGGCAAGGTTTGCACCCTTGCCACCGAGTTCCTCACGCATTTTTGCATTACCTTCGGCCTTACCATTACCGAAGAGATAGACTCTCTTTTGACTCATAAATTGGTTATTTATTGAATGATTATAAATTGTTTTTTATTTAATTCCGCAAAATTAATGATTTTCGGTGAGAAATCAAAGAAAAAAAGTCGAAAAATAGAGATTTTGATATAATTTTCGTTTTTTTTGCTTTCTAATTCGTACCTTTGCAACCTAAAATTCAGATTATGGGAAGAAACAAGAAACCATTACCGCTCCTTGAGGGCGTGACGATAGAGGCGGTTGCCGCAGAGGGAAAATGCCTGTTCCACTGGCAGGAGCTGGTGGTGTTTGTGCCGTTCTGTGTGCCTGGAGATGTCTGCGACATACAGATCCGACGGAAGAAGCACTCCTTTGCCGAGGGCGAAGTGGTGAGGTTTATAGAATATAGTAAGGTACGCGCGACTCCCTTCTGTGAGCACTTCGGTGTGTGCGGCGGCTGTAAGTGGCAGAACCTGCCCTACGAGGAGCAGTTGAAGTTCAAGCAGCAGCAGGTGAAGGATCAGCTGACACGTATCGGCAAGGTGGAACTGCCTGAGTTCAACCCGATCTTAGGCAGTGTGAAGACCCAGGAGTATCGCAACAAACTCGATTTCGGCTGTGCGAACAAGCGTTGGCTCACCAGTGAACAACTGAAGGACGAATCACTGGTAAAGAACACCCCTGCCATCGGCTTCCACATCACAGGTGCCTTCGATAAGATCCTGCCCATCGAGAAGTGTTGGCTGATGGACGACCTGCACAATAAGATCCGCAACGAAGTGCGCGACTATGCCATCAAGAACGGGCTGTCGTTCTTCGACCTGAGGGCTCAAGTGGGTCTCCTGCGCGATGTGATCATCCGCAATTCAGCCACTGGCGAGTGGATGGTGATCTTCCAGTTCCACTACGACGAGACGGGTGGTGAAAAGGAGGCACTCGGACTGTTGCAACATATCGCTGATACCTTCCCGCAGATCACCTCGCTGATGTATCTCGACAACCAGAAATGCAACGACACCATCGGCGATCAGGAGATCCTGGTGTTCAAGGGCAAGGATCACATCTTTGAGACGATGGAGGATCTGAAGTTCAAGGTGGGTCCCAAGAGTTTCTATCAGACGAACACCGAACAGGCTTATCATCTCTACTGCGTGGCCCGCAACTTCGCCGCCCTGACTGGCAACGAAATGGTGTACGACCTCTACACAGGGACAGGAACCATTGCCAATTTTGTAGCGAAGAAGGCGCGTCAGGTGATCGGTATCGAGTATGTGCCTGAGGCCATCGAGGACGCTAAGATCAACTCTGAACTCAACGGCATCGAGAACACCCTCTTCTATGCCGGAGACATGAAGGATATCCTGACCGACGACTTCATCGCTGAGCACGGACGACCCGATGTCATCATCACCGATCCCCCACGGGCTGGTATGCACCCCGATGTGGTGAAGACCATTCTGAGGGCTGCCCCCCAGCGCATCGTGTATGTGAGTTGCAATCCAGCCACCCAGGCGCGTGACCTTCAGGACCTTGACGCCCAGTATCGAGTGGTGGCTGTTCAGCCTGTGGATATGTTCCCTCATACACCCCATGTAGAGAACGTGGTATTGCTGGAAAACAGAAATATTTAGGCGAAAAAACGAAAATAATAAGGAAAAGATTTGGGAAATTCGGATTTTTTCCTTATTTTTGTGCCCATAACACCTAAAACAAGAAGTATTATGTTAAAGAGAACATTGTTATTGATGGCGCTGATGATCGGTTTCACCAGCACTATTTCTGCTGAGGAGCAGGAGGTACAAAACACCCAACAGGAGAAGGAGAAGAAGACTATCGAACTCCCCCAGTGGGTGAAGAACATCAAGTTTAGCGGTTACGCTATGCTGCAGTATCAGGGACAGGATCCGGAAGGCAACCACTCTAACACCTTCAACCTGCGTCTGGCCCGTTTCATCCTCGACGGTAAGATCGGTGACTTCGACTGGCGCGCCCAGATTCAGGGTACCAACGCCACTGGTCCTGGTCAGCCCACCGTTCAACTCGTTGACCTCTATGCAGAATGGAGAAGATTCCCAGAGTTCAAGATCCGCGCTGGTCAGTTCAAGCGTGCGTTCACCTTTGAGAACCCCACGAACCCCATCACACAAGGCTGGCGTGGTTATGCCGACGTGATCAACAAACTCTCTGCTTTCGGTGACCGTACTGGTGAGCGCTCTTCAGGTGGTCGTGATATCGGTATCCAGTTCCAGGGTGACCTCTTCCCCAACGCCAATGGTCGTCGTGTGTTCCACTATCAGATTGGTGTTTACAATGGTGAAGGTGTGAACACGAAGGACTATGATAACCGCAAGGATATCATCGGTGGTATCTGGGTGATGCCTATCAAGGGACTCCGCATCGGTGCCTTCGGATGGACAGGTTCTCGTGGTCAGATGCTCGATCCTATCACCAACAAGACCCGCAGCGTAGAGAAGAACCGTTATGCTATCTCTGCAGAATATGATTTGAACGGCTACACTTTCCGCGCTGAGTATCTGCACTCTCAGGGTTGGGGTTCTTCCTCTCCCGGTAACAACGTGCGTGAAATCGACTACACAAAGGGTGACAAGGCCGACGGTTGGTATGTGTTTGGTATCGTACCTCTGGTCAAGGGCAAACTCTTTGCAAAGGCTCGTTATCAGTGCTATCGCAATCAGAAGGAATGGGGCACTTCAGTGAACCAGGTAGAGTGCGGTTTGAACTACAACTTCACCAAGAATCTGGAGATTCACGCAGAGTACTCTCACGTGAACGACCGCAACCTCGCAGACGGCAAGCACAACTACAACCTCGTGGATGTAGAACTTGACTTCCGCTTCTGATTCAGAACCCAAAGGGTGAACGAGAGGCTGACAACGATCAGCACCACTCCCAACAGCCAATAGGCCACTTCATCGACCGTCATGGTGAGTATGTAAGCCGAAAGTCCGATCAACAGATGGACAGCGCCATACTTCACGACGGTCGATGATTGTTTATACTGATATCGCCAACGGGCATAGCCATTGATGATCAGACACTCTGCCAGATGAGCCAGCGTGATCGCCAGGCCTGTGCCCCAGATGCCCCAATGACGATAGCCCAAGACGACAAACACCACCAACGCTACGTAATACGACGACTCCAGAACGAGATAGGTGAACGAGTAGCCACGTGCCAAGGTGATATACGCCACAGGCAAGGTCAGTGCCTTGAAGTACATCGCCAGCGCCGCCACCTGTGTCATCGCCACGATAGGCAGGAACTGACTACTAAGTAACAAAGGAATGAGGACTGGCAGGAAGATGATGAGCGACGTAAGCAAGGGCGCCATCATCAGGATCGATACCTCCGTCTGCTTGTTCACCATGAGGTTGGTGGCCGCCACATCCTGATTCACGGCAGAGAGACGTGGGAAGTAGTCGCTCTCCATCGCCGCAAACACCAGTCCCGCATAGGTGATAGTGATCATATAGCCTGCATTGTAGAGTCCCACGACATCGAGCGAATCGGCGACATTCAGGAAGGAACGGATGAACATCTCTGCCCCACTGCCCACGACACCAGCCAACGTAAAGGCGACTCCTAAGCGCAACATCCCAGACCCCTTGTGCAGCGAGAGGGATCCCCAGCGCACCGGATAGAGTTTGAGAGAGTGACGAGCCGTGAGCAGCAACGTGGCAAAGGCCATCAGATTGATCACGGGCACGATACCCGTTTCACCATATATATAATATATAGGTATAGAGATGACCAATGCCAACACCGCACAGATGAGTTGGATAAACGCCAGACTGCCCAACTGTCGGGTGGCTTTCAGGATGGCTGTCTCACCACCTGTCAGCGCAATCATCGCCACAGCGGGACCCAACAACACAAAGTGCAGACTGTGGTTACCCCAATCGAAGGTGGTCTGACTGAGTACAGGCCCTAAAACCAGCGCCACCAGCAGACCCAACAAGGCCGTGAGCAGACTCCAGCCTCTGACCGTCTGTATCGAGGATTCCAACAGCGCTTGGTCGGCAGTCTCGTAATTCTCCGACAACTGGCGCACAGCACTCATAGAAACACCCAGATTTGTGGCTTGGGACAGGAACTGCGACGTAGATTGGAAGAGCGACGCCAAACCCATGCCTGAGGGTGCCAATAGGATCGCCATCAGTTTGGTGCGCAACAGTCCCAGCACGAGTTGTAACCCCTGCACACCTCCGAAGATACCCGTGTATTTCAGAATATGCCGATAACCTTGATCCTGCGCTGTGGACATATTTGTCAATTTTCAAGCGCAAAATTACAGAATTTCTTACGAATTTCCAAATTATTTTGTAATTTTGCAGGCGTATGGATAGTAAGCAACAAGAAATGACTCCGTTGGTGAGTTTCATCATCACCAATTACAACCTGCCCGTGAATCTGCTGAGCAAGTGCATCGACAGCGTGCTGGCACTCTCGTTGCGTCCCTATGAACGTGAGATCATCGTGGTGGATGACGGCTCTGACCTCAGTCCGATCAACGACATGGTGGCTTATGGCGACGAGATCATCTACGTGCGTCAGAAGCATAGTGGTGTCAGCATTGCCCGTAACACAGGTATCCAGATGGCGCGAGGACGCTATCTGCAGTTTATCGATGGCGACGATTATCTGATACAGTCCGCCTATGAGCATTGTCTCGACATCATCCGCTACAGTCAGGAAGTCGATGTGGTGCTGTTCGACTTCACCCGTTCTGAAGGTCAGCAGGAAGCCACCTACAACGACAGTGAGAAGATGAGGGGTGCCGACTATATGCGCAATCACAATATCCAAGGTTCGGTGTGCAGTTGTCTGTTCCGTAAGGCAGCACGAGGCAGTCTCCTGTTCACCCCAGGCATCCAATACGGCGAGGACGAGGAGTTTACGCCTCAGTTGCTGTTGCGTGCCGACTGTATCTGCTTCACTGATGCCAAAGCCTACTTCTATCGCACGCATGAGGCATCATCCACCCATCAGAAGGATGTCAGCAGCAAACTGCAACGTCTCGACGATGCCCTGACGGTACTCCTGCATCTGAACAAAACTGCCGATACGATGCCCACAGATGAGCGTGTGGCACTACAAAGACGCGTGGCCCAACTCACGATGGATTATCTTTATAACACCATCATGCTGACCCGTTCGTCGGAGCAGTTGGAAGCCCGCATCGCAGAACTCAGACAGTATGGCCTCTTCCCCCTGCCCGATCGCGACTATACGAAGAAATACCAATGGTTCCGCCGTATGATCGACACCCGTCTGGGACGTAAGATCATGCTGAATTCGCTCCCCCTTCTTAAGCGCGAGAGATAA